>JACCDP011084492.1_pt1 | contig 21598 bp, 16 predicted proteins | sample 7445841 | NCBI WGS metagenome assembly JACCDP01 (sample SAMN15323441, study PRJNA562643) | freshwater metagenome | isolation source: river surface water | place: USA:Blue River Watershed | collected 2017-08-17
TGTTTTTATTACCGGCAGTGCAGCTCCAACATTAGTTTCGTAAAGAAAAGCAGCATTAAATTCACGGGCCAATCGTTTCAAATTTTGGTAATAACGAAGGGAAAGGGTGCAGGCAATTTTGTTGCAGGCAACAACGGAGATGCTTTTGGCTAACAGCTCTTCATACCTTACAGCCACCGCTTCGTTAGCGGTAACATCCACAAAAACGGTATTAGGCAGGTTAGCCTCTTTACAAAAATGAAATATAGCTTCTAAATCTGATGGGGAGCCACTTTGCAACTGTTGCTCCCAATTACTTAGATCTATGCCGCTTGCATGGCAAATCATTTTCCGGCTGCTTGCAATGCCTATTACTTTAATGTCGGCAATATGTTTTTCTTGCAGTAAAGCAGTTTGACTGTAAATCATTTCCAGTAATTTGGCTCCTACGTTACCAGCGCCCGCAATAAAAATATTCAGTTGTTTAACTTCTTTTTCAAAGAAAGCCTGGTGCAATACATTCATAGCTTTTTTAAGGTCATGGTGATGTATAACAGCAGAGATATTCATTTCGGAAGAACCCTGGGCAATAACCCTTACATTGATTCCATTGCGGCCAAAAGCAGTGAACATGCGCCCGCTGATGCCCGGATGATTTTTCATTTTATTTCCTACCAGGGCAATAATGGACTGATTGGTTTCTGCGGCTAAGGGCAGTAATTTTTGTTGCGCCATTTCTGTTGCAAATTCTTTATTTACTGCGGCAGTAGCTTTTTCCAGCAGTTGCTCTTCTATGGCTGCACAAATAGAATGTTCGGAAGAGCCCTGGGTGATAAGCACAACATTTATTTTTTCAGCGGCCAGTGCGCTGAAGAACCTGGCTGAAAAGCCTGGTATTCCAATCATTCCACTTCCTTCGAGGGTGATGAGAGCAATTTTAGTAATGCCGGAAATGCCTGTAAAATCCCAGCCTTGCTCTGCACCGGTTTTATCAATGATGGTTCCGGGGTCTTCCGGTGCGAAAGTGTTTTTAATGAGCACGGGAATATTTTTCCACATGAGTGGTTGCAGGGTAGGGGGGTAGATGACTTTGGCTCCAAAATGTGAGAGCTCCATGGCTTCCTGGTAGGTTACTTTAGGAATAATGTGTGCGGCGGGCACTAAGCGGGGATCTGCGGTAAGCATACCGCTTACATCCGTCCATATTTCACAGCAATTCACATCCAGAGCCGCAGCTACTATAGCCGCTGTATAATCAGAGCCTCCACGCCCTAAGGTGGTAATAGCGCCTTCTTTGTTGGCTGCAATAAAACCAGGCATTACAAAAAACTGTTCGGGTTGTTGTTTAAAAAAGGCAACAATATTAGCGTTACTTTCTTCAAAATAAACCTGGGCTTTGTTAAACTGACTATCGGTTACAATCAGCTCCCTGGAATCGGCCCAGGCTGCATGGCCGGTAACCTGCATAAATTTGCGGGCAATAATGAAAGAAGATAATTCCTCTCCATAGGAGATTATGGCATCGAGTATGCGGGGTGAAAGCTCACGCAGGGTATAAACCCCTTCGCACATGGCTTCCAGGTCGTTTATCCGTGATTTTACTTTACTGAGCACCGGACTCGTTTCTGTAGGAGCAAAGAGTTCTTTTATGGCTGTAAGGTGTTTTTCCTCTAGCTGTAACAACAGTTGTTTATAGGATTCATCACGTCTGGAGGCCTTGCGGGCTGTTTCTATCAGTAAATCGGTAATTCCCTGAAAAGCGGAAACAACAACAATGGTTTTATCTGAAGCCTTAGACTGTTGGGTAACTATTTCAACGACTTTAGTGATATTTTTGGCATTGGCTACGGAAGAGCCGCCGAACTTTAATACTTTCATGAGTTATGGATTAAAAAAAAATTAAATAGCGATGGAGCTGAGCTAAGAGCTGTATAAAAAGGGGGTTATATGTGCACAAACATCCCTAAAGGGATGTACCTGTTGTAATAATAGTGGTGGTAAACAATACAACAGTGCCAGAAATGCCGAAACCAGCTCCTGATAAGGCAGGCAGCTGATTAAACGATAAACGGCTATTTAGATAATCTGACAAGGGCTGAATATTAATTGCACAAATATAAAGAAATTTAAACAGCTGCACCGCTTTTCTGAAAATTTTCGGTAAGCAGTCGAAAACCACCTTTTTCTGAACAAAATATTGCTTAGAAGTAACAAGTGGCAAAGGGAGTAAAATGGACTGAAAATTTATTCCTATAAGGATGGATTAATTTAAGTAAGAAGAAAAACAGAAGAAATGAAAAAGCCCCGGTAGTCGGGAGATTGCAGGACTTATGTTGTTTTAGGTAGATTACGGGTTATAAATAATCCTTAATCAGTTCCTGTATTTGCTTATCGGTGATGTTATCTGTTTCTCCTTTGGAGTAGATGGAGAAAAGCAGTACGGTAGTTGGCGTAACCTTCACAAAAGATAAGACCCTTGCACCGCCAGATTTACCTTTTCCTTTAGAGGCAATAGCCAAACGGATTTTATAAATATTGTTCCCGAGTGGTGTTCCAAGCGTTGGGTTCTCTTTTAGTTCGGTAAAAAGTTCAGTTAGTTCGGTAATTAAAGAGGGATATTTTTTCGTAAGCCTTTTGGCTTCTTTTTTAAAATTATTGGAGAGTTCAACGCTATAACTCATTCAAAAAATCTTTAGCCGAGGTGGTTTTTAATTTTCCTTTTTTGAAAAGGCTGACTTCTTTCAGCCCGGCTTTAATGTTATCTAAAACATCATCCTTTTCAGGATCTTCATCCGTTTCAATTTTTTTAACGTAATTCAGGTTTTTAGCCAACTCAATGAAATGACTATATTCCTTGTTGGTAGTGTATATAGTAACGTGCCTCATATTACTTTGTTATTTGAATATTTTGCTTAGCTGGAAACCACCTCTTTCTGAACAAATTGTTGCTTAGAAGCAACAATAACAAAAGTATAAAAATTAGATAGAAAAAGCAAGACATTAAAATAAGCAAAAGTGTAAAGAGGTATATACAATAAAGGAACAACAGGAACATCACCGACAGGCTTTTCGGTATTTGAGGTAAGTACAGGCAAACGATTGTTGTATGAGTTAGACCATCTCAACAACAACATAGTTGTATTTGAAAGTACTGGCGGATTAGTGAACATAGCAGTAGCTACCCTGGCCAGTAAAGATGCCTTTACACTTGACAAGGCTTCATGGGAATGATTTTAGTAAATTTAGTCGGACAATAATGATTTAAATCCTTATCCCCATCAGCAGAATATCATCTACTTGTTCCTGCTCACCACTCCATGTTTTCAGGGTGTCGGAAATGAAACTTTCATAATTGGTGATATTGTTTTTACTCACCTCCAGCAGTAATTCCTTAAATTTTCGGTAGCCTAATTTTTTTCCGAAGTGTCCGCCAAACTGGTCAGCATAACCATCGGTAAATAAATACACCACATCTCCTGTTTCTAAAGCGATCTGTTGGGTTTCAAAAACCTTTTCAGGCTGGTAAGAGCCAAGGCTGTACTTTTCTGGTTTTATCACTAATAATTCTCCCTGGCGCACAATGTAAACCGGATTATTGGTGCCGGAATACTCCATAGTGTTGGTCTCTTTGTCAATTACACAAATAGAGATATCCATACCATCCTGCAGTAAGTGCTCTTCTCTTTTGCGGCTAAACATTTTATAAATGGCACCATCCAGCTTTCTCAGCAGTAATGCAGGGGCGGTAAGTTTTTCAACATTCAGGGCGTTCTGTATAATGTTCATGCCTAATACCGAAAGCATGGCTCCCGGAACTCCATGTCCGGTGCAATCGGCAGCGGCTACGTAAAATTTATGCTGAAATTGTTCAAACCAATAAAAATCACCTGACACAATTTGTTTAGGGGCATAAAAAATAAACGATTCCGGAAAGTGGTTTTTTAATTCCTTTTTTTCCGGTAACAAGGCTCTTTGTAAGCTTCCGGCATACCTCAGGCTTTGCAGGTTTTCTTCCTTGTATTTTTGCAGGCAATCGTTATACTCTTTCAGCTTTTGTTCTGCAGCCTTCTCTTCCGTTATATCCCGGGCTACCGCGTATATCAGGTTTTCGTTGCTGAGTAAAACCGATTTCCAGGCTAACCATTTAACTTCTCCGCTCTTGCACCTGAAACGCCTTTCGCAGCGAAATTCCCTTCCGCCATCGTGATGAATTTTAATATCTTTATAGGAAAACATAGCCTCATCATCTACCTGGAAGTAAGACAAGGGTCTTGAAAGCAACTCTTCCGTGCTGTAACCCAACACCCGTTCAAATGAGCGGCTAACTCTTTTGTAATAGCCATCTGTTCCGGCTATGCACATCATATCTAAAGAAAATTCGAAAAACCCATTTAGGTATTGTTCGGGTTTTTCCCTGTTGCCAGCCTCCATCCAGTTTAACAAGGCTAATCCTTCATCTACGGTATTCCTTAACTCAACGTTTTGTGTAGCTCGCATATAGTTTTTTCTATGGGAAACCGAAATTAGCACTTTGTTAATTTCATACAAGTTATTAACAGTTTTTTTCGATAAACTAGTTAATATCTGCTGATAAATTTTTCTTTCATTTTAAGTACTGACAACAATTTACCCATTCAGCAGCAAAAGCAATAATGGAATGATAAGAATTTCTTTACATTGCTCCTAAATCGAATAAGTAGGGCTACTTTGGCAGATGAGCGGCATAAACTTAGCCTGGGAAATGAAAGTTTGCTTCTTTATCGGGCAAGGAGAGTTTAGTGCTTTTTCTGGCGCCTCCGATACTCACGTGTATCATGTTTATTTGTTCAGGGTAGCTTTCATACAATAATTCGTTTTTCACCCTTAGGGTACCCGGTTTCTTGGCAGGTTTACTTTCTAAATAAATCATCACCGCATCTTCATCCTTTTCATAACCTAAGTAATCTAAATCAACCGCCAGTTTATTTATCCATACATGAATATGATTATTCATGTAATTTTGCAGGAGGCTATCACATAATTTTTTGTCAGAAGGATGAATGAGATCAAGCGACTGTCCGTACCGCTGTTTAAGGGCTTTTTCAATATTATCGGTAAATATTCTGCAGCTCAGCTCCAGGTTACCACTGCTGTTTTGTTTTATTTCAGTAACACTAACATAATAAGGGTGGGCCATAAAACCGAATAAAACAAAGGCAAGCAGTGCTATGAACAAAACACAGCGTTGCTTTACACCGGCAAACAGGCATTTAAACCGTTCAAAAAAAATTGAGTTCTCTTTTTCCATAAAATTGCACCTTGCATATTATAAAGAATAAGGAAAATGTTAACTAACAGCCTTGTTCTTATTTGCGTAAAAATAGCTGAATTTTTTATTCCGTAAATGATGCTTATTTTGTGCGCTGCTAAAAATACGATAATGTTAATAATGAAAATATCCTTGTTTGACCAGGCATTAACAATTTTGAATGTGTTCGGTGTAGCCAGAAGACCTGAAACTGGGATAGCCCATTAGACAATCAACCAACAACAAATTAACGATGAAGAAAATTTTCAATGTTCTTGTTCTTTTGCTACCGGCGCTGGCTTCGAATGCCCAAAATATCCAGAACAACCCCCAATCTAACCATGGTAATAAGTTCGAACAATTAGGCATTATACTGAACGATCCTAATGAATACCGCACAGCCTCAGGCGCTCCGGGTAATAAATACTGGCAGCAAAGGGCAGATTATGAAATTGATGCCGTTCTGGATGAAAAAAACTTTATTTTACAGGGCACCGAATGGGTTACGTATTACAATAATTCTCCCGATCCTTTAAATTACCTGTGGTTGCAGCTGGATGAAAATGAACACAACCCCAAAAGCGATAATTTTAATTTTGATGGCGAGAAAATTGAAGCACCGGTTACGAATAACGACCTGAACCGTTTATTAAAGTCCGAGGCCCTCAAAGAGTATGGAGATCGTATAGTTGAAATTACGGATAAAAAAGGCAGACCCCTGAAATACACCATCAACCAAACCATGATGCGGATTGATTTGCCAAAGATGCTGAAGGCAGGTGCAAAAATAAAGTTTAAAGTAAGGTGGAACTATAAAATTATCAACCGCATAAAATATGGCGGAAGGGGAGGCTACGAGTATTTTCCGGAAGATGGCAATTCTTTATTTACTATGGCCCAATGGTTTCCGCGTATGTGCGTATACAGCGATTTTCAGGGCTGGCAAAACAAACAGTTCACCGGAAGGGGAGAGTTTGCCCTTGTTTTCGGGAATTATAAAGTTAAAATGACCGTTCCCTCCGACCATATTGTGGCAGCAACCGGTGTGTGTGTGAATTACCCGCAAGTACTAACACCAGTTCAGCTGCAGCGCTGGCAAAAAGCGCAAAGCGCCACCGATGTAGTTGAAATTGTTACCCTGGATGAGGCCAAAGAAGCCGAAAAAAATAAAGCAAGTGGCACTAAAACCTGGGTGTTCACGGCAGACAGTGTCAGGGACTTTGCCTGGACCTCTTCCCGCAAATACATGTGGGATGCAATGCCGGTAAAAACCGATAATAAAAAAACCATGTGCATGAGTTTATACGCCAAAGAAGCTTATGGTCTTTACCGCCGTTTTTCTACCAAAGCCATCGCGCATACCATAAAAACCTATTCCAAATACACCATACCTTACCCTTATCCGGTGGCTCAAAGCATTGAAGCTGCCAGCGGAATGGAGTACCCCATGATTTGTTTTAATTTCGGGAGAACCGAGAAAGACGGAACCTATAGTGAGGGAACCAAAAACGGAATGCTGGGGGTTATTATTCATGAAGTAGGGCATAATTTCTTCCCCATGATTGTAAACAGCGACGAACGCCAGTGGGCATGGATGGATGAAGGACTAAATACTTTTATGGAGAACATCACGGAACAGGAATTCGACCCCAATTTCCCGGCTAACCGGGGTGCGGCTCATAAAATTGTAGATTACATGAAGCTGCCAAAAGACCAACTGGAACCCATCATGACCAATAGTGAAAATATAGTTCAATATGGAAATAATGCTTATGCTAAGCCTTCTGTAGGCTTAGTAATACTGCGTGAAACAGTTATGGGAAGGGAGTTATTTGATTATGCATTTAAAGAGTACGCCAGGCGCTGGGCATTTAAACACCCTACTCCAAATGATTTCTTCCGTACCATGGAAGATGCCTCCGGAGTAGACTTAGACTGGTTCTGGAGAGGATGGTTTTTTGGAATCGATCCGGTAGATATTGCCCTCGACTCGGTTAAAGCCTTTACGGTGAATAATACCCAGGTGATTCCAGTAAAAGCGGATACGATACCTAACCGGTTTTTCCAGCCACGTCAGGACTTTGAACACATTACCAAAATACGTAACCGCGAATCGGGCATGAAGTTTCTGGTGGATGTAGATACAACACTGCGCGATTTCTATTATTACTATAAACCTGAAAGCTCCGGCTCTGCGAACAGACCCGATAAAATAGTGAGGAGCTTTGCTGATCAGTATGAGGCGCTGCCCGATTCTTTGGCTACCCCTTTAACTTCCAAATACTATTATGAATTAAATTTCAGCAACAAAGGCGGCATGGTAATGCCCATCATTATTCAATGGAATTATAAAGATGGAAGTACGGAAATAGAACGAATCAATGCCTATATCTGGAGAAAAAATGAAAAACAAGTGACCAAAACCTTTGCTAAGAACAAAGAAGTGGCGTCCATTATAATTGATCCTTACCGTGAAACGGCAGACATTAATGAAAAAAACAACGGTTGGAACCTGAAAGAAGCACCTGCAAAATTTGATGTATTTAAAGCCAAATTTAGCGGCCGCGGGCAAAGCAACAGCGGTAACCCCATGCAAAAACAAAAGAAAAAGTAAACTGTTTAGCCTGAATTCATGAAACAGCAGAAAGCTGGCATGTTTTTGGCTGACCGTAGTTAAACCCCTATTTTTGTTTCTGATCTATGCAATAATATTTCAGTAACGCATTGCCATGTTTAATCAAATTTTGGTAGCTTTATCATTATCCAAACCATGCAGCATACTTCCATTGCTTTAACACGTGAAGTCTTTATAATCGGGCTGTTTGCAGTGCTATTGGGCTATAAGGGCTCTAATTCACTGTTTGGACAGGAACATCCCGATCAGAATCCCCGCTATAAGGAAAGCAGGGAAAAATACCTGAAGCAATTGGATTCCATCCGCAGGGCAGAACAGGGCACCAAAGATGTTCACCTGATCGAGAGTCCGGTAAACGTGTTACAGTCGGCCCAGGAACAGGAGGAAGAACCCGAACCTGCTACCCCCCATTTTATTAACACAGTGCCGGTAACGGTGAAAGATAATTACGAATCTTCCCTCACTACAGGCTCTTTGCTGTCTAAACAACAGAAAAAAAAGGTGTATGAAGCCAAAATGGATTTCTATCAGCAAATGAAAATGTATGACAAGGCGCTGGAAAGTGCCAAATTAGTAATGGCATACAACGATTCTATTCTGAAAGAAGAAAACCGGTACCGCATGGCCAAGGTAGCCGGGGAGCTGGCAATGGAAAAGAAAGACAGGCAGATTGCCTTTTTAAAACAGGAAAAGGACTTGGAAAATGCAGAGCAGGCACGGCACCGGCAATTAGCCGTTTCAATAATTATAGGATTGCTGCTGCTAAGTGGGTTGTTTTTTATGATGTACAAAAGAAAAAAAACCCGGGAAAAACTAACATTGGAAAAAGAACTGGCCGAATCCAAGCAAAAGGCGCTTCACCTGCAAATGAACCCGCATTTTATTTTTAATTGCTTAGGATCCATCAGTAGTTTTATAGCGCAAAATAACCCTGACCTGGCCATTAAATACCTTTCAAAATTTTCAAGGCTCATGCGCCTCACGCTCGAGTATTCCAAGGCTTCCCTTATTCCGGTTGCTAAAGAAGCGGAAATAATAAAAAACTACTTAGAGCTGGAACAATTACGGTTTAATCATAAATTTGATTTTGACATTCATCTGGCCGATGACATTGAAGATGATTTAGGCCTTCCACCTATGCTTATTCAGCCTTTTGTGGAAAATGCCGTTCTTCATGGTATGGCCATGAAAAACAATAAGGGTAAAATAGAGGTAACTTTTCAGCTAAAAAACAGCTCCTTGCTGTGCAAGATACAGGATGATGGGGTAGGAAGAAAAGTATCACAGGAAATGAAGGAAAAATCGGTGGCCCAGCATAAGTCCATGGCTATGGATATTACAAAGAAAAGATTAAAAATACTGGGGCTCAGCAGTTCTAAGGCAGCCCAATTTAAAATAGAAGACCTAAAGAACAATACGGGAGAGGTAGCCGGAACCCTTGTTACCATAGAACTGCCTCTCTTGTACATTAATTAAAATCAACACTATGATTAAAGCAATGATCATTGATGATGAGGAAAACCTCAGAAACGGATTGAAAGCATTAATAGAAACCTATTGCCCCGAAGTTGAAATAATTGCGGAGGCAGATACGGTACAGTCTGCCCTAACCAGTATACCGGAACACAACCCACAATTGATTTTTTTAGACATTCAGTTTTCTGACGGAACGGGGTTTGATATACTCGAAAAACTGTCGCAAAGCCTGAAAGGGAAAATTAATGCCAGGGTTATTTTTATTACAGCCCATGACCAGTATGCTGTGAAGGCATTTAAATTTAGCGCCCTAGATTACCTGTTGAAGCCGGTAGATCCGGAAGAATTAAAAAATGCAATCGGGAAAGTTTCGGATAAAACAGAAGTAAATAACCTGCAGGCGCCCCTGGAGCTTTTATTGGAAAACATCCGGAATAATGCAGCACTGACCAAAAGAATCGCCCTTTCCACCGCAGAGGGTATACATATGTATAACATTACCGATATCATTCGTTGTGAATCATTGGATAATTATACTAAGTTTTTTATTCAGGGTCAAAAGCCCCTTTTGGTATCTAAAACGCTTAAGGACTACGAAGAATTGCTTTCCGGCCACAACTTTGAAAGGGTGCATCAGTCGCACCTCATTAACCTCAGTCACTTAAAATCATACATTAAAACCGATGGAGGCTATGTGGTGATGGCTGACAATACGCAAATACCTGTTTCCCAGCGGAAAAGAGAAAAGTTATTAAAAATATTGAAGTCCATTTAAGTCAGTTTTATGATGAGCAATAATCGATGGGAGCAGCAAATTCTAAATAAAAGCGGGCATATTCTAAAAACCCGGAGAAATAAGGAAAAGGGGCATTACCTTTGTTTTAGATAAGGATAACTAAATAAAACCGAGATAAAAAACAAATTCTGTACCCATGAAAGCAATAACCACATTTTTACTTACAGGCATCATTCTCAGTATCACTGTCTGTACATCAAAGGCTCAGGAATTGGCACCTGATCAAAACCCCAACTATAAAAAAAGCCTGGAGCGTTATATGAAAAAATCCGATAGTTTGGTACTATTGCAGGGAACAACTGTGCAGGAAACTTACCGGGCAATTGACTGGATGGAAATGAAAGCCCAGCAAAAAGCCCTGAGAAAGGAAAGAAGGTATAACGTAAGAATGGCCAGAAACAGAAACAATTTTTGCCCCTTCTGGACCAGCAGTTATTATCCCAATTATGGCGGATATGGATTGTACAACAACTGGTACGGACCAAGCCCTTATTTTGGATACAGTAATCCCGGACCCTCCCTCGGTTTTTACGGATACCCGAATGTTGGCAACTCAATTCTGGGTCTCGGATTATTGGGATTAGGAATATACAGCCTCTTCGACTAAGACCGGAAATAATACAATGCATATAAAACCACTGAAAATAAATAAAAACAAAGCGTATGAAAATTGTTAAAATAATTGCCCTTAGTTCTTTACTGATAGTAGGACAAAGTTGCAACAGAAAAATTACCCGCATTAGTCCCAATGAAGTTACCGACATTAGCGGCAGATGGAATGATACCGATTCGAAACTAACAGCTGAAGAAATCACCAAACAGGCTTTGGCAGAAACCCCCACCCTCAGGGAAAATTCGGGGAACAAATTGCCGGTAGTTATAGTGGGCATTATCACCAACAAAAGCCACGAGCATATCGATGCCGAAACATTTACCACCGACATTGAAAGAGCCTTTATTGCCTCCAAACAGGTTCGTTTGGTGCAAGGGGGTAAAAAAAGAGAAGAAATACGGGCTGAGAGAGCCGACCAACAGGAAAACTCTTCTGTTTCAACCATGAAAAAATGGGGATTGGAAATTGGGGCAGATTACATGATGCAGGGATCTATTAACTCCATCGTTGATTCCTATAAGCGTAAAAAAACGGTGTATTACCAAATTAATATGGAACTGGTAAACATACAAACCAATGAAATAGTTTGGATTGGAGAAAAGAAAATCAAGAAAATGGTTGTTAACTAAATTGCAGGGCATCCCTGTAGTTGAGGTGCAGTGCCCTGCACAGCATCTCTAACAAAGGCAAACCTGGTATCCGGAAGAAAGCGTGGCACATTCAGGAGTAAAGGGAAGATAGGTGCTAGCAACAACAACCAGGGCTCATCAACTACTACAAGCACATGAACCATTTTATGAAAGGAATATTCAAACTGAGTGTTTTCCTGACGAGCCTTTGGTTTTTATCGGCCTGCTCCAATTACTACGATAAAATTTTCTCCATGCACAGTCAAATTGCAAACGGAGATTATGAAGCAGCCAGGAAATCGATAGAGAGCAACAAGTTTTTAAAACGCAAAAGAAACCGCTTGTTGTATTGCCTGGAAACCGGCAAGGTGATGCACTTTAAAAAGGATTACGATTCCAGTAATTACTATTTTAATCTGGCAGATCACCTCATGGAAGAATATGATAACCTGATGGATGTGCTGGTAGGAAACCTGATTAATCCGGCCACAGCACCCTACCGGGCAGAAGACATAGAGTTGGTGCTGATCAATTACTACAAGTCGCTCAATTACCTTTACCTGGGTAAAAAAGAAGATGCCCTGGTGGAAGTAAGAAAAATAAACCTGAAATTACACCGCCTGGAAGACAAAAACAAGCGGGGAAAAAACAGATACCGATCCGACGCTTTTTCACAGCTGCTTACAGCCATGATCTATGAAAGTGAGAAAGATTGCAACAACGCGTTTATTGCCTACCGTAATGCGTACGAATCGTACAGCAACGATTCTTTGTCAATTGTTTACGGGTGTGAAATGCCCGAAAGACTAAAGGCAGACCTGATACAGGCCGCTTACCGGGCAGGCTTTGTGGCAGAAGCACAAAGGTATGAGCAGACATTTGGAATAAAAGTTAATAAAGTCAAAGCAAAGGGTGGCGAACTGGTATTGTTTTGGGAAAATGGATTAGGACCCTTTAAGGAAGAAGAAGCCTTGTATTTTATGTTATCAGAAAATCAGGGAGGATTTTATTTTGTAAACAGCAGCGGGGTTTTAAACATTCCTTTTGTGCTTCCTTCAGGAACCAAACTGGAAGACAAAGACAAGAAAAAAATCCTGAATGTGGAAATGTTCAAAATGGCTCTTCCCAAATACGTACAACGGCCAGCTTACTACCAAACCTGTGTGGTGCAAACAGATTCTCTGCCGGGTGTTACCATGCAGGAAGCTGAAAATGTAGACCACATCGCCATGAAAACCCTGCAGGACAGAATGCTGAAAGAAACAGCCCTGGCACTGGAACGGGCTGCTGTAAGAGCCATTCAAACCATAGCCCTGAAATCCAAAGACGATGGGGCGGGAGACCTGCTGCAATTGGCCAACCTTTTTATAGAAAAAGCCGATACCAGAAACTGGCAAACCCTTCCTTCATCCATACAATATACCCGAATACCACTTAAAGAAGGAGAGAATCAAATAAAATTAATATTCAAAACACAAAACAACCAAAGCGATACCTTAGTCATTCAGGTGAAAGGAACCGGGAACATGATTTTTAAAAATGTATCTACTCCCAGATTACTAAACCAGCAACAGATCCATGAATTCAGGCCATATACCGGTAACCAGGTAATGTTTAACAATGGCTTGTATTTTAAAGATTAACCAACCTGTCTGAATGCAAAACCAACATAAGAAACTACAGAGTTTCCAATAAACCCAAACAAGCTTCGTTTTTCGATCACAGCATCGTTGAAAGTGACTAATCACGATCACCTGCCAGGCTACCTATGAAACCATACACTTCCTGGTGAAGGACTTTTAGAAAAATAGTTAAACGGGTTTTCATTTCCCGGTAAAGGCATGTTGAAAACCACATTTCCCGGTTCATAACTATTTCTGCTGATAACAAAACATCCGAATTAATTGTCTTCTAATTTTACATAAAATTTAAACCTCATAGATTATGGAAAATGTGATGAAGTATTGGTGGTTAATTCTCCCCGTTTTATTGTTAGTATTTTACAAAGTTATTTTCAGGTTACTCGGTATCATTTTTATCCCGGAAGATAAGATTGGATTAGTGACCAAGAAATTTGTGTTATTTGGTGAGAAGAAAGAGTTGCCAGATGGGCGTATCATTGCTGTTGATGGCGAAGCCGGATTTCAGGCACAAACCCTGGCTCCGGGAATTTATTTCTGGAAGTGGATCTGGCAATATGAAATCACCCTGCAGCCCCTGACCATTATCCCCCAGGGAAAAATCGGGCTTTTTGTGGCCAAGGATGGTAATGAACTGGAAACGGGATGCATCCTGGCCAGAAAGGTAGAATGCGATTCATTTCAGAATACGGAAGCCTTTATTCGCAATGGAGGCCGGAAAGGCCGGCAGAGCGCCTACATTACGGCCGGTACCTACCGTATCAATACTTTTTTGTTCGAGGTAATGATAACAGACATGACCAGTATCAATGAAAACATGGTAGGGATTGTTACTACCCTTGACGGTTTACCCATCGAAGAAGGAAACATTGCCGGTAGATACATTGAAAAGCACAACAACTATCAGGATGCTGATGCCTTTTTTTTAAAGAACGGGAACAAAGGCTTGCAACCACAGGTAATTTTAGCTGGATCTTATTACCTCAACCCCTGGTTCGTTCAGGTAGAACAAATTAAAATGACAGAAATACCCATAGGTTATGTTGGTGTAGTTATATCTTATGTTGGGCAGGAAGGAAAAGACCTGAGTGGAGATGAATTTAAACACGGTAATATTGTAAGTAAAGGTGAGAAAGGTGTTTGGGCCGAACCGCTGGGGCCAGGTAAATATCCTATAAACACTTATATTATGCGGGTAGAATTGGTGCCTACTACTAACCTGGTACTCAACTGGGCCTCTGCCCGTACCGAAGCCCATCAGTTAGACAAACATTTGTCTACCATTACAGTTCGTTCACGCGATGGTTTCCCTTTTAACCTGGATGTTTCACAAATCATACACATTCCAACCAAGGAAGCACCTAAGGTAATTGCCCGTTTTGGTAACATGATTAACCTGGTAGGGCAAGTGCTGGAGCCCACTATTGGTAACTATTTCAGGAACTCGGCGCAGGATGCAGACGTTATCTCATTTCTCTCTTCCAGAAAGGAAAGGCAGGATTCTGCTAAATCACACATCAGCAAAGTATTGGATCAATATAATGTAAACGGAGTAGATACGCTGATAGGAGACATTGTTCCGCCCGACTCGCTGATGAAAACACTTACCGATAGAAAAATTGCAGAAGAGCAAAATGTAACCTATGAAACACAGAAAAGGGCAGAGGTAACCCGGCAAACACTGGAAAAAGAAACTGCTGTGGCCGATATGCAAAAGGAAATTGTAAAGGCAGATCAGGGAGTGCTGATTGCCCAACGCATTGCCGATGCAGCGGTAAAAAAGGCAGAAGGGGAAGCCACGGGAATAAAAATATCTTCTATGGCCGAAGCCGAAAAAACGAAAGTAATTTCCAGTGCCGAAGCCGAGAAAACCACTGTGCTGGCTCATGCAGAAGCCGAGAAAGTGAAGGCACTAGCTAATGCTGAAGCGGAAAAAATTACCGTAACCGGTACTGCAGAAGCCAACAAAATACTGGCCATTGGTAAGTCTTCTGCCGAGTCCTATAAACTGGCCGTTGAAGCTATGGGCGGAGACAATTTTACACAGCTAAAAGTTACGGAGGCGATTGGAAAAGACCGCATCAAAATTATTCCTGAAATATTAATTTCGGGAAATGAAGGAGGAGCCAATGGCCCAATTAGCGGACTACTGGGACTGAAATTATTAGAGGAGGTTACGAAAAAATCTTCTCAAAAAAATAACCCGGAACAGGAAAAAAAGAATTAAATAACTTGAACCCCGATTTTCTACTTTTACTACTCGCCGCCTTTGCTGCAGGTTTTATTGACGCAGTAATAGGCGGCGGTGGTTTAATACAATTGCCGGCAGTGATGTTTTATATGCCCGAGGCACCTTTGCCTACGGTTTTCGGAACGAATAAATTTTCTGGTTTCGTTGGTACAGCCTGGGCTTCGGTTAGCTATTCACTAAAAACCACCATATCTAAAGCAGCGGTAGTTCCTGCCCTGATAACTGCCCTACCTTTTGCTTATATTGGTGCACAAGCTGTTTCTTCCATTGACAAAGAAGAATTAAAGCCCTACATTATTCTTTTGTTTAGCCTTGTTGCCATTTATACTTTTATTAAAAAGGATTTTGGGCTTGGGCAGGGAAAAAAATTATCAGTAAGGCAAATGACCATTTTCTCCCTGGCTTCTGGTGCCGTTATTGGGTTTTACGATGGCTTTTTTGGTCCTGGTACCGGAAGCTTCCTGGTGTTTATCTATGTGTTTATTTTCGGATTTAATTTTCTTCAGGCTTCCGCTTCAGCGAAAATTGTAAATACCACTACCAACCTTGCAGCTCTTTATTTCTTTTTTAACAACGGCAACATTCAGTTTAGCGTAGCCATACCCATTGCTTTATTTAACCTCAGTGGAGCTGCTTTAGGAACCAAGTTGGCGCTGCAAAAGGGAAGTGGCTTTATCCGGAAAGCATTTCTGTTTATTGTGTGTTCCTTTATTGCTAAAATGCTTTATGATTACCTGAGTCCTTTTTTTACTAAATAGTTTTTTTGGCGTTTTCACCGCTGCGTTTCATGTATTCAACAACTTTTATAAAGACTTTAGTAGATAAATTAAACAGCAGGTTAAACTTTTCTGTTGGTTGTTCTAATGCTCCAAATGTTTTTTCAATATAAAAAACGCCTTTATTGGTAAGCACACTAAACCGAACCTTGTCTTTACCCGATGGTTTGTTTTCCAGTTGCAAAGAATATGTGGAGGTATTTCGTCCTGCTATCCAGTTTTCGTGTTTTAATAAATGAGGTGCTTCGGTAAAAATGCCTGAAATTAATTTTTCCATTGTCGGGCTTTTATGTTCCCACACCACAGCCTTGCCGCTAAAATTCATATACCTGGCACTGTTATCAGGATATATACCGAGTATATCTGTAGAGTCTTTGGCCTGTGGAACTTCCAGCACCAGCCCTAAAATTAAGGTATCTTTGCTTGGGTATCCCCATTGGTTCAGGGTATTAGCTGCCCATAAGCGAGGGCGGGAACAATTTTTTTTAGAAAGAACAAATTTTTTCAGGTCTTCGGTAGCTTCTAATCTTTTGCCATTTTTTTCGAGGGTGTAAGCATGGCTCAGCTCCTTTACCTGTAATTTCTCCAGTGAACTATCCCTTAGTACCAGACTATCCAGCTCTTCTATGGTTTGGGTAGCAAACAAATAATCTTTAAATCCGTAACCTGTTTTGGGGCGAGCAGTTTCGGTTTGCGACAGGGAGTCTGTTATTTCCTTTTTGGTTATTTCCTTGTTCTTGGCTTCATCTAAGGTAGTTTCACAGGAGGTAAACACAAACACCATAGTATATAACCATAAGGTATAATATTTTGTCAATTGGGGATGAATAGGCGTATAGAGCTTTCCCCTGATGTTATACTTATTATCTGCGGATGAAATCATGAATAACAAAGATTTTTACAGCTTCAAAGTTAACTTTTTGTGGGATAACTAAACATAGAAACTAATGATATGCTTCAAAGACATAATTTTATTCTAACTGGAGTTGTGTAGTTAAGGAGGGATGAGGAGGTAAGGGTAAAACCAAAAGGCTAACCTTAAACTATTATGCGCGTTTTTAAAGCAGAAAAACGGAGGAGTGTAAGTATGATTTCTTTGAAAGTTGTGGGTATAACACTGAAATTATTGTTTGTTTTATAAGATCAGTTGACACACTAAAATAGAGAAGAAATGAAGAATGTTTTTAGCCATGCAGAGCAAATGTTTTGCCACAAAGAGTAGTCTACCCGATAGTTCTCAACTGGAGTAATAATTTCAGATGGATGACAATAGAATGACCTGCTATGAGCCTGAGAAAGGATACGTATGCAACCCTTGTCCGTTTTATTGAGTTTAATCCAGTTTTTAAAAGAATATTTGGTATAAACTACAAATAAATCAGTCAATTTTTTGATACAGGGATGCTGTAGAAAATTTAGATAAAGTAATCGGTTTTTTTTGATAATTTTAGTAAAGGAGTTAACCCATTAACTAAGAAAGCACTATGAGAACAAGTCCTAGCATTAGCGATTTTCCTAATCTCACATTTAAATTAGTTGCAAAGAAAGTACAAACTGCTTGTATAACATTATTTTTTTGTTTAACAACTCATGGGCACCTTTCTGCTTTTACCTGGACTTATGGGTCGTATACAGGTGATGGAGTAGATGGAAGAAGCATCAGCGGGATGTCCTTTCAGCCAGACATAGTAATTGTTAAAAGCACTACTACCCATGCTTCCAATATACGAACCAGTTCTATGCCAGCTAACAATTCCAAAGACCCTTCCTCTGCTTCAGCCTTTATCACTACTGGTATTAAATCTTTTCACTCAACCGGATTCACCATAGGAACCTCTGCGACGGTTAATAATAGTGGAACAACATACAATTTCATTGCCATCCAGGAAACATCTTCTGAAGTGATAGAAGGAACATATACCGGAGATGGTAATCTATTGGGTAAGAATATTACCTCAGTAGGTTTTTCACCTAAATTTGTTATTGTATATAGTGCCTCTGAGGTTGGAATTGTTTCACAGGATGGTGCCTGGGTTATGGATTTTGTTAATTCGGGGCCGCAGTTATATTTTAATGGATACTTAAGTAATGGTTTTATACTGTTTAGTGGAGATTATAATGTTAGTGGAAGAACATATTATTATATAGCATTTAATAATGTTACTAATTACGTAGCAACCGGTAGTTATTCGGGAAACTCTTTTGCAGACCAGAATATCTCCACTGGTTTTGCTCCTGGCTACGTTCTTTCCAGAGCCTGGGGTTCATATTATGCTTTACAGAAAACACCTACTATGGGCAGTACTGCCGCATCTTACTTCAATGCAACAGCAAACAGCAATTCACAAATTACTGCTTTTGGAACTACCTACTTTACTGTAAAAGCAGCCAGTAACGCAAGTCAAACAGGGTCTAGTCATTCCTATATTGCTTTTGGAAATCCTTCCCCCTTACTACCTGTAGAATTAAATGAGTTCTCGGCTTCCTGTGAAAAGGAAGGAGTATACCTCAATTGGTCTACCTTCACCGAAACACAAAACGATTATTTTACCCTTGAGCGCAGCGAAGATGGGATTTTATTTCAACCCATTGCTTATATAGACGGGTATGGAAGTAGTCACGAGGAAAAATTATACTCATACATTGATCATGAAGCCATAGAACAGAAAACCAATTACTATCGCTTAAAACAAACAGACCTAGATGGAAACTTCAGGTATTATAAGACTATTACTTCAACTTGCTCAGAAAATCTGAACGAAGAAATTTATGTTTCACACTATCCAAACACAGAAGAAGTAATGCTTTATATACCCGTAGGCCTTAAAACAAATATGGAAATTCATATTTTCGATATGAATGGAAAAAAAGTTTGGCAGGCACATTACAAGTTAACAGAGAGTCAACATGAAATTCACTTTAAGCCACGTCTTCCATCTAATGGCATTTATATTTTACAGGTAACAGGAGATAAAATGCAATTTCATACTAAACTTATTTATTAAAGTTGCTTACCTGATTTTTTTGAATCCATTTACCTTTAAGACTCCTGGCCATTTAATCGGGTGAGTAGATTGTTCATGAGTTGTAGAAGATGAAAAAGAGGGTGTAAACTGCTGCACAAGGCTAATGGAGCATAATAGCAAATCAATCTATTATTTGTTTCGACAAACTCTCGATTTTTTAATACAAGCAACTTTTATTTTTTTTTTTGTTTCACCCTTTATCAATGAAATCAGAAAACACATCGATTAGAGGAAACTTTCCTGACTAATCCTTGTATAAATATGGCAGTAGTAGGTTACATTATTTGGAGAAATTATTTTTTACTACCTGCTCACCACCTCCACAACCAGGTATTATAAGTAATACAATTCTTTAAATAATGTTTCATGTCAAATTGTTTTGTTATGTTTAAGGAGTCTGCTTTGAAAAGTTGTTTAGCCGCACTTATTTTAATGAACACATCTCCTGATTTGAGAGCGTTTAACTGGACCTATGGTTCTTATACCGGTAACGCCACAGACGGGAGAAGTATAACAGGGATGTCTTTTCAACCAAAAGTAGTTATTGTGAAAAGTGCTACTGCCAATACCTCCAATATCCGCACCAACTCTATGCCCGCTAATAATTCGAAGGACCTCTCTTCTGCATCAGCATTTATCAGTACGGGAATAAAGTCGTTTTTGTCGAATGGATTTACCATTGGCACCTCTGCTACAGTAAATACCAATGGTACCAGTTATAATTTTGTGGCTTTTGATGCGCCTGCCTCACAGGTGGTGGAGGGTTCCTATACAGGGGACGGCAATCTTTTCGGGAAAAGTATCAGTACCATTGGCTTCATGCCTAAATTCGTAATTCTATTCAGCGGATCAGAAATAGGGGTAATGTGCCAGGATGGCGGATGGAGCCTGGATTTTGCAAATGGCGGACCTCAGCTGTATTTTGGAGGGTTTAACAGTAGCGGATTTAGTTTAAGAGGGATCGATTATAACGTAAGTGGCAGAACCTACTATTTCGTTGCCTTCAACGATGTAACCAACTCAATAAAAAATGGCAATTATGCCGGTAGTGTATTTTCTGATCAAAATATCAGCACCAGCTTTACACCAGGATATATTTTATCCAGGGCCTGGGGTTCTTATTATGCCATACAAAAAACGCCTACTATGGGTAGTACAGCTTCCACTTATTTCAATGCTTCCTCCAACAGTACAACCCAAATAACAGCTATTGGTTCTACGTATTTTACTGTAAAAGGAAACAGCGATGTTAGTCAAACCGGAGTGAGTCATTATTACATTGCCTTTGGTAACCCCTCTTCACTTTTACCTGTGGAACTTTCCAGCTTTACCACATCCTGCGAAAAAGATGCAACACTTATTCAATGGAGTACCATTACAGAATTACAAAACGATTTTTTTACCTTAGAACGTAGTGAGGATGGTGAAGTTTACATACCTATTGCTTATGTGGATGGATTTGGAGACAGCCATGAAGAGAAATATTATTCTTATACAGACAAGCAAACCAACAGACAAAAAGGCTATTATTACCGTTTAAAACAAACCGATAAAGACGGAAATTCCAAATATTATCACTCTATAGTTACCACCTGTACAGAGGATACCAACGGTATTCAATTAATGCAAAGTGCAGGAAGCGCAGAAATACTCCTGCATTTCTATTCTAAAAGCGAAGAAAACGCAGAAATTTCTATTCTTGACATGAAAGGAAGAAAAGTGTGGTCCAATAATTTTCAACTGCATGGTGGAGAAGAAGAACTACACCTTAGTTCAGCATCACTTTCCAGCGAGGCTTATATCTTGCAAATAAATGGCAACAAAACACAGTTACGTTCCAAACTAATTTATCAGCAGTATTAAGAACGAATGATTCCGGCCAGGGGAAGCTTGATCACCTGGTTTTAACTAAATTTAACTACTAAGAAGTCAGGAGAACACTGCTATTATCTTAAAAATAGCAGCAACTGTCGTATTTCTATTCTTCCTTTTCGTACAATTCATTATTTTTGCCCGGCATGGAGCAACAAGTTGTTGAGCAACCTAAGGACAGAAAAAAATTAAAACGCCGGATTTATGGCGTAGTTATTACCCTATTATTACTGCCTGTACTTCTTTTTATACTCGTTTATTTTGGTGCCTTTGGCAAACTGCAAACGGAAGAAGATCTTAAGTTTATTCAAAACTATGTAGCAACAGAAGTTTATTCAGAAGATATGCAGTTGTTGGGCAGTTATTATTGGGAAAACAGAAGCATAACGGAATACAAACACCTTCCGCCTTTTTTAATTGATATGCTGATCAGCACAGAAGATGCCAGATTCTATGAACACAACGGCATTGATACCAGAGGGCTGTTACGGGTATTTTTCAAGACCCTGTTAGGAGGCGACAGGAGTTCAGGTGGTGGCAGCACCATTGCGCAACAGCTGGCAAAAAATTTATTCAAAAGAAGAAACTATGGCTGGCTCAGTATACCGGTAAACAAAA
>JACCDP010908995.1_pt1 | contig 21588 bp, 20 predicted proteins | sample 7445841 | NCBI WGS metagenome assembly JACCDP01 (sample SAMN15323441, study PRJNA562643) | freshwater metagenome | isolation source: river surface water | place: USA:Blue River Watershed | collected 2017-08-17
ATGGGCGTATCGGCAACCTTGGCAAGGGAGTCCTTGGACATGATTAAAATGTGGGATCACCGATTTCTCTACCGTGCGGTGGAAATGTTCGACGGTGAAGTGTACCGCGGGTTGTCGGTGGATACCTTATCGGAAGGTGCTCAAGAACGCATGAAGGACCAACTGCGGATTTTATCCGGGCTCTATGGAGTACTGCATCCAGACGATTTAATCGCACCTTATCGCTTGGAAATGAAGACGAAACTTCCCGTGAAGAAGGCGGAGAATCTTTACCAATTTTGGGGGAACAAGCTGGCGAAACAGTTGAGTCAGGAAGCTGATTATTTAGTTAACCTTGCTTCGGACGAGTACAGCAAAGCGGTATTGTCACATTGGGATAAGACCAAGGTCATCACGCCGGTTTTCATGGAGGAGAATGAAGGTAAACCGAAGGTGGTGATGATGTACGCAAAAAATGCCCGTGGAAAAATGGCGCGTTTCGTGTTGGAAAACAACCTTGAGCAACTAACCGATATACAAGGATTTGACTTGGATAATTACCGTTTCGTGCAGGATTTATCGCAGGAAAATCGTTGGGTGTTTTTGCGCTGAGGGTTGAAGTGTATACCGAAATAACTTGATTAGTCTCTATCAAAAAAATCCGGATCTTTGGCTTTATCCATGATTTCCCAAGTGTGATCGGAAAGCAACCTTACCGTTGCGATAAAACGTAAATCGTTTTTTGATTTTCCCCAGTCCTGAGGACCAATAAGGCTTAAAAGGAATTCTTCGTTTTTCTGGTATAAATGGTAGACGTGATGAATTAATGGTTCAAATTTGATGTTGCATTGATAAATCAACAGCGAAATTTTTTTGCGTTCTTCAATGCGTTTTGCCTGCTCTGCCAAAAGCTGAATTTGTTCGTAAATTTGATGAAGTTGTGCTTCGGTTTGAAACTCCATCGCACGCAAGGCTTTACTTTTGGTTTTACCTTCATCAACGGGTTGTATGGGTAAACTGCCTGCATGATGTGCATAGGGTAGTAAACCAGGTGAAGTGCTTATTTTGTCAGGATCTATCGGATTGATAAAAGGTTGTTCTTCACTCATTGTTCATTATCAAATTACTCAATTTTTCAGCTACCATAGCACCAATGGCGATTCCCATTCCTCCCATTCTCACACCGATATAAGCATTTTCTCCAAAAGATTCTATGATGGGAGTTTTACTTAATCCTAGGCCCAAAGTTCCTGCCCACTGGTCCTGTATCTCAAACGTTTGATGCGGTAGAATGTTCGTTTGAAGCACTTCCAATAGGTGTTGTTGAACGATTTCAGTAGGCTGTTGTTCGTAGGTGGTTTCTTCTGCTTTGAACTTGTTTCTTCCGCCACCGAGCAACACCCGATTTCCAACATTTCTAAAGTAATAATACCCTTCATCGAAGTGAAATGTACCTTGAAAAGGTAAGTTCTCCAGGGGTCTTGTTACGAGTACTTGGGCGCGTCCAGGTTCAACATCCAGGTTGAGCAATTGCGCGGCAAAACCATTGGTACAAAAAACAAAGCGTTCTGCCTTCAGTGTTCCATGCTGGGTGTCAATTTCCGATGATGTGTCAAGGTTCTCGATGCTTAATACCTCGCAATTGAATAAAAATTTAACGCCACGTTGGATGCATTGTACGTAAAGTGCGTCCATGAGTAAATCGGTTTCTATGGAACCTTCAAGCCTATTTTTATAGGCTAAATCGAATCCCTGAAAACCGAAATTCTCGATGATCGTATGGTCTTGAAAATAAACCCGATTCTCACCAGAAATTTCCTTCAAGTGCCCATTAAGGTAGTTTAGAAAATCCTCAGAAATTGGTTTTATGTCGGTCAATAAATCCCATGATCCACAAGGTTTATACCCCATGGTTTCGGGTGAAACTAGTTCGAATAATTTTTTCAGTCCTTCATACCGCATACTTAAGGTATCCCATACTTCGGTTTCCGTCTGACGCGCTAAATCAGACTTCAATTCTGAAGGGCTTCCAAAACATGCAAAACCCGCATTTTTTGTACTGGCTCCTGAGGGTAAATAGCCTCTCTCTATAACAAGGATTTTTAAGATAGGCTTACGTTTTTTTAAATTAAGTGCTGTAGTCATTCCTACGATTCCAGCACCGATAATCGCGATATCTACACCGTTGAAATAGGATCGTTTTTCCCAAAAACTTAATTGATTGAATGGAAGCATTTCGTTATTTCCACAAATTTCACGATTTTTGTGGTATTAGGTTGCCTTTTGATGTTACAAACTCCTAGGTTAAACGTTGTGAGCACATGAAATTTCCGCTGTTAGCTGTTTTTCTTCTTGGTTTTCTTTCCCTTCAAGGACAAGAAATTAAAGTGGTCTTTTCCGGAATTACCGTTGGAAACAATGCTGCCAGAATCAGCGGTGCAGGAATCTACTTTTTACAAGATCAAGTTACCATTGCATCAGCTAAATCTGATTCCAAAGGTTCTTTTGTCTTTTCAGGAAGCATCTACAAAAAGTCACCGATTGTTGTGCTTTTTTCCAAGCCCGGTTACCTTCCACAACGGCATTATTTTGATATCAGCAAGTTGGAGGTGCCTAAAAAAACGCTTAGCATTACGGTAAAGTTGGTCGACACCTTAACCGCAGAATTGTTTCCGGTGAACCCATTGGTGAGCGTTAATGTTGATGTAAAGGATTACGCAGTTAAGTATACTTGGGAAGAAAACCAAGGGTCGTGTACGGTTGATTTTGCGCACAAGAGTACTTATGTAAATACTATTAAGCAATTCATTGCAAAAGAGGAGGCTCGCCAGTTAATGACCAAGTATAAAGACAAAATCCGTGAATTTGAGCAGGTTAAGGATTATGTTAATGCCCTAAAATATTACGATTTAGCCTTAGAGCAGGATAAAAAATTCACACTCAATGACGCGACACTTGCTCCGACAAAAACGCGATTAGATGCCGGTGTTGTAGCACAAAAGAAAGAACAAGAGCGGCAAGAACGGATCGCAAAAGCTTTTGCCGATGGAGATGCGTTTTTAGCTCAGTTGAAGTTGAAAGAAGCTGAAATAGAATATAAAAAAGTAGCAAAGGACGATCCCAATTCCCCCAAACTTAAAGACAAACTTGCGACAATAGCTGCCTTGAAAAGCGAAGAAGCGCAACGTCAAAATGACTGGAAGACCTATGCTCGATTGAATGCACGATTTAATAAACTGTATAAGGTCGAAAAAAAATACCAACTAGCAATGGATGAAATAAAAAAAGCCACTGCGTTGACCAAGCTGCCAAAAATCAATGCTGACTCTACTTCCATGAAAGTTCAATGGTGCACCGTTGCGCTACAAGAAGCGAATCTGGATAAAGAAATCAATGAAACCTTAAAAGCCTCCGAAAAACTCAAAGGGAATAGCAGTAAAAAAATCCTGGGCGACAGCAAAGGGTTCATCTCGAATTTGGAAAAGTTGGACAACCTAATTGTCAACATTTCAGACAATAACCGAAAAACTTCAGCCCATGGTCAAACCGATAAGGTTATTTCCTCGTTTGTAGATGTCGAAATTAGCAATGCGTATGACTTGCAAGCCCTTGGTAATTATGATAAAGCCATAGAGGTTTACAATCAGATTAAGTCGGTTATTGCATTTGCCTACGATCAAACCTACAAAAACAGTAAGCTTCTCGACATTGAGCAGAAAGTTGCTGAGGCCAAAAAGAACCAACAGAATGATATTGCTAAATTTCAACAGGCGATTAAAACCGCCACGGATGCTTTGGATGCAGCAACATTTTCGTACAGTGCAACGCCCAATTATAAAGCCCGAATGACTGAGGTGAAAAATCTTTTGGCCCAAAATCCACTAAAAATAAAAGCTGCGCAGCCAGAGGTAGTTCAATTGAATCAAAGGTTTTTAAAAGTAAGTCAATATTTCACGGACAATGCTGTCAAGTTAAAATCGCTGAAAAACCCGGATCCAACCCAGGCTATCAAAATTGCTTCGGAGCTGGTCGTAAATGCAAACGCCGCGGGAGTTGGTAAAATGGAGCTCATGTTTCTTCAGAGTACTTCAGATTCTATACGTGCAAAATTGCCCAAAACTGTCACCCAAAGCCAAAACATGGTGCGCAGCACGGTCATAAAACCACCCAAAGGATATACTGCAGTGAATGGGAATGTGCAAACCGCTGTGAATGACATCAACCTTTCAATAAGCCTTGCTAAACAGCGTGCAGATAAAATAATGGAGGACCGTCAAACCAAAGCGGAATTGACGCGAACAGAAACAGCTGAATTAAACGACGTTGCTCACAATACTTTCCGTGACCGGATGGACAAAGAAGCTACAGTGCGGGATACGATGCGTCAGGTAGAGGTAAGTAAGAACAAAGACCGTGAATTGTCCAATATTAACGTTACCGACAGAAATACTTATGAAAAGGAGGTTCGAAACGTTAACAACGCCGTAATGTCTGAAAAGGCTGCGGATTTAACGGTCAGCGTTAAGGACCAAATTGATTCGAATGTTCGAGCAACCCACGATCAGAATAATTCCGCCTACGAAAAGAATCGACAATTCTCGGATGCAAAAGCCGATTACAGGGACGTAGAACGGGCCAAAGAACAGGGGGTCAATAAGGAACGAGAAACAGGTCAACGAGTTGTTTATTCAGACTATGACGCTCAAAAAATTGCAAACAACCAAGAGGCACAAAACCAGTCGAAAGATCACCAGAAACTTCAGGAAAAACGTTCTGATTACGTCGATGAACGCACAAACCTACCCAATTATATGAAAGATTCGCTTGGTAATTGTTTGCCTTGGAATCACATGTCGGAGTTTCAATACCAATTGACCGATGAACAAGGATTCACAAGTTCCATCATCATTCAGCGGGTTGTAGTTAATGCCAACGGTTACGGTGTAATTTACGAACAAACCATTAATAGTAAAGGAATTAGCAGCTATGCTTTAAACGGAGAGTCGATCCCGGAGTCTGTCTGGTCCCATGACTCTACGGGAGAATCCTTTTTTCAGCCTGGAGGTTCAATTCAGCCAGCCTCTTGCCCTTAGTTAAAATTACATTGTCAGTAATTTAATGCAAGTGGTCTTAATCTAAGGAGAATTTTACCCTAGTTTTATCAAAAAAAACGTGAAAATTCATTTTATCGCAATCGGTGGCAGTGCGATGCACAACTTAGCTATTGCGCTCCATAGAAAAGGGAATCAAGTAACTGGATCAGATGATGAAATTCTTGATCCTTCAAAATCAAGGCTTGCACGAGAAGGGATTCTACCCGAAGCAGAAGGTTGGTTTCCGGATAAAATTACCCGTGAAATTGATGCTATAATTCTTGGTATGCATGCAAGGGAAGACAATCCAGAACTATTAAAAGCCAAGGAATTTAAAATTCCAATATACTCGTACCCAGAATATTTGTACGAGGCAAGTAAAGATAAAATACGGGTTGTAATTGGGGGTAGTCATGGTAAAACCACCATAACATCGATGATTTTGCACGCCGCAAAATCCTTGAATTTCCCATTGGATTATATGGTTGGAGCGCAATTAGAAGGCTATGATTGTATGGTACAACTAACGGATTCCGCAACATATATGATTCTAGAGGGGGATGAATACTTGAGTTCGCCAATTGATCGCAGGCCAAAATTCCATTTGTATAAACCGAATATTGCGCTACTAAGTGGCATCGCTTGGGACCACATCAATGTCTTTCCAACCTTTGATAATTATGTGGATCAGTTTAGGCTTTTTATTAAGTCGATTGAAACCAATGGGAGCTTGATTTACAATACAAGGGATGCCGAAATTGCACGCTTGGTCAATGAAACAGATACCCTAAAAACGACCCAGGCAATACCGTATGAAACTCCTTCGTTTGAGGTGACTGAAAATGGCACCTGTTTGCATGTTAATGGCAAAGCGTATCCGCTTCAGATTTTCGGTGACCATAACTTACAAAATCTAATGGGTGCCATGTTGGTGTCCGAGCAAATGGGAATCAATAGCCATGATTTTTTAACGGCCATGTCCGATTTTAAGGGGGCAGGAAAACGGCTTCAATCCGTGATTGATACGCCTGATTTTAAAATGTTCAAGGATTTTGCCCATTCACCTTCCAAGCTTAAAGCCACTACGGAGGCTGTCAAAAAGCAATTCCCGCATCACAAAGTCATTGCTTGTATGGAATTGCACACCTTCTCCTCCTTGAAAAAGGAATTTTTGTCGCATTATAAGGGAAGCATGGCTGCCTCGGACGAGGCCTTAGTTTATTTCAATCCGCAAGTGGTGGCGCATAAACGTTTGGAGATGATTACCAAGGAGGATGTTTCACAAGGATTCGAGAGTAGGATAGAGGTTGCCAACAAAACGGAAGATGTTTTAGCATTCATCGAAAATCAATTAAGCGATAAATGCGTGGTCCTTATGATGTCGTCAGGGAATTTTGATGGAATAGATTTTGACCGTTTAGGAGAAAAACTTCTTGTCCAAGTTACTAACGGCAATTAGGTCAAATTCCTGAACAAAATACGTCGATAAATTATCGCAATAAGAGCACTGTTCAGCATGGACCAAAGCGTCATTGCTAGCAACGAAATAATGGCAAAATTCCTTGGATTTAGGATTGTTTCCGCCTTTTCAATCTCCATTTCGCGAATTTCTTTATCGCTTTTATTGCGGAATTCTTCGTTGCCCTGCCGCAGTTTGGCGAGGTTCTTTTTGTCCGCATAAAATTCCTTACGTTCTTGAAGCAGGTGCTGCGAATAATTCGGATGAATGTATGCGTAGAAAATGTAAAGAAACCCAACGATAAGCACGGTGTAGATCATGCCTACAGCCATTGCGTTCTTAATGTCTAACAACAAATTACTTTCTGCTAAAGTCTTGATTTTAATAAAATAAAGACCCAAGGCAATGGCTACCGTTAAACAGGCCATATTAAAGAAAACATAAGGGTGTATGGGTTCGAAAACAAAAAAATCGAAGCCCCAGGCAATCAACTTTACCGCCATGAAAGCCAGGGCTAAATACAATCCTATAAGCCTCCCTTTCTTCATACTAGCTGTTCATTGAAACTAAGAATTCCTCGTTGGACAGGGTGTTTTCCATATGCGATTTCAAAAATTCCATCGCTTCTACTGGGTTCATGTCGGCAATGAATTTTCGAATTAACCAAACCCGCTGTAGTACATCTTTTCCTACTAACAAATCTTCACGGCGAGTACCAGAGGCTGTGATGTCAATCGCTGGATATATCCTTCGGTTAGAAATCTTGCGATCCAATTGAAGTTCCATGTTACCAGTACCTTTAAACTCTTCGAAAATGACCTCATCCATTTTGGATCCGGTTTCGGTTAAAGCCGTAGCGAGGATAGAAAGCGATCCTCCGTTTTCAATTTTACGCGCTGAACCGAAGAATCGTTTTGGCTTATGCAATGCATTGGCATCAACACCACCGGATAATACCTTACCGGAGGCGGGTGAAACCGTATTGTAGGCCCGTGCAAGCCGCGTTATAGAGTCCAATAAGATGCAAACATCATGTCCGCATTCCACCAAACGTTTTGCCTTCTCCAGCACCATATTCGCGACTTTAACATGCCGCTCTGCTGGTTCGTCAAAGGTAGAGGCGATAACTTCCGCCTTAACACTTCGTGCCATGTCCGTAACTTCCTCCGGACGTTCGTCGATGAGCAATACGATCAAATAGGTTTCAGGATGATTTGCGGCGATGGCATTTGCCACGTCTTTCAAGAGCATGGTTTTACCGGTTTTGGGTTGAGCCACAATCATTCCCCGTTGTCCTTTACCAATTGGAGCAAACAAGTCCATTACCCTCGTCGATAGCGTTTCTTGGGAGTGTCCCGTTAGCTTAAATTTTTCGTCAGGAAACAAGGGAGTTAAATACTGAAAAGGCACGCGATCTCGAATGTACGAAGGATCTCGTCCGTTGATTGACTCTACTTTAACCAACGGAAAATACTTTTCACCCTCTCGTGGAGGTCGGATTGTTCCTCGAACCGTATCGCCCGTCTTTAAGCCAAACAATTTAATTTGGTTCTGGCTTACATAAATATCGTCAGGAGAAGGTAAGTAATTGTAATCTGAAGACCTTAAAAATCCGTAACCGTCTTGAATGATTTCTAAAACGCCTTCTGCTGTTACAATACCTACTAGGTCGTAGCTTTCTTCTTTTATTTTAACAATAGGGTCTTGGCGTTCATGAACCACTTCACGGGGTATTTCGACCTCGGTCTTTGTTGTCGCTGGTTTCTCCTCAACTACGGATTCAGTAGAAGTTTCCTCTTCTGATTGGTGGCTGGGTTGCTCAATTGGCGCTGATTCCAAAGGCTCGAAGAGGTTACGGTCCTGTGGAGGATTTTCGATCACTCTTTTTCTTGGACGAGTCTTCTTCGCCTCGGGCTTATCGTCGGCATGGTTAGGAGTGCTATGTTGTGGCGCAATTTCTTCCTCTTGGGTTGATTTTGCAGCATCATCTCCGCCAATGATTGCATCAATGATTTCATTTTTATTGAGCGTTTCAGCATGTTCGATGCCCAAGGAGTTTGCAATTGTTCGCAAATCATCGAGGCTTTTCCTGGTAAGTGATTTTTTATCCATAAAATTTGGTGCGTGATTCGGTTTCGAAAAAGGACGGAGAGCAATGAAACCGTGCGCAAGGTTACGAAAAAAATTAACATGATTCAACAAGAATTATGTTTTTCTTTTTTTCTTTTTTGCTGCGGGAAATAATATATTATTGAGAATCAGCCGATAACCTGCCGAATTTGGGTGAAGGTTGAGGTCGGTTGGAGGATCTCCAACGAAATGTTGGTAATCTTCCGGATCATGGCCTCCGTAAAAAGTCCACATGCCTTGCCCTAATTCGCCGTGTAGGTAACGAGCTGTCCCAATGGATTTGGTTTCTCCCATGACCAACACATTCGGTTTGATAAAGTCTTTTCTGAAATCGGTGCTTTGCCCCATAAATCCCTTCACGGTACTCGTGTGGCATTGCGTGAGCATGGTTGGAACCACATCCCATTTGGCGGAATATTCAAATAGGGTAAAATAGTCTTCGGATTCCGAAATGGTGTAATTGTTTCTTAAATCGGAGGCGTCTAAGTTAGAGTATTCATAAAAATATGGATCGCGGTTGAGGGTGTAATTTTGAAAGGCCAGAGTCTTTCCAAAGTCTAATTTTTGTTGTGCTCCGGGATCAGCGCCATCCCCATCGTAAATAACATCGCAAATATCAACGCCTTCTGCGGATAAGGCAATGTCATAACTGTCGGTTCCACTGCACATTGTGAAAAGAAAACCTCCTCCCAAGACAAAATTTTTAATGTTCTTTGCGACGGCTAATTTAAATTGAGATGCTTTTTTAAATCCAAATAGCCTAGCATTATCCTCGGTAACTTTAACTTGCTCCTTGTACCATGGTTGAAAGGAGGCTGAGCTGTAAAATTTCCCGTATTGTCCTGTAAAATCTTCGTGGTGCAAATGCAGCCAGTCGTATTTAGGTAGAGTCCCCATTACAATGGCAGAGTCATAGATTTTATCGTATTTGATTTCTGCATATTCCAAAACCAAAGTCACTGCATCGTCCCACGGTGCCTTGTTGGGCGGTGTGTAAACTGCAATTTTTGGAGCTTTTTCCAATTGGATTACCTCCATATTGACCTCTGGATTAGCGATTTCTGCTTTAATGGAAGCGACTTGTCCATCCGTTAACACTTGATATCGAATTCCTCGAATCTTAAGTTCTCGTTCGATGTTCTGAAGGTGTGGAAATAAAAACGACCCTCCTTTGTAATTCAATAACCATTCTAGGGTAACGCCATTCTCTAAGGTCCAGTAGGCCACACCATAGGCTTTCAGATGGTTGGTTTGAGAGTCATCCATGGGAACCAACAATTGCGTTGACCTCACATACCATTGAACCAACAGAAAGAATCCCGTGACTAAATACTTAAAACGGTACATTTTGGTCTCCTTGAAAGTTAAAATCATCGTCCGGTTGATTCATTTTGCTTTTAATCGTAACGGTATTGGATTCTTTATTGAAACTCATGAGGGCACTTTGGTTACTTTCCCCTTCCGGCATAAATCCACTGTCGTCGAGGTTTTCAAAGCGCGCATAGCGGTCTTCAAATCGTAGTCGAACGCCACCGGTTTTACCATTTCGGTGTTTTTCAATTAAAAATTCTCCAATTCCTTGGGTTGGCGTACCGTCGTCATAGGAAAGAATTTTATAGTAGGAGGGACGGTATAAAAAAGAAACAATGTCCGCATCTTGTTCAATTGCCCCGGATTCACGTAAGTCTGAAAGTACTGGTTTTTTATCGGCGCGTTGTTCAACCGAGCGGCTTAATTGCGACAGGGCGATAATTGGGACATTCAACTCTTTAGCAATTTCTTTAATCGATCGGGATATTGTGGAGATTTCTTGTTCACGGTTTCCGGAATTTTTACCGTCTTTGGCCGACATTAATTGAAGGTAATCAATGATGATGAGTTGAATGTCATGTTGTGCTTTTAAGCGACGGCATTTGGCTCGGAAGTCAAATACACTTATGGCTGCCGTATCATCAATAAAAATAGGGGCCGTAGCCAGTTTAGGGATTCTTGAATGCAGTTGCTGGAATTCATGCTCTGCCAAATCGCCTTTACGTAATTTTTCAGAATCGATGCGCGCCTCTCCTGCAATCAATCGCTTAACAAGTTGCACGGACGACATTTCAAGGGAAAAAATAGCTACCCCCATACCATATTGAACCGCCGTGTTGCGCGCTGCAGATAATACAAAGGCCGTTTTTCCCATTCCAGGACGTGCTGCAATAACAATCATATCGGAACGTTGCCAACCCGAAGTCAGGCGATCAATTTCGACAAAACCCGAAGGAACTCCTGATATTCCATCGCCGTTGTTCCGTGCCACTTCTATTTCCTCAATCGCGTCTTTCACCACTTTCGACATCGAATTGACCTGTTTCGACATGTTATTCTCGCCAATTTGAAAAAGTCCAGATTCAGCAGAATTCAATAAATCGAAGACATCGACCGTTTCGTCGTACGCGTCTTTTATGATTTCACTGCTTACGCGAATCAATTCCCTTTTGATAAATTTCTCAGCAATAATACGAGCATGGTATTGAACGTGGGCTGTGGTTCCAACTCGGTTGGTTAGTTGTGAGACATAACCAGCGCCTCCGGCTGCCATTAATTCCCCCGATTTTGATAGTTTTTCGGTTACGGTAACTAAATCAACCGGACTTGTAGAAGCAAACAATTCTCGAATGGCTTTGTAGATATATTGATGCTTTGGGTCGTAAAAACTTTGTTCACTCAACACGTCAATGGTATCGTTGACCGCATTTCTTTCAAGCATCATTGAACCTAAAACTATTTGTTCTAGTTCAACGGACTGAGGGGGTATTTTTCCCATCTCTTGAGCAAAATTGGTAACGGCTTTTGCCCGAGTACTTGCTTTACGTGCGGTGTTTTGAGAATCCATGATGGCTACCAGATTTAAAAATTGGGAACTTCAAATGTAGCAAAAAGCCTCGTTAATAAAAAGGCTGTTGATAACTATTTGAGCTCTTTTTTAGCCTGCTCCGTTCCGATCTTTACAGTTATGTAATCTTTGCTGTTTTGTGGATTTCTTGCCGGGCTGTATTCGCGTCCGTAGAAGATGATTTGTAAATGCAATTTATTCCAAAGGCTACTCGGGAAAAGGCGTTTAGCATCTTTCTCTGTTTGGGTAACGTTTTTTCCAGAACTCAGTCCCCAGCGTGTCATTAATCGATGAATGTGGGTGTCCACCGGAAATGCAGGAACGCCGAATGCTTGTGCCATCACTACTGAGGCTGTTTTGTGGCCTACACCGGGTAAGGACTCTAATTCCTCAAAGGTCTTGGGAACTTCTCCATCATGTAAATTCAATAATAATTGGGATAATCCGAATATAGCCTTCGATTTAGCTGGGGATAAGCCACAAGGGCGGATAATGGCTTGAATTTCTTCGACCGACAATTGAACCATTTCTTGGGGAGTTCTTGCTTTAGCAAAAAGTAGAGGTGTAATTTTATTCACTCGCTCATCCGTGCATTGAGCCGATAACAACACCGCTATGAGTAGGGTGAAGGGACTGTCATGGTCCAAGGGTACCGGAGTTTCTGGATAAAGCCGCTCCAGTTCCGCGATAACATACGATGCTTTTTCTTTTTTGGTCATGGCCATGTGCCTAAGGTTAACAGGGAGATTATTCGAAAATGCAATAATAAAAACAAGATTATCCAAATTCCGCCCATGAAAAATGCAAACCAAGTTCCTAGGACTAAAAAGGTATTTGCTTTTCGGTAGAAAGGCATGAAAATGCAAAACAGGCAAAGTACATACAGAACGATTCGCAGGCTGAAAAAGGTGAAAGCGGCGTCGGCACGATACATGCCTCCTCGGGATTTGAATTCAATGTGGCTGGTAGATCGGCAAAGGTATGTTTGATACACCCTAATTTTATTGGAAGAAGGCAGTTCATAGGGGTAAAGATTTTTCGGGTAAACGCCCAATCCTTTTGCCGTTGTGTAATAATAGGCAAAATCTCCTCCTGTAACCTGGTACCTCGTGGTGTCGAATCCCTGTATCGTGTCTTCTTCCACACGAAAGGGTAAAAACTCGTCGGCAACGAGCGCGCTGAAAATAAGTAACGAAACGATGGCTAAGACTTTTTTGATGCGCATTTTTGGCCCCTTTAGAAACGAGACATAGAAAGCGTCCAGGGCCTCTTTTTTCTCTTGTTCCATTTGTTGGTAACGCTCCCATGCCCTGCGGTGAAAATCTCGCTGTTCGTCTTCTCGGTTGTTATTGTGCGGCGATGTCGATGCACTCGTTCGACGTTCCGAAAAATTCTTCGTTAAAATGCGTTCGTAGGCATCCAACAGGGTAGCAAATACTTGGGTTGCATCGGCATCTGGGTTCACGTCGGGATGGTACTGCTTCGCCAAAATCCTGAAGCGTTTCTTTACTTCTTGATCCGTACTGTTTTCAGGAAGTCCTAGCAAATCATAGTAACGTTTTCCAGCCATGAGGATCAATCATTTGGTGCAATAATTTACGTGAAATCTTAGCCAGGTTTAGGGTTGGTAATTTTTCTACGTATTGGTATTTTCGAGGTATTTCGTGTTTTTCAAGGACTGTTTTTAATGTGGCCATTTGAGGTAAGTTACAGCCTTTTTCCAAGACTAATCCTATCAAATCACCGTATTGAGGATCGGGAATGGGCACTACGAAACCAGGAACCTCCAAGAAGCCTTGTAAAATGGCCTCGATACGCTCGGGTTGTACTTTTTTACCTCCTGTATTGATGGTGGTATCATGCCTTCCCAGATAGAAAAAACGATGTTCGTCGAGGAGCTCTACGCAGTCGTTGGTGAGTAAATCGAAGGGTTCCTCGCCTCGCTGATGAATGCATAACCTTCCATCTGCACTGGAAAAGTGAATTCCTTCAAGGGCGGTAAAAGGTTCTTTAGGTCCTTGTCCAATTTTTCGAAGCGCGACATGAGAGGCAGTTTCCGTCATTCCATAACTTTCATAGGCCTGGTTGAAGAATTCCGACAAGAGCTTCATTTGCTGAGGTGTAACGGCGACACCGCCGAGCAGAATGATGGAGTCTTTATAGGTTGTTTCCGCTTCTTCTAAATACTTTATTGCCTGAATCGGGGCCATGGAAATCATGTTCATGGGGGTTTTGATTCCATGAAGCGGGTTATTGTTATTCGGTAAAACATGAAAGTCCATAGAGGCTTCTAAGCAACGAACCAAGGTCATTTTTCCGGCAATGGTATCCATGGATAATCCTGTAGCACAAGCCATTCCGGGTTTTAACTTAAAGAACTCTATGGTTCTTCGCGAGGAATGTACCATGCGATTTTTACTCAAACTAATCGCTTTTGGTTCACCCGTAGAACCCGAACTTTTACAAATAATATGATCTGAACCGTTATTCCATTGAGCTAAGAATTCGTTCACTTCATCCTTTCGCGAATCATCGTGGAAGATCGTTTTCATATTAGTATTCGATATCCAAGTTGAAACGGTTCCTTAAGGTATGCAGGTTTGGGTTTTTACGCGATAAGGCCAAGTATTTTTCTTTTCCCGTTACCGGTTTTTCCTTAAGTTCTTGCTGCTCACTGACCTCCAATTGAAGGGTAATGTATCCGTTGTTGAGTTCTTTTTGAAGAAACGATACAAATTCAACTAAAAGTGGGGTTATGTAGGCAACTTGTACTTCATTGTCTAAGGTCATTCGAAGGTTTTCATCTTGCATCGTCAAGTCCCGCTTTATTAGGGCATGGTAAAAGGTGTCCTTGCCCATTTCCTTGAGTTGATAAGCATATTTTCTGCATGCAACGCGCAACATATCCGAAGAAAAACTGTACCGTAGTTTTTCCTGATCTACCGGGGTATCTTCCTTTTTTAATTGTGCTAAGGAATCTTTAATACTGATGCGTTGATCAGGATTCAAAGCAGGTTTTGGCAGGTTGATCTGTGCAATAGCTTGGGGTTCTTCCTCCGGTCGCTCTTGACGTATTGCAAGAGGTTTTTGCGATTTTTGCCCCTTGAAAGGCAGGATGCTAATGGGGTCAGTTAGGGATTTTTTTTTTCCGACTCCTGTTGTAATGAGCCGAGTTCCATGAGCGTGATTTCCACTAAAAGACGCTGGTTTTTGGAGCTTTTAAAACCTACGTCGGCTTTGCTTAAGGCGTGCAGCGCTCGAACGATGGGTTGTTTATCCCATTCATTCGCTTGTTGAATATATTTCGCACGTACATTTTCGGTGGTTTCTAAAAGCGGTGCGGTTCGAATGTCCTTTACCATCAAAAGATTGCGAAAATGTTCTGATAAACCCAATAAAAACTGATGCCCATCAAAACCGCGTTCTAAGATATCGCTGAACACCAAAAGGGCACCTGCAAGGTCTTCCTTTCTAAGGTAGTCCACAATTTTGAAATAGTAGTCGTAATCGAGTACATGTAAGTTTTTCAGTACTTGCTGATAGGTGATATTTCCTCCGCTAAAGGTAACCAGTTGGTCAAAAATCGATAAAGCATCTCGTAAGGCCCCATCGGCTTTGGATGCAATTAAATGAAGCCCTTCTTGCTCAGCACTTACGCCTTCTTTCTGAGCAATATTGGTAAGATGCATGGCAATATCATTCACTTTTATGCGACTGAAGTCAAAAATTTGACAGCGCGATAGAATAGTGGGTATAATTTTGTGCTTTTCGGTGGTTGCGAGGATGAAAATCGCATGGGCAGGTGGTTCTTCTAAGGTTTTTAGAAATGCGTTGAACGCAGCAGTGGATAACATGTGCACCTCGTCAATGATGTACACTTTGTAATTCCCAAGCTGTGGAGCTATTCGAACTTGGTCGATTAATCCGCGAATGTCGTCTACGGAATTGTTCGAGGCAGCATCTAATTCATAAACATTAAGAGAACTACCGGATTGAAACGAAACACAGGAATCGCATGTGTCACATGCTTCGATATTTTCCGTTCGGTTGAAGCAGTTGATGGTTTTAGCTAAAATTCGCGCGGTTGTGGTTTTTCCCACCCCCCGAGATCCGCAAAATAAAAAGGCTTGCGCAAGGTGTTGGGTTTTTATGGCATTTTTGAGCGTTTCAGTAATGCCGCTTTGCCCCACAACCGTATCGAACGTTTGGGGACGGTATTTTCGAGCTGAAACAACAAATTGGCTCATAATGCAAAAATACACCTTTCCGTTATCCAAACCTTAGTACGTTTTGGAATTGTTGATAAATTATATGATCTAGGATTCCGCTCGCTCAATGGGTTTTAACTTGAGGGTCCTCGATGAGTCAGACAAGCTTCAAGAATGGGCGGGTAGGAAAATGACAACTTTATTTTTCGAGAAGGTCTTTGTGCAGTAGAATACTCACCGTTTTATATTTGACAAAATCTTCGGATAAATAGATAAAACCTCCGCAAGCATTTTTAGAACCCCAAGAATTTTTTGTAATAAAATAGGTTTTTCCAAATTTGTCATTTGCGGTTCCAACGATGTGCATAACATGATCTACCGTTGTTGCTCCAGATTCAAAGAGTTCTTGGCGAAGTTGCGAGTCGTTTTGTGCATGGACCGATAATTTAGCTAGTCCGTTCGAAAAATCGAATGAATCTTCGCTAACATCTCCGTTAAAGACTAGGGAATACCCTTTGCTTAATGATTGTTTTATGAGGTTCATGAATTCATCGAGATTAACGTTATAGTATGAGTCATAAGACCAATTAAACCGTGATTCAAGGCAAAAAAATTGATGGTATGGATGATGGTTGAAGGAGGTGACTTGAACATAATTGTTAGGATCTATTTCCAGGGCATTCGAGCAAAAAGTTTTTGGCGTGTATTCTTTTCCCTTGTATGAGAATCTTTCAGGAGGGACTCCATAGGCAGAATCGAGAATAGGAATAATAGTATTGATCCATGAACTTGGAACAAGGTCTTCATCTGTTTTTCTCAAGCCCCTAACAAATTGACTTACAAGCGTATCGATCCGTTCAGTGTCATAGCCATAGAAATATGTTTTTTGAGGGTAAGCCGACTCGGGAACAAGTCCCTTATCTCGAATCACCCTAAGAACATCCTGCGGTTGTCCACCAGCTGTAAAATAGCTATTACCTTGAGTGCGCAGATAATTTCTTACTTTCTCCGGATAGATGTTTCTTGCAATATACATTTCGGATAAATCTATTTTGAGGTTTTTTGTTCGTAATATTTCTGCCTCGATGAACGATAAGGTGCCAAAACTCCAACATGTACCCGAATTTCCTTGGTTTTTTACTTCAGTACAAGGCAATAGGTTTACAATGCTGTAATTGCTTAGATTTTGTCCATGTATAAAGCTTAAAAGACTTAAAACACCTAAGAATAATAATTTTTTCATCGTTCAATTTTTTTAAGGTATAAAATTCACTCGCGTTGAGGAGATGGGCCCTTTCTCAAAATTAACCCGTCATTGATTCAATCGGGTAAACGTTAGAGTTATGTTCCAGAACAAAGCCTTACTTCATACATCGGCACATGGGATTCAATTCAAGTGTTCAATAGGGATTGAGTTGGTTTGTATAACATTTTGCCTTTTGAATTAACTAAACTCCAAGTGTAGGTTAAATTTAATAAAAATTAGGATTGTTCACATGGAGCATTGCAGCTAAATTCACCACGCAAGAATGTTGAAAACAATAATTGTAACTTTCCAGCGTTTCGGGTGTCTATTAAAAAAACATAAGCATGAAAAAAACTATTGCACTCGCGCTTTTTAGCGGATTATCCTTCGGTCTTTTTGCTCAGTGGAGCATTACCCAAGTGCATTTAACGAGCGGTTCGTACCGGAATTTTGGAGATGAACCTTCCAAATTATCTGATTTTGGGGCCCTTGCTCCTGGTTCGTCCATTTTGATGAAAGATTTGAGCCAATATCAAGACGGAACCTCCATGTACAATTTTATGCGACCTTATCCAGGTTTCGGTGGCTCATCCAATACCAGTTTTCAGTCGCTTCAATTGGGTTTGAAGTTGCCTTCGTGCAAAGGAACCTTACGCTTAGGGGTTTCAAATTTTAGCAGCAATTTAATGAATTCTTATTTGAGTAGTTATGAATCGTTCGTAGTAGATACCTTGGTTTCTTCCCAAAACGGAAGCATGACCTTTGTTGATTCAACCGTGCAAAGGAATATCTACGGAAATTACAGCAACCAACAACTTCGACTTGAAGCGGCCTATGTTTGGGAATCAAATGCCGGCGAACGTTGGGCCTTTTCTGCAGGAGTAGGCATGTCTTTTGGGTTATCATACCAATCCAAAACTACCTTGCTATTTAATGAGTATACAAACAGCTATCAAGGCTATGGATCAGGATATCAAGGTAATCAGACCAACACCTTTGAACGAGAAACGTATAAAAATCCCATGAGCTGGGGGGCTAATCTATACGTTCCACTGGGAATTAATTTCCGTTTAGGAACCAAGCGCGCCTTCTGGAAGCCTTGGATGATTTACACCGAACTGCGTCCGCAATTGGCCTTTCAATCCATTCCAAAGGTGGGGATGAAGTTTAGTCCTGGTATAGGAACTTCCAGCGGGTTGCGTTATAATATACCTCAAGTAAGCAAGAAGACGCGGAGCCACGCCGATTTTTAAGGAGCGACGTTAAATCATACAATTAACCAAGGAGGAGGGCTGTTGATCTGAGAACCAACCTAAATTTTGCCTTTCTAAGAATTCATCACTCATTGAAAAAATCCAATTGGTCAAAATCTTTTACTTCATCAAGATGGATGAGTTTTGAGGCAGAAATCACGGATTTCGTTGTTACTAGAAGTTCCTCCTCTTGGGTTTCTTCCCAATCTTCGTTGGTGTTTTGTGCTACAATTTTTTGATGGGTTAGAAAGTTGATACTGGTGTTTTGAACCGTTCTCGGTCCATTCATTTCGTGATAGTCGTAACCGATCAATTGAAAAGCATCCCCTCGATACCTGAAGGTGTAGCACCAGTTTCCATATCGTCCATGGCCATAATTCACGTACAAATTGCCACGGTTAATTTGAACGTCTAATTCCGGGGGGTAGTACACCCCGCCGTCTTCGTTTTCAGACGAAAAACAGGAGAGGTTCTGAACTTTCAACTCATATCCGTCCCCCTTTCCGAAAAGCACTAGAATCCCTCGCCGGTTGCGGTCAAGTTTACCTCTGTAAGGGTCAACGATTATTTTTCGACGATTGGTTCCCTTAAGAATGATTACGCAATCGCTCGTTCCGTCCATGTTCAGGTCTCCGTTAATTTTATCAAATAACACGTATCCCTCTGGTAGGTAATCTTCAGCCTTTTTCGTGGGTAAAGCCTCCGCGTTTAGGCTTTTGGGGTTGTCCGTTATCGCCGCTCCATGATTTTTATTCGATGCATTCTTTGAAACATCGTTGTTTTGGGAGTTTTCCGAACAAGAGTAACAAAACATGAAAAGTGAAATTCCGAAGAATGGGTTAAAGTGGCGCATCGTTTTATTCGTTAATGGGTTTAAAGTTTACAAAAAAAAAAATAACGTATTTGGGATTGAAGACCAATGAATCTTCCTCGAAAATTATGGATGCTACCCACGATTATTTTAAGTTCCAACCGGCTTTGGTCAAATAGTTCTTGCAGGAAGGGCAGAACCCTTTTTCCTCATTTAAATGATCTTTTCCTTCCGCGTCACGCATGAGGCAGCTATTGACAGGACAATGCTGTAATCCTTGGGTGTGGCCTAATTCGTGGATGGCGACTTTGTAAAGTTTCTCGAGTCTATTCGTCCCCTTAAGCCGAAAGGTAGAAGCAATGCACGCATTACCCGGACAAAATCCAAGTCCCATAATACCCCAGCTCGAGTTACCGTTTTTCGCTGTCGTAATGTCTTGATTGGTTAGGCCAATAATCAGATCACTGGAGCCCACTTGTCGGCTCAGGAAACGAATTAAAGTGTCGGCATGGAACCGTCCTTCGCGTTCCAAATTAACTGCATTTTGGGGTAAGGGAATCGATGGACGTAGGATTATAGGAGCGGAATACAGATGGCTCAGTTGTTCTTGAACGTTTCGGGTGGTGCTCAAAGGCAAGCCATCAAATGGTTGCAGGTAGAGGGTGCCTTTCGTTTTTGTTTTTTTATGCTTTACTTCCGAACTTTTTGTCGCTTTCTCTGCTGACAGGTTGGAACAAGCATAGCAACCATAAAAGCCCATCACACATAAAAACAGGTATTTCATATGCATCGAATTTAGTTAGGTGAATTCAAGTAGTCCAGGGTTGGTTGACATCGACGACCATCGAAGTACTTTTCTAAAACTTTGGTGAAAATTGAGTTTTTAATGGATATTGATTCAAAAAGGGTCATGCATGATTGCATTTTTTTATTGTCGGGGTATCCAAGGATTGAAAAGGCTGATTTGCCTTCGAGGTGGTAAAAATGCGTGGTTATTTCTTCCAGTCTTTTTCCAAGTATTGGATGGTTGAAATAGGCAATAGCTTCCTCCTTGCTTTTGATAGCAAATTCTCTGGAGGTTGAGCTTCTTCCCAAATTCATGTATTGAGGAAATATGAACCACATCCAGTGCCTTCGTTTTTTTCCAGCTTGTATTTCTGCTAGGGCTTGTTCAAAGAAATGTTCTTGAGCAATGATAAATCTATTCAAGTTGTGCTGCATTGTTTTTTTATCCAAGGCAAATAATTTTAAGATCCACTAAAGGTAAGAACATACTTTTTGATTGGTCGACACGGCATATTGTTTTTTGAATTAAATTTGTCCGATGAACAAGGGTTCGAAAATTAATTTAATTTATTGAGTGTTATGAAAAAAATGTTGGCCATTTTGGCTTTTGGACTGATGTCCTTTGGTGCGCGAGCACAAGTGGTAGTAGACGGTACAAATATCAACGATTTGGAGATTAAGTATTGTGAATTGGTTGGTCAAGCGAAATTCCTTAGCCTTACCAAAATAAAAGTATTCGTAGACTACGGGCAAGATTTTTCCTGGAAGCAACAAACCATTAAAAATTCAGCCGGTAAAAATGCAGCCTTCAATAGCATGATGGAGGCCTTGAACTTCATGGATGCCAACGGTTGGGAGTACGTTAACAACTACTTAATCAACAACAACGGTGATCTTATTTACAAGTTTTTACTCCGTAAAAAGGAAAAGTAACATTGTTTACGTTATATAGGTATTGTAGTCCCTCCTAAGCGGAGGGATTTTTTGTTTTTAAGATTAATATTTCTTTATTAGTTCATGTGTTGAAAATCGGATTTTCATTACACGTTATCTAAATTCAGCAAGTTATTTATTCTGATAACTTTAGTAAAATCAGGGTTGTTTTTTATGAAAGAACGGTTCTATAGCCGCGATAATCATAGAAATTCCGGAAAGACCAATTATTCCAGTAATTGCGTATTTACCAAGTAATTTGTATATCCACATAAAAATAATGGGTAAACTAATGGAGCCTCCATTTTCCTCGAAATCTTTCAGCTCGTAGAATAGAAGATAAGCAACAAAGATCATTGCAATTCCAAATAAAATAAAAAATATTTGGCTTACGACGCTTGAACTCTTTCGAGAGCTGGACTTTTCTTTAAATTTCATTTTGATTAAGCAATTTCTAATGGTCTGAAAAACAGGGTTTCATAAACCAATGCTAACGAATATAACAAAATTAAGTTACTATCTAATTTAACATCTTATCTTTCAAGGAAATTCTTCTAGTTTAAAGCAAAAACATCTCCTCAGTTTTCCTTTTCAAATTGAATGTCGTCCATCCAAAGGGTGAGTGGTTGCACGTTTGTTCAGTTTCACCGTTAAACGAGGCACAAATATCCATGGTGTATGGCCGTGTCCTAGACCAAAATCTTCGTTGAGCCAATGGCTTATTTCTGAGGCCTTACCTTGGGGTTAAGTTTTCCTTCAACTAAAAAGTTCTTTGCTTCGGCGAGTTTCTTAAAGTATTCAGGTGTCTTTCC
>JACCDP010805323.1_pt1 | contig 21571 bp, 21 predicted proteins | sample 7445841 | NCBI WGS metagenome assembly JACCDP01 (sample SAMN15323441, study PRJNA562643) | freshwater metagenome | isolation source: river surface water | place: USA:Blue River Watershed | collected 2017-08-17
AACCTTTGCTCCTACATCGCCAATGTTTAGTCCTTCTTCTCCTGTCTACAATCCTCAAGGGACAACCTACGCTCCTACATCACCGATGTTTAGTCCTTCGTCTCCTGTGTACAATCCTCAAGATGTATTGCCTCCACTACCCTCTTCCTTTGTCATTCCTCCAGGGTGGGAAACTGAAATAGGAATGCTAGGTTCAACTCCTATTCGAATCTTTGTACATAAGAAAACAGGCAAAAAATTTATGGAACCTCCTCTTTTAGCTCTTTCACCTCCAGAAGGATTAACTTCCCGCTGGACCCAAGATGGTGATGAAGAGTATATTAATGAAAAAACAGGAGAAATTGCTTATATCGTAAAAGGTGATGAATTACCAGGCTTGGACCCTTATCCACCTCGCCCTGGTACTCCTTTGTATGGTCCTCAAGGAGGACCAGGAGCTGGACTCGCTGCAGCATCTGCCTCGGCTTTACAATACCGTCCAACCTCCCCTGCTTGGAATCAAGTTCCTTTATCTGGCAATCTTGCAGAACAAACTGCTCTCCAAGTTGAACAATCTCAACGTGGTGGTCCCGTTACACTTGGTGAGGAACTCCCTCCTCGCCCTCCTATTACAGAAGATATGGACGAAGCGACGGCTCGACGTGTGTCAGATGAATGGACTGCAAAGATGGTAGCTATCCAAGAAAGAGCAAAAGCTAACGCCTTGGCTACTCTGAACAAGTCTTTATCTGAAGAAGAACGTGAATCTGAATTAAGTGTCATTGCAGATATGGCGGTTGCTGCTGCTATTGAACGATACCAAGCAAAAGAAAGAGCAGCACCCAAATCGGGTTTAGTCACCTCTGTGGTAGAAGGTGGAGCACGAACGGTAGCGGTTGAAAAAGGTGTTGCCGCAGGTCCTCAAAAGAAATACAAACCCAGCGAAGTCTTCCGCTTCTTTGGACGCGCTGAACTTAAGGACGTCCTCAAAATAGGAGACCCTGGTGCGGCTCGATGGTTGGCTCTTTCTGCTCCCTTTGCCATTAAAGATAAAGATATTGAATATCCTACGATTAATCATTATCTGGCAGGCATGAAATATAAGCTAGCCACTGATAAGCCTGAGTTAGGAGCAGATTTATTCAGCTCCAAAGGAACCATTCATACAAAATATCTAAGACTCCGTGACCAGATTGCCAGCAAACACAAAGGTGAAAAGGAAAAGAGCCAAGTAAAAGAAGCAGAAGACCAAGAATTATTACGAAATGAAGCAGCAGATGTCTCTGATGCTGCCCTACCCAAAACTATCAAGCGTTACAAAGCGCAATTCAATGAAGCCCAATGGATTGCACAGAAAGATGAAGTTCTCAAAGAAGCTCTCCAACAACGTTGGAAATATGATGCTCGTTTCCGAAAGATTGTGGAAGAAGCTCGTACACAAAATAAATATCTCTTATATTATACAGGTTCTACAACGATTACGAGTTTCGGTGGTGTCCGTCGCGATGATGGACGCATTGAGGGTGAAAATCAAGTAGGCAAGATTATTATGGAACTCGCTGGATATCCACCTGTGTAAATTTGATAGCATAAACACTTTTATCAAGGTACAAATACAAAATGACACATCTCTGGGAAATGAATACACATTGGTTTAAAAAACCCAAGGACGAAGTTGTACAAGGAACCTTTACATACAAAAACTGGAAAGATTTTCTAGAGTGTAAGCCTTACAAACTTTGGAAGCCTTACATTCTTTCTTCTTGGAGTTGGAAGATGCGTTCACTAAATGAGCGAAAGCAAGAGAAACGATGGGAAGCGGAAAAAGCCGTCATGGATTGTCGCAACATGCTTCGTATGAATCCTTCTTCCTATGATAAAGATATCATACCTATCGACGACTCAGTATCTCAGTTGGAAATGCTTCAAATTGTATTTATCTCCCCTGACAGATTTACAGGCGTTCATCGCGTTGAAATGTGCATTCAAAAAGAAAATGAAGAAGAAGTGCGAGATTGGCTCCAAAGACACATGCCAACCTTCTGGAAACTAGATTAATCTGTGTATTTAAATGTATCCTGAGGTTGCCATTTCTCCAATTTTGATGCAGTCCAGTAGACTTGTTTGAGGAGGGGGTGTTTCGGAGCCTTGGTATAGTGCCCTGTGGCTTTATAATTCGAATAAAGAACAGCATGTGTACGCAACACTTTAATACAAAGACAAAAGGTTGGATTAGGAACGTCTCTTAAGAATGCTATAGCGTCCTCATCACACACGGCAAATCGCACTATTTTTAAGTTACCATCATAGGTTTCTCCTAAATTGTCTGCTCTATAATGTTTGCGTAAATGTTCAATGCGTTGACTATAGGTTTCATTTGATACAGCACGCGGACTTACTGGATAAGCTAATACGATGTCAAAACACACCATTCTCTAATGTTTTTTTGTAAAAAAGCTTTAGAATGGGCAACAAAAATTGATTTCAGAAGATTTAAAGTTAAAGAGCCAACCAAAGGTAGAGAATGCCAGAACCGTGGGAAACTCTATGTCATAAAAACTATCACCCCAGAGACGAACGTATCACGTTTACGGAATCCACTCACACTTATACGATTGATGGTTCTTCTAAAGGCCTTATTTCAGGAACAGGCTTTCTTCATCAATTCTTTCCTCACTTCAATCCCAAAAAGACAATCGAGAAAATGATGAAGTCACCCAAGTGGCCCGCCAGTAAATATTATGGTATGACCGCTGAACAAATCGAAAAACAGTGGTCTGATTCAGGAAAAGATGCCTCTACAAGGGGAACGGCTATGCACTTAGGTATAGAACAATTTAGGAATGGTGCTTATGATGTTATTCTTCCTGAGGTGAAACAAACCGCAGAATTCCAATACTTTATGAATTTCTGGAATGAACATGGACATGATTTAGAGCCTTGGCGTGCAGAATGGTCTGTGTTTTCAGAAGAACATAAACTGTGTGGTCAAATTGATATGTTATTCAGACGTAAATCTGATGGAAAATTCTTAATTTATGATTGGAAACGTTCGAAAGAAATTAAAACATCAAATGAGTGGGACAAGGGATACCCTCCTCTCAATCATTTGGACGATTGCAATTATTGGCATTACAGTCTCCAATTAAATGTCTACCGTTGGATTCTTGAACATCTCTATAATATGGAAATTGCAGAAATGTATTTGATTATTTGCCACCCTGACAATAAGAACTACAAACGCATGCGTTTGAATCGCTTGGACGATGAAGTCGAAGCGATGTTGGCTTGTCGCAAACGAGCCCTAGTGGAAAAATCCTCCATGCCGGTTGTTCTTCCCTTACCTGCACCTGAGTGCTGTGAGATTGAAGATTAATTCCAGCCTTCATATGCCACTTCCAAGAGTTCCGTGTACAATAATTGATGATACAGACAGCACCCTAAAATATAGCGAGCCACTAGTTCCTCATTATGTCCCTTTGCATATAAGTCATACAGGTCTTGTTTAAGATTGTAGGTGCCTTGTACATTTTTTTCATACAGTTCGAACTTGACAGGTTCTTCCCCTATCCACTCTAACATGGAGTTTAGCTGTTCCAAAATGTACCCTGTATCTTTCTTTTCCCATTCATGATGATATTCTCCTCCTTCGTATAATTCATGGCAGATTCTCCCTCCAAAACTTCGCATGTCAGAAGACGATTGAACTCCAAAACGGAATTTATATTCAAATTCTGTATTAAAAAAGGCGTAACGACCCATTCTACAGAGAATATAGCATTACTTGCTCTAGGTCCCCTGTGTAGGGTGATATCCTTGGTTCTCCATGATTGACAAATCCATGTTTTTTGTACCAACCAATGATTTTTTCATCATTGACTGGTATAAGAGTTACCGCATACTGTTGTTTTTGGGAATCGTCCAAAATCTTCCGGAGAAGAAGGGTTCCAACTCCTCCTTTTTGTACCCAGGGACTTACTCCAATAAATTCTATCTGTTGATGATTGTTTCGTATTTCTTTGGTGAGCAAAAATCCTATGAGGATTCGTTGTTCATCAAATATGCCAAAACTAAGCCTGGGATTGCGTGAACTCCATGCATCTTTAAATTCTGTAATATACTTATGTTCAAACACACTGTGAAAAATAGTCCATACATCATTGTAATCCGATTCTGAAAGAACGCGGAGAGAGGTCATGGCATGGCTTCTAGTGTAGGTAGGGAAAAATTGAAGCCTTATTTGAACATAAGGCTTTCTAAACACTATCTTTCAAATGAGTCAGTATCTGAATATTGTCAATCCGAGTAGTCCTTGTGAAGACTTTCCCAAGGAAGACCAATTGGCTTGCCAGTTTCCCTTTCCCCTCGACCCTTTCCAGAAACATGCTGTCAAAGCCATTCACAATGGTGAGAATGTACTTGTCACAGCCAAGACTGGTTCTGGAAAAACACTGGTGGGTGAGTACTTGATTCATCATTGTCTCAAACAGGGTAAACGAGTCTTCTATACAACACCCATCAAGAGTCTTTCGAACCAAAAGTTTCATGATCTCAAGCAAATGTTTCCTTCTGTAGGTATCATGACAGGAGATATTAAATACAGACCTGATGCTCAAATTATCATCATGACGACCGAAATTCTGAGAAATCTTCTGTACAAACAAGGAACGCAAACCCAAAGTCTTGGACTTACTGCTCAGATTTCTCTTGAAGGTCTAGGGGGTGTTGTCTTTGATGAAGTGCACTATATCAATGATAGAGAAAGAGGTAAAGTCTGGGAAGAAACGATGATTCTATTGGATCCTCAAATTCAACTTGTCCTTCTCTCAGCTACCATCGACAAACCTGAACTGTTTGCATCTTGGTTGGGTGAACTCAAACAAAAACCGATTCATCTGATTTCTACCAATTACCGCATTGTTCCTCTAGAACATTCCGTATTCATAGGTCAACAACCCCAACTTCTCATGGATAACAAAGAAGTCTTCTATGCTGATGCCTACAAGCGGTATTTGGATTGGCGTGAACAAAAACGCAAAGATAAGGATACCAAAGAAAAACAAGTGGCGCAAAGAAGAGCAGGTGGTTGGGAAAATGCAGTGGTCAAAGGAGGTGGTATGCCTGCTTTCAATCACCAGCTGAACGAGTGTGTAAAATATCTTCAAAGCAAAGAACTGATGCCTTGTCTCTTCTTTGTCTTCTCTCGCAAAGGGTGTGAAAATCTGGCTCATCTCGTGGAAGGTTCGCTTATCGATAGCTCTGATGCAGCTGCGATTCGACATATCTGGGATTTCCATCTTCACAAATACAAAGATATCCTTGAACATCTCCCTCAAGCTCACCAACTCAAAGACCTTGTGATGCGAGGCATTGCGTTTCATCATTCAGGTCTCCTTCCTATCTTGCGTGAAATGGTTGAACTTCTCTTTGGTCGAGGACTTGTCAAATGTCTCTTTGCAACAGAAACATTTGCAGTCGGTATCAATATGCCCACAAAGACGGTTGTTTTCCTGGACTTGGAGAAATATTCTGATGAATGTAACGGTCTACGACCTTTGCGCACCGATGAATACATTCAAATGGCCGGTCGTGCAGGCCGACGAGGCAAAGACGAGAAAGGCTATGTGTTTTATCTTCCTCAGCGAGACCCTGTAAGTCTAGGAGAACTTCAAAGTATGATGACAGGTCGCAAATCTGCCATTAGTAGCCAAATGGACTTTGGCTACGATTTTATCCTCAAAACATTCCAATCCAAGAATTTCAAATGGCTAGACCTCTTGCAACAATCCTATTGGTATCGACAAATCCAAGGAGAATGCATCGAAACAGATAAAAGTATAGAAGCACTGAAGCAAAAACTTGATGCACTCCAATTATCAGAAGAAGAAATTCAAATCTGTCGACTCCGTGATGAAGCGGAAATGAAAGTCAAGACAGCGGTGAATGCCCAAAAGAAAGAAGCTCAACGTCAACTCGAATCCATGAAAAACAAACAAGTAGGTCCGAAATGGGATATGCAATGGAAGAAATATGGAAGTTACAAGGAGCTTTCTAAAGAACTTGACAAACAAGAGTCTTATTTCAAGCATTTGAAATCGATTCATACTACAAAAGTAACACCTGTTATTGACCTTCTTACGCATTGGGGGTTCTTAAATGAGGATAAAACACTTACAGAACTCGGTATCCTGGCTTCTGAAATTAATGAAGGTCAGTCTATCCTTATGGCCAAAGCGTTTGAAAAAGGTGCATGGAAAGATATGACCCCAGAAGACTTTGTGGGATTCCTTGCAGCTTTCCTGAACGAAGGCAAAACGGAAGATGAGCCTCACCCGAATGATTTACACATATCCGATGCACTCCAAAATGCTCTCCATTATGTGGACGAACTTGCCTACGAGTATAGACAAATGGAAGACAAGACACAAGTCCAATTAGCCAAACAAGGATTTTGGGAGATTCATACGCAGTGGATTGAACCTCTTCAACGTTGGCTACAAGGAGAAGACGCGGCTATCCTATGTAGTGAGTATGGTCTCTACGAAGGAAACTTCCTCCGCTCTGTCCTCAAAGTTGCAAATATGGTTGAGGAATGGATTAGTCTTGCTACTTTCACAAAAAACATTGAACTTCTCCAACTTCTTGAAGGTTTGAAGGAAAGTCTTGTGCGTGGTATCGTCAAACCTGAAAGTCTCTACCTAAATCTACAGTAGGATATATAGAATAAATGGACGACACTTGTACCTTCTGTCATCACGAATTTCAAAATTTTCCTTGTATTGAATTATCTTGTCACCACAGATTTCATACACATTGTTTTTTAGGCAATCTGGCTGTTATCGCGACAGCCAATCCAGACCATCTTCTTTTTTTGCCCTGTAGAACTTGTGAAGAACCAGTCTTTGCTCAACAAGAAGAAGTCGACGTAGACCAACCCTTTGAGAATGAGGAGGAACAAGTGCAGGACAATCAAAGTGTTCACAATACAGATGCTTCTGTAGCAGAAGAGACACGTATCAATTCCTTGTGGACTACCAATACGCAATTCCGTCAAGATATTCAAAACTATATTAAAGCCACACGATGTGTGGCTAAACCCCGTCGTGAATTTCAAGCCCTTGTAAAAACCAAAAAAGACGAAGTTGCACCTACCTATGCTCTCATAAAAGCTCAGTATGAAGGACTCTATAATGTAAAAAAAGACGAACTCATGAGTTCTACCCAATACAAAACATATCGTTCTGCAGATATGAAGCAAATCCGTTATTGGTACCTCCTCCAACAAAAATATAATTTGAATTCATTAAGTCTAATTTATTTACGCAGTAAGCGAGGCTGTAAAACAATTCATCGTCCTTTTTTTTGGAGGAGTAAACCGAAATATCTTATTCGCAGGGCTTTGCGCATTCGTTTTCCTTGGCGCTAAAGACCATACGCTGGTCCCAGTAAGGCTTTTGGAGGTCAGCATAGTATTGAATCTGAAGTTGTTGACCAATAGCATAAGAACCAGCTTCCACACGAATCATGAGTTTCCAGGAGGGTACATACACTTTTGTTTTTTCTTCGGTAGACGAAACAACAAAGGCTTCCACTGAGCCAGATGGCTGTCTCGCCACTTGTTCCAGGAAGAATAGAGACCTTTCGTAAGCCTTCATACGTTTTTGAATTGCATTCAGATGAGTAGCTAGCTCCTCTGAAGAGGGTTCGAGAGGTTCTTTATTTAAAAGTGCCTTGAGGGCCCGCTGATTGACTAAATCTGCGTAACGACGAATCGGAGATGACGCGTGACAATAGGGCACAGACCCTAGACCTGCATGAATGAGGTCGGGTTGGGAAGGTTCATACTTTGCAGATTCATACGCAAGAACTTGAAGATCAGGGTGAATCGCCACAAATTCTTTGAGTTTGGTAGCATTCGCGGGCGAATGCGTACGCAACAGACCTACTTTATTGGCAACCAGTCGCTTTGCCACTTCTTTATTATACAATATCATGCAATCCGCGATCCATTCATGAGAATCTTGAGTTGGAGACCCATGAAGGTATGAACAAATCTCTTGGAGAATAGAAAGCGGAAACTCATCAGCTTTATAGATAGTTTCATACGAATAGCTCTTGTTATTTGTAAAGATGGTTTCATGAAATCCATGAACACTCAATGTTTTTGTTTCCGTATCCCATGTACAGAATAAACTTATGCCTGCATGTTTTTCATTTGGTCGCAGAGAAAATGCCATTTCAGACAAAGGCCTAGGCAACATTGGAACAGTCGCTTCTCCATTTTGGTAAAGAGTTTGACCTAAGAAATAAGCATGTTTATCTCCATCGGAACCAGCACGAATATAGGTGGCGACATCAGAAATAGTGATGATGAATTGCCATTTGGTTTCAGAAAGTCTTTGAAGCGTTAACACATCATCAATATCGAGACAACCATCAGGATCGATATTAAACGTGTATCCTTCTAGTGGGATACGAAGACTTGTATCCATATCATTAATATCAAAGAGTTCTTTGGAAACTTGAGGAGAGCTATACTGGTAGGTCAGTGCAAGCTTTTCTGCTTCTATATCACCACAAGGACCTACAAGACGAATAAGATTTCCTCTGGGCATACTTTCATAGTCCTCCCAGTCCATGAATTCTACTAGTCCTAATTGATTTGTGGTCGTAGTGCGGGAATTGGAACCTACGCGAAAGGGAGGATATTTTCTATCATGTGGGTGAAAGAGAAAGAGCTTTGATCCACGAGAAGAATGGCCATACACATATTTGGAATTCAACTCCAGAACACCAGGAATAAATCGATGTTTTGCCCGTTCAACTAGTTTGCAAGAGCCCTCTACCCAGTTTACTTTGTCGCCAGGGAGACACCGATTGGCTAATTTGTAGTCATCAAAGGAAATTGATGAAGACAAATGAAAGTGTTTATAATTTTTGGTTTGAAGAAGCATGGTGTATACCCGTCGCATGCTCTATTTTCCCTTCAATTTTTATTCGGATATTCCAGTGCGTTCATCATACAGAGTAAAGAGACCCGCAGGCATCATCTCGGGTTTTACGTCCTGATAATACGACTTTGAACTTGAGACAACAAGAGGACCTTCCTCTGTACTCACTAAAATATAGGGAATAGGTGTCTTTTGTTTTCGAAGAACACTATACGCAATGACTTCAGGTGGTTCCATAACAAGATCAATATAGAGAATAGGTCTTCTTGTTACAAGTGTTAATCGTTTCACAGCGTTATTGTCTAGATAAGGTGAATTCTCAGGCATACCTAGCTGTCCTGCACTGGTACCCAGAGGACTGAGATAAGGATTCAAAGGTGGAACAGTCTCTGGTGTAGTAGCTTTCAACAAAAAGATAGATTTGAGTTTCGGATCGGTTGCTCCAAAGAGTGTCTTCAGACTTTCAGGTAAGGGTTGGGCAAGTGTAACCGCGTTTTCTTCCTCTTCCTCTTCTTCCTCTTTGGCTTCTTGCGTAGGTTTTTGATTGCGTGACATTTCTTCAAAATACTTCTTTCGTTCTTTGCCTGATTCTATCCAATCCAAACGGAGAAGGTCCTGCCAAGCTAAACTGTTTTCAGGTAAGACATATTGCTCTCCAATTTTTACAGCTTCTTTCAATGTCACCAAGTGAGGTACTGTGCCTGTCAACAATTGAACTTTTCTTTCAGGGAATCGCAAAAGTTCTTCTAAGAGTCGCATCATCAGTAATTTGGGACCATTGACTAAACGGCCCCCCAGGCGGAAATTTTTTGGAGAATGAAGATAACAGGCTCCTACATTGTTTTCAGCTTCCTGACGCCAGACACATCGTGCAGGACAAGGCGCTGAGGTTTGTAAACGACAATCAACACGTAGCAAAGATCCTTCTTGTTCACCCTTTGGTTTCGTGGTATCCATCCAACTGAGAATGGTGGGTCCTAACAAGACTTCAAGGCGCTTGCGTCGTTCAAACAAAGGTAATTTGCGCGCATCAATAATTTTCTTAATCGTATTGCGGAACTCAGGCGAAACAGATTTGCTTGTAAACCAATTGGAAAAGGTTAAACGTAGATGTTCAAAAATTTCCATCATATCAGATTCTTTGGCTTGGAATATTGTATCTTCATCAACGTCAGGCTTTCCCCAATAGATGTCACGATTCATACTCCATTCCATCTCGTCCACCATACCTAGCGCAAGATCTGCAATATCCGCTTCATTCTTGGGAGGTGCAGCAGGAATGAACAAACGATTTTCGAGTTGCACAGCCACATATTTGCCAGTGGCATTGCTTTTAATACGACGTTTAATTCTGTACTTAGGATACAAAGCAAAGAAATTCTGAAAGTTTTGTTTATAGTATTTCACTAAGAGATCCATTGGTGCAGGTGTAAAATCGTCCCAATCCAAATGAATTGTTCTTGTAATAGGCATGTATTCGTCATCAATAACAGGTAATGCCACAAGTCCAGGTTTGCCTGGCACTGCACGAAACGTTAAAGCAACAACGTGATTGTACGTATCTCTCACAACGCCTACAGGGGTAGTGGGCATGGCTTCAATAGCACGCGATACAGGAATGAGAGCCATAGGGTCTATAGAGCGTGAACTAGTGTAAATACCTCTTCCTAGGCTGTAACATTGTGATGTAAATTCTACTGCGCGTTGTTTCACGATACCAGGCCACCCTGCTTCTAAGCTACGCTGGAAGGTAATTTCAGGTTGGTGAGAGGCTTTGAAACGTGGGGTCTCGGCTTTGTTCAAAGAATAAAAGATAGGTTCCCAAATTCCTGAAGAACGATGGAGTATAAATCCAATATCTGAAGAAGAATACTGTTCTACATTGTAGCCAAAAGGAGGACAACGTACACTGAGTTCATTTTTCTCATTTAGCTCTAAGACAATTAAGATTAACCCACGTGTAGCCACTAAGCCAGGCAAAGCAAGCATTTGGGCAAACTGTCTATATTCTTTTACCTGTGGGCTATCGAGGAATCCAAGGAAATGATGATAACTTTTCCAAAGACGTAAAGCTGCGTCCTTATTGCTTGGACTCAAATCAATTTGTAATTCACGATTCACCCATGTGCGTAAATCTGCATCTGATGGACCAGGATCACCAGGATCATAAAATTCTAAAACAAGATTGCCATAGTTTAAGAAAGTAAAAATACGAGGTGTAATCACTTCTTTGATACGGGCTTTGACTTGTTCTGCATTGTTACGATAGTCTAAGTATGGGGCAAGAGCTGAAAAGAAACTATCATAACGATGAGACCCTCTATTTTCAACTCCTACACGTAAGAAACATTTAGCATTGGGTAAAAGTTCCATCTTATTGGCTTCACGTGAGACATAATCTTTGGGATCTTGAGCAAAGTATTTGTCGAGTACAGGTGGCAAAAGACCGATTTGAGGACCATCAATTTCACTGATTTTTAAGAATTCTTTCTCAGGGCCTACAATATACTTTTTGTGTGCCCTGTACATGGTTATCTGGTAACTTGTTGTGGGTACGCCTACTGTGGTTCTGACTTCTTCTTCTTCTTTTTCTTCTTCTTGAGGTCTTATCTTATCAAATCGAGCATCAGAAATATACAAAGGCGTATCTTCTGTAAAACAGCATGGCATGTAAAATTCTTCTGGGTGTTGCGTTTCTCCTTGCAAGAATCCAACATACAAATGTCGTTTCTCGTCTCCTTTCTTTGAACGACGCTGAATGACGGATTCGTTCGCGCCAGGAGATTTGAGGACTTTAATTTCGAGTTTGTGACAGAAAGGACATGACCCATTGTCTTTTCTTCCTGGTGCTGATTCACCTGGTTTGGGTCTTCCTTGTCTGTCTGTAGTACTATAGAAGTCTTTTTCTCTGACCATGATATAATCTTTTGTACAAAAGAATTGGCAACACAAATAATAATTTTGTTTGAGAGGATTTGTTCCATATTTCAATAAGGTATACACTTCGTCTCCTGCTTGAGGAAGAGCCTCTCCTTGCTCCAAAGGATAGACCATAAACATAACCTCAGGGTCTGATGCATAGGTTTCACGCATAACATCGAATTGTTCCTGATTGAGCACAAATGGTTGACGAGATTCTGTGGCTTGGCACATAGTCACATATTTCTTAATCTTACGACCTGCAACATCAGTATCGTATTGGAAAAGACGCTGATCCGCAATTTGAAGTTGGGATTTCACCCACCCTTGGTAAGATTTTTTCTTTTTTCCTGTTCCTACGTCCTCCTCTTCTTCTTCTTTCACCTCTTCAGGTTCTTTTCTTTCTTCTGCTCTTTGTTGAGGAGCAGGAACAACCAATGTCCGAGCAGCAACTGCATTTGCGTTTCGTGCATTTTCTTCTACACGAGCTCGCGTATTGACAGTTTCAGCAACCTGTTGGGCATTCTCATTTTGAACATTCCCTAAATTAATCACTTCAAATTCTCCCACGCCGTCCTCGTCGTCACCTTGTGCAACAGGGGCACCCATCATCAGACGACGGAATAAATCGTCCCCTGCATTGGCATCATTGAGTCCATTTTCAGTAAGACTTCCTGTTCCCATCGCATTTTCTGGGACTTCGACAAGTTCTTCTGCAACTGCCGAGCTGGGGACATTCGCACCTGGGCTACGAACGGTCACGGCATTCGCCACTGTATTCACTGCTACTGCTTCACTTTCTTCTACAACAAAATCACTATCTTTTCCACTTAACATTAAACTGATGGCGGTAATAATTCGCTGAAAGACTTCTTTGGAGTCAACGCGATACATATGGATAGTGTAATACGATTGTTGACCAAAAATAGCAATATCAATACCAGGATTGTACGTCATGATATAATCTTTTGTTTCAGGAACCGCCAATTCTATATCGCCACGATTTCGAATCCAATAGGCCACTTTGGATTGGGCTTCTTCTTTGGAGAGCTGAAACTCCTTTTCCAGGGCGACGACCAATTCAGGCATAGCCGCTTCACCTTTGGCTAATGTTCTCGAAACCATCAATGTTAAAAATGTATAAAGTTTATCTTCAGAAGCAAAATTGCTCACTGCACGATAGCGTAACATTAAAAGAGGTTTGTCTCCAGGCAAAGGTGGAATTTCTTGAAAGAGACATGAAAAGGAACGAAGGCGTTTGCGAAGGGTTTCACTGCTCATAAGTTTTGTAGTCAAGGCTAAGCGAATTGCACAAATAATGGATGCTTCCCCGATTTCAGGCTGTTGATTACTGTAGGGTGTGCCTTTCAATCCTTCTGTAAGAAGGGAGCCTAATGCACTTAAATCTGAACGAGGGTCTAGCAAACGTAATTGTCGAGGAGGGATAATTACAAAATCAGCAGAGTTATTATCAAACATACGCAAAGTTCCATACAACGCAGGTTGACTACCAATGGGTCTGCGAATAATCAGTTTTGAAAAAAGGAAATCTGTATCTGGTTTTGGATTGCGCTCGTCTTTCCAAATGCGCAATAATCGTGGGTCAGAGATATCAGGAATCTTAAATGTACCGTCCATCTTTAATTTTGTAACCGCAGTAGTTCCAGCAGGTAAAATACGAAGGAAAGGTCTCTCATGTGTAACGTCAAGTTTATAAAAAAGAGTTTCCAAAGGTATTTTCGCACCTCGTTTATCTACCCAAAGTAAACGCAGGGATTTAACACCGGCGACAACCATATTTAAGAGAGGTGATGTTCCTTCTTGTAAAAGTGTATCGATACCAGATAATTGGGTCATAAGATTTGATACATAGGCATCAAAAATACGTATACGTGTAGTTTGTTTCTCTGAAAGTGTTGTTGCAGATTGATTCGTATCCAAATCAGGGAAGTAAGGGGAGATACGTCCAAACCATTCTCTGTCAGAATCACGAAGCTCTGTTGCAAGATTTCCAATAACGTCCTTATATAAATACAAGTGGAGAATTAATGTACCCGTTTCATCAATATCTCGCATAAAATCTTCGAGTGTCATACGAACTCGAACAGCGTAATTAAGAGTTCGTTTTCCTGCATCAGATACAAATTGAGAATCTGCATTCGGTCCACTTACGCGAGTGAAAGGGTCAACTAAAGTAAATGCAACATTGGTTTCGGGTTTTGTCCAGCTGTAGTCAAAACTCATATATTCTTTGGCAATTCTACTGACATTTACATCAAACGTTAAATTTTCTTCATTCCCTGTGTTGGAAATTTGTGCTAAAGGCAACAAAAGACACTGAAAGGAAGGGTGAGCAGCCAACTCTTTACGTAATTGTTGATAAAGTAATACTTTAATATCATACAATGTCATAAATGGATAAGGTTGTAAAATAATTTCAGTCGGCCCTGCACCTGGTCTTGTAAAATGTAGAACTTTGACTTGTCTTAGCCCACCACGAAAGTCTCCAAGATATTTCGGGGTGAAAAAGTTTGTAAAAAAGGGCGTTAAGGTATCTTCCGCCATCTACCCTTAGAGATTTTTTAATCTAACGTGAGTTTCCCAATCGTCATATCTGCGCCATCTTTTGAAGGGTCATATCGAGGCTGGTCTGTTATACTCGTACCACAATATCGCACAGGGTGGGATTTAAAATCCTGATATTGATAAGCACCAATTTTTTCAGCTTCTTTCAAGAGCCAGCCGAAGTTATTCCAAAATTCTGGTGGGTGACCAATTTCATCAGTAATCATGTGAGCCATTTCATGAAGTGCAACAAAGACCATGACATTTTCATTGACTAATGTTTCATCGCCACCTTGACGTTGTCTTAAACATAAATGCACTTTCTCTCCTTTGTTGACACTGTAACTTGTATGTTCAGCATCGGGAGTGGATTCCAAAATTCTATCTGGATTTGCCTCGAATCGTTGCAAAAGGCGCTTCACTTGAGGTTTATCAGGAAAGGTCGATTGTAAATGAATATAGAGTTTCTTCATACGACCCCTCACCTTGGCCAATAAATTGGCGGCTTCTTGTTTGTCTGGCATATCGCGCACCCGGTATGTTTGTCCGTCTACTGTGCTTTTTATGTTCACTAAAGGATATTGACTAGAACCAGCGCCAAATAAATTTTGAAGATTTTGAAAAACACTATTGGCATTCGTTAAAAGACTTGGGTCCATCTTTCTAATTAGACTCTATAAGTAGAAAGATGTTTACAATTAAACCTGAACCTCATGCCTTGGAGCATGTGAGAGAACGTAGTCAAAAATTATTTCTGACTAATGATATTCGTCTCATGGAACTTTTGGAAAGCATTCAATTTGGTATAGCCTATCTTGTTGTAGGATTCGGAGTAGGAGTTCTCTTGGATTATTCCTTTCCATCTTATGACGAAAAAATTAGCACACGTAATTTATTTATCGAAGTTGCTTTGCAGTGTTTACTTTTAATTGTTTTAACCTTCTATTTGCGCAAATTGGTGAAGATTATGCCTTTCTTATTTATGCTTGATTTCACAGGTTCAGGAAGAACGTCTTATAAACCTTATCAAGCAGAAGAATATGGTGGTGAGGTGATGATTGCACTTGTTTTGTTAGGAGCCCAATTTAATTTAATCAAGAAGCTTGACTTATTGTCTCGTCGCTTCTATAAATGGCTCTATGATGAAGAAAAAGCTGTTGGTGAAAGCCTCGGCATATAATTGCCTCGTCTTACACATCGCTTACACCTCTGAAAGCCTCGGCATATAATTGCCTCGTCTTACACATCGCTTCCGCTTTCATTATGATGTTTTGTAAACACACAGATGAAAACATTTAATTAATTTCGAGAGTACGTCTGTTAATATCAGGTTCGATGGTAGTCTGATTGAAAACGGAAACAGGGACTTGAGGGTTAGGAGGTTCAGAGCGGAGTTGGTAATTGGCATTACGCAAGCTCTGGCCAACAGTGTTCACACCAATCAATGCACCAGCAGATAAGAAGTTCTTACCCTTCAAGGAACCTGTTCCCATAGGATTTTGCTGAGCCCATACAGAGTTAGGATCCTTGGGCAAAAGCTCTGAAGGAGTTAATTGGTCACGGGGATAGCAACCAGCAGGAGGCTCGGCATTACCGAATTGAGCAGGGCCTTCACCCAAACTCTCAAAGCCTTCCTTTGTTACAGGAGTGGCAACATTAGGATTCATCATTTCAGCGGCTTGCTGTACACCACCTGATACATCCTTGACTTGTTGAGTGTAATTGGCATTAGCACTCAAGGTGGAAGCACCAGATTCAAAACCTTCAACACCTAACATACGTTTGGTGTATGACGGATTTAAGATATAAGCACCACCTAAGAGAACAGCAACAACTAAAACGACCAAAAAAATTGTTCGGGTATCTACTGAGACTCCAGACATGTTCGTTCCTGTATATGTATCAGCCTATATTTTTATGCGTTAGAATGTGGTTCAAAAGAAAGTTCCTCTTCCTCTTCGGATTCAGAGGAAAACTCGGAAGAGTCTTCTGACTCCTCCACTGCGTGGCCATAGCGTTCAAAGTATCTATGTTTCATTCGTTGGGCTTTGAGTTTCGCCAACTGCACTTTTAGGCGAGCTTCGCGAATACGACGTTTCATTTCTTCATGGGCGGGGTCCACTTGTTCCGTTTCAAAGGAAAGAGGAGGTAAGTCGGAAAGTGGCAAATCTCCCACGGGAATCAAAGAATCATGAATTTGGATATTGCGCGTTTGCTCGGGAACTGGGCTCTGCGCTCTGGGTGTCGTAGCATTCGTAAATTCAGTTGGAATCATAGGCTCTGCTTCAGTGGCTTCCGTGATTTGCCAACTCAACAAAAAGTCATTAGTTTTGATAGTCATAGAGAAGGGTTGCCATTGAAGTTTGTACCAACCTTCTTTTTTAATGGAGGCCTCTTTCTCTGTTTTGACTGTGCTGTGCCGAAGATGTCGGAGGACACGTTCGTTTGTCAAGGGACTTGTAAAGTACTTTTTTGTCTTTTCAAGAAACTCTGCCACAAACTGATTGGTAGTGGCTTGGTTAGCCGGAAGATTTAGCTCTTGTTCCGATTGTTCAAGAAATGCGACTTGTTCAAGCTGAATATTTGATTTTAAAATACGAAAGGTATACGATTGATTCCCTGAATTCCATGTCGGAGTACTAATTTCCATGGTGATTCTGCGGTTCTTCCATTCATTTTGTTTAAGTTCTTAGGACAGGAATGACCTTTCAAAAGCCTGAGAAACCGTCGCTTATGGAACAGCTTATGGAAAAGAGTATTCATATCTTGAATCGGGAAGATACTCGTAAAAAGCTTCAAATCTATCTCATTGACCCCTTATTAAACCATGTGCTTGAGCGAATTTTTCCTTATATCATACTTATCTGTGTGCTATTTGCACTCTTATTGATTGTTGCTATGATGACATTTGGTATACTCATTCTTCAACATCGCCCTATACTATGGTCCGCGTCCATGGCTCCTATTTCTCCAATAACTCCTTAGCAGAAACGAGTCATGAGTAGTTCAAATATTCCGCCACAGGCCGGAAACCTCACACAACAACTTGTAACGGCTCCTCCCGTCAATACACAAGAAATTGGATTCCTTGTAAGAAATTGGGTACATTATGATAATCTCGCGACAGGTCTCTATCGTCAGACCATTAACGCGCGGAAAGTTCGAGATGAATTTGAAACAAAAATTTTGGATTCTCTCCGGTCATCAAATATGGAAAATGCTGTCATTCAAATTGCTGGTGGTCGCTTACATGTTCAAGAAGAGCGCCATAACCAACCCTTGTCCTTAACTCGCATTGAAGAAATATTACATACGTATTATGTCAGTCGAAACCTTCCAGATGACACAAGTAATATCATGAAATTTATGAAAAAACAAAGGGGATTTGAAGTTGTCAAAAAGCTTCGTAAACAATCAGGCCCTTCTCCTTCCTCTCTTCCTCCTCCTCCTCCACCTTCATCACAGGGCTAAAGTGATCTTACAAGATTATGTAGAATAGACATATCTGGCTGTTTATGAAAAATGGAGTCTCATTGGAACTATTGGATAAATGAACCGGTTTTTGCAGATAAAGGGGTTTTCAATATTATGAAACGAAAAGAAGCCATCTATATGTTTGTACATCAAGGATTGGTTCCTATGATAGAATCCAGGGGATACAAATTGTATATGAAAGACGGTTTGCTCACAAAGACACTCCTCCAAATGCTGTATGCTTTAAATGAAGAAAAGCAGATTGAGCCCAAACAAACGGAATACGAAATTCCAGATGAATTTCTAGATTATTTTGAGTATCAATTTGATTCAAGTGTATGGGAAAGCTTTTGGAGTCGATGGGGGAATATTCAAGATTTTGATGAAGGAGGTTGCGGTGAAAGCCTTCGTATGCGCTTACCCATTTTTGTGTGGAGTTGGATAGATCTCGAAAATTCTGCAAGCATTTACAGGCTTCAGAAAGAACTTGAGGAAGAAGAGTATCAAGAGGAAGGCTCCAAAGGAAAGGACGATCCTTACCTTCAAGAAACTTCAAAACGAGATTATATGGATAGACATTGGTAATTTACATAGACCACTTATCAGAATTAAATGGCATAACTCCGATGGAAGCAGCTTCTGTTCGGAATTTGGCCACCTTCTTTTGGAGCTCAAGAGCACCAGGACTCAAAGGAGCCCCTTGATTCATCTTTGCTTCATCGTGTTGGGATTGACTAGGCTTTGTACCAAAGCAATTGACACCAAATCGCATTTCAGGATTGTCGAAATATCCACCATTCAAACCAGGCACACCACAGGACGTACGTTGGTCTTCAGGTCCAGCTTGGATACGTTCCCAGGTGGCCTTTTGCGTAGGGTAGACAGCGGCTTGTCCTTTTACCCAACCATAGTTACACCAATCAGCACCTCGTTCCCAGGCTTCTTTTACCTGATCGTAAGTGGCGAGTTCAGCTCCTAAAGCACGACACAAAGGTTCGGCATCGTAGTAAGTAAATGTGTTCTTGCTTATATTGAATACTTCTGGCATTCCCACATTAGGAAGAACCTTCTCCACAAGGGGTTTGCTTATGGCTTTCTCAGCTGGAGTGACGTCCTGGGGAGGTATGGCCTTTTCTAAGACATTTTGACCGGGTTGTTCACCCCCCATAGGACCTAAGGGGTCAGTTGGTTGACCGAGCATTTGTTTCACATTCACCATCATGTACTCATATCCGTCTTTGATTTGATTACGATAATAAGAAAGGATAAAGACAAACAAGGCAACAAGACCAATAAACATGAGTAATGCCCAAGGGAAACCACTCGGTAATCCAGCATTTGTTGCTGCCGTATTCATTGTCTTTTGTGTGTTTTCAACAACTTGATTCACAGTAGTATTCAGCTTTGCAACATTGGCTTTCAAATTATTAATGGCTTCTGCTGCAGGGACCCCCAGAGGGAGTAAACTATTAAACTTTCCAGGAGTATTCATACCTTCTACTGAAGAGTAGCAAGAATATCAGGCATCTGCTTTTCTATGTGGGCTTGAAAAGCGGGAACACTAACATCCCAATGAACACCATCTGAGGCTCTATTGGGATACGCAATACCAAACCCCCAGGCTGTCGTGGTTCCCTGGATTCGTCCTGTAGTTCCATCGTAAGCAGAAAGCTCTGGTTGTATGCAACGGGGTTCAAACCCACAAGCGTAGACACAGGCGTCTGCTGTTTTTGAAGCACGAATTATGGCTGACATATCATGAACAGATTCTAGTGTTACATTGCGATAGAGTCCCTGTAAGATTTCATCTGCGATAACTGCCGCATCTTGTTTAATTCCATCATAAGCCCCGTCTCGGTCGAAATAAAACGGTTTTTCCGTAGCATAGAAATTTGTAACATGAGCACCTGCATCAGCAAGATGTTTTACAACAAGAGGACCACTATGAGCTGTTCCGAAGACTAAAATATGTTGACCAGGTTTCATATGGTCAATTAATCGTCTAGGTTCCAAGGCGATTTCTAAGGGAATCGATGGAAAAGGCAAATCCAAACTTTTTGGATTGGATCCTTGGCAGAAAAAGACTACATCAAAATACAAAGGCTGTTTCATATGTTGAAGTTGAAGTTTCCAAAGGCCATTTTCTTGTAGAGCTGAAGTTACAGTATCCGTTCGTAAAAGAGTTTTTGAAACAAAATCTTTTGTGCATTCTCGCACATAATCAATAACATGTTTTAATTCACAAGGCTGATCAGGATTTAATTGAGCCCAAGGTTGAGCAAAGCTATTTCGTGACGGAATCGCTTCAAAGATTTGTCTCCACGTTGTATTACTTCGTACATGGAGCCATTTTTTCGTTAAATCACCCCCATTGTGTGTAGGGTCTATGATAGTAATAGACTTTGGATCAATATTATGCTTTTCTAGATTATGCAGAACTAAGAGTCCTGCAACACCTGAACCTACGATAGCAATGCGTTTCATTCTAATTTGAACCTAAAAAAGCAAGTTTAGACTGAATAGAATGGTCAAGCTTATTTCAGAAGTCTCAGAAGTTCCTCAGGTAGGGGGCGTTGTGATTGATTTTTTTGCCACATGGTGTGGTCCGTGTAAGAAAATTGCACCTACATACGAAAAACTATCGGAAGCATTCACTTCTATTGTCTTCTTAAAGGTAGACGTTGATGAAAGTCCTGAACTTGTTGATTTGTATGGTATTCATGCCATGCCCACCTTTGTATTTCTTAAACAGGGCAAAGTTGTGATGAAAGTAGAAGGTGCGGATATGAAAGGATTGGAAGAAGGATTTAATATTCTTACAAAGTAAATCAATACGTTTGTTGATAACAAATCAGTTGATTTAGAAATCACCAGCAGGAGAGGTACGATTACCACCACGACCAGCAATGTATTCACGTTGTTGAGGAGTTGTGCAGACACAACCAGAACCGCAAGAGAAAGAGGCACCACAGCATTCAGGCTTGCATTGGTTATTCTTAAAGATAAACAAGGAGTCAGCACCAGGTTCAAATTCAGGACCCATGAGCTTTTCATCAGGGGCAGTGTAACGCCAAGCACTTACACCATTCTTAGGCATGACATTCTTGGAATCAAAATTTCCAATAGGTTCATAGGCCTTTCCATACCCACCAGCGTTTTCCAAGAAATAGTTGGTAAAGCCTTCACGGGAAGGACCGAGAGCACCGGGTCTGTAGTAGACCATTAAGATATTAGCTGCGAGGAGGATAACAAGACCTGTGATAAGGAATCCGAGACGCATGATTCTTCTCTATTCATGGATTTTTTTAAAAGAGCGCGAGTATAGTTGTATGTTAAAAAAAGATTATTGGCCCCTACTTCTGTAAAATCACGTACGAATCCGGAGAAGTCCTTTGTTTGTACCCAGAAGCTTCCTGATTCCGTAGTGAGATGAAACCCCTTTTGAAGAAGTTTCTCTTTGTTTTGAGAGGACGGGTGTTTCCAAGTGCCTCCTACCAAATCTTTTATCCAAAGTCCATCTGTCAACCATGTGTCTTTTTCAAACAAGGCCTCTCCTTTGTAAATTCCAGTAACCTTTGTAAAACCTTCTGACGTATATAGCATATCTCCAATTTGCGCTTCTGCAATGCTTCGAAGCTCACCTGTTTTGTACATGACCTGACATTCCTGTGAGAGAAGAGGAT
>JACCDP010614009.1_pt1 | contig 21566 bp, 20 predicted proteins | sample 7445841 | NCBI WGS metagenome assembly JACCDP01 (sample SAMN15323441, study PRJNA562643) | freshwater metagenome | isolation source: river surface water | place: USA:Blue River Watershed | collected 2017-08-17
CGTGCACCACCCGCACACAACGCCAGCCGCGTTTGTGCGCGTCGCGGATGAACTGCCCCAGCGCCTCGCGCGCCTCGTCGCTGCGCAGCCCGTGCAAATCAATTTGGCCTTGCAAACTCCAGTGCCCCTTGCGCAGTTTTTGCGTCACATCGGTGCCGATGCCGCTGCGGCGATAGCTGAGCTCGTCGTCGGTGTCGAGCAGGGTGGAGACGTCGAAGTCGTCGCTCAGGCTTTCACGCAGCACGTTGTCGTCGTCCAACTTTTGCTGCAAGGCCAAAGGCTTGGCGGGCTCGCCCGACAAGGACACGCGCGGTTCGTGCGCTAAGGGCTTGACCGCGCCGACCGCCCGCTTGAACAAGTGGCGTTCTGCTTGGGCTTGCTTTTCCAGACGCTCGCGCTCGGCTTGCTCGGCAGCGGCGCGCGCGGCGTCGGCGGCCAGCTGGGCCTTGATGGCGGCCAGGTCTTGCAAGCTGCGCGCTTTCACCACGGGCAAGCCCCCCACACAGCCAAGTCGTTCAGGCGGGCAGCTTTCACCACGGACTTTGCTCCGCCATCGACCAGGTTTGGCCTTGGCCGACGATGATGTGGTCCAGCACCCGCACGTCCACCATGCCCAAGGCGCTTTGCAAGCTGCGGGTGAGGGTGGTGTCGGCGCTGGAGGGGCGCACCAAGCCGCTGGGGTGGTTGTGGCTGAAGATGACCGCCGAGGCACCCACTTCGAGTGCCAACTTGACCACCTCGCGCGGGTACACCGAGGTTTGGTTGATCGTGCCCTTGAACATTTCGGCAAAGCGCAGCAAGCGGTTTTGGCCGTCCAAAAACAGGACAGCGAACACTTCGTGGTCCCGCGTGCCCAGCTGAAGCTGCAGGAAATGCTGCACCGTTTCGGGGTTGCCCATGGCGTCGCGCTGCCGCATCTTTTGCAACTGGACCCGGCGTGACAACTCCAACACGGCCATCAGTTGCGCGCGCCGTGCCGAGCCACCCAGGCCTTTGCGGGCTTGCAAGGCCGACGCCGGGGCGTGCAGCAAACCGGCCAAGCCGTCAAACTGATCGAGCAGAGACTGCGCCAGTTGCAACACGTTTTGCCCGGGCAAGCCGCTGCCCAGCATGACCGCCAACAACTCGGCGTCGGTCAGCGCGTGGCTGCCCATGGCGAGCAGCTTTTCGCGGGGTCGGGTTTGTTTGGGGATGTCGAGCAAATGCATGGTGACCCAGGGAAAGGTGGAATTCAAAGAACACGGTGCAATGATCGCTGTTTCGGGCCGCGTCTTTTGTGTTCTATCACCTGCTTTTTTGGTGATCCATGGCCTTTCTACAATAGGCCCAGTTTACAAAGCAGCGCATGACAGCCCCCACCACGATCCAACCCGGTTCATTCCTCACCTTGCACTACCGCTTGAGCGGGCCGCAGGGCGACATCATCAACACCTTTGGCGGGCCGCCGGCCACGCTGTCACTGGGCAACGCCGAGTTGTCGCCGGCCATCGAAGCGCGCTTGCTGGGCTTGGCTGAAGGGGCGCACACCACCTTGGAAATGGCCGCAGGTGAGGCCTTTGGCGAGCGCAACCCGGAGATGCTGCAATGGGTGCCCCGCCAAGTGTTGGCCAAATTCGGCGAACCCGATGCGGTCTACGAGGTGGGCGAGGTGCTGGAGTTTTCCGCGCCCGAGAACACCGGCAAGTACGCCGGTGCCGTGTGCCAAGTGGCCGACGACGCCGTGTTGTTTGACTTCAACCATCCGCTGGCCGGTCACGCCGTCAGCATGGAAGTGCAAGTGATTGGTGTGCTCTGATGACCATGCAAACCAACCCCGAAATTGTGCTGGCCGAGCCGCGTGGTTTTTGTGCCGGCGTGGACCGCGCCATCGACATTGTTGAGCACGCCTTGCAAAAATTTGGTTCGCCCATTTACGTGCGCCATGAAATCGTGCACAACACCCATGTGGTGGAGGACCTTCGTTCGCGCGGCGCCATCTTCATAGAAGACTTGAACGATGTGCCCCAAGGCGCGACCTTGGTGTTCAGTGCCCACGGCGTGCCCAAAGCGGTCGAACATGAAGCCCAGCGTCGCGGCTTTCGCGTGTTTGACGCCACCTGCCCCCTGGTGACCAAGGTGCATGTGGAAGTGGCCAAGCTGCACAAGGAAGGCTTCGAGTTCATCATGATTGGCCACAAAGGCCACCCTGAGGTGGAAGGCACCATGGGTCAACTCGATGCGGGCATCCATTTGGTGGAAGACGCCGAAGACGTGCTGAAAGTGCAACCCACCCAAACCAAAAAACTGGCCGTGGTCACGCAAACCACCTTGAGTGTGGACGACGCGGCGCACATCATGGCGGCGGTGAAAGCGCGGTTCCCGCAAGTGCGCGAACCCAAACAACAAGACATTTGCTACGCCACGCAAAACCGCCAAGACGCCATCAAGCTGCTCAGCCCGCAAGTGGATGTGGTCATCGTGGTTGGCAGCCCCACCAGTTCCAACAGCAACCGCTTGCGCGATGTGGCCGCCAAATACGGCACACCCAGTTACATGGTGGACCATGCGGGTGAACTGCAAGCCGAGTGGTTGGCCGGTGCCAGCAAGATTGGCCTGACCGCTGGGGCCTCTGCGCCCGATGTGTTGGTGCAGCAAGTGGTGGCGCGATTGCGCGAGCTTGGCGCGGTGTCGGTGCGCACCCTCGACGGTGTGCAAGAGACTGTGAAATTTCCGCTGCCCAAGGGCTTGCGACACGATTGATTTTTTTGAAGACTTTTTCCCATGCTTGACATCACCCTTCTTCGCCGCGATTTGCCCCAAGTGCTGGCGCGTTTGCAAAGCCGCAAAAACCCGCAAGTGTTTTTGAACGAAGCCGCGTTCACCGCGCTGGAGAACGAACGCAAAACATTGCAAACCCGCACCGAGGAATTGCAAGCCCAACGCAACAGCTTGTCCAAACAAATTGGCATGCTCAAAGCCAAAGGCGAATCCGCCGACGCGGTGATGGCTGAAGTGGGGCAGCTCAAAAACGAACTCGATGCCTCTGCTGTGCGCTTGGACGTGTTGCAAACCGAATTGCAAAACCTGTTGTTGGCTGTGCCGAATTTGCCGCAAGAAGGCGTGCCGGTGGGCGCGGATGAACATGGCAATGTGGAGTTGCGCCGCTGGAGCCCCACAGGCACCGAACCCACACCGCTGGGCTTTGAAGCCAAAGACCATGTGGCCCTGGGCGAACCGCTGGGTTTGGATTTCGAAATGGGCGTGAAGCTGTCGGGCTCACGCTTCACCGTGATGAAGGGCGCCATTGCCCGCATGCACCGCGCGCTGGCGCAATTCATGTTGGACGTGCAAACCCAAGAGCACGGCTACACCGAGTGCTACACGCCCTACATCGTGACCGAGGACAGCTTGCGTGGCACAGGCCAGCTGCCCAAGTTTGAAGAAGATTTGTTCGCTGCCAAAAAAGGCGGTCAAGACGGCGAGAGCGACGGCCAAGCGCTGTACCTGATTCCCACCAGCGAAGTGCCCTTGACCAATTTTGTGCGCGACACCGTGCTGCCTGAAAGCGATTTGCCCATCAAACTGACCGCGCACACACCGTGCTTTCGCTCGGAAGCGGGCAGCCACGGCCGCGACACACGCGGCATGATTCGCCAACACCAATTCGACAAAGTGGAGATGGTGCAAATCGTGCATCCCGAGAAAAGCAACGAAGCCTTGGAAGAGATGACGCGCCACGCCGAAGCGATTTTGCAAAAGCTGGGCTTGCCTTACCGCGTGATGGCTTTGTGCACCGGCGACATGGGCTTTGGTGCCGCCCGCACCCACGACTTGGAAGTGTGGTTGCCCGCACAAAACACCTACCGCGAGATCAGCTCGGTGTCGAATTGCGAAGCATTTCAGTCGCGCCGCATGCAAGCGCGTTTTAAAAATGCGCAAGGCAAAAACGAATTGGTCCACACCTTGAACGGCTCGGGTTTGGCCGTGGGCCGCACCTTGGTGGCGGTGCTGGAGAACTACCAACAAGCCGACGGCAGTGTGCGCGTGCCCGAGGCCCTGCAAGCCTACATGGGTGGCTTGAAAGTGCTGACTTAGAATTCCTTTTGTATTTTCAGCAAGACCCGGAAAGATGGCAGAGTGGTCGAATGCACCGGATTCGAAATCCGGCGTACAGGTTTACCTGTACCGAGGGTTCGAATCCCTCTCTTTCCGCCAGACACACAGCAAAGACGCCCCTCACGGGCGTTTTTCTAATAAGCGCTTGAGTTCTGAAATTTCATCCCGCATGGCCTGGATGCTGCGCTCGATGTCGCTTAAATGCACTTCCTCTCGGTCGTCTTTTTCTTTGTCTGTGGTGATTGAGTCCACGATCACCGCGATGAACAAATTGAACACAATGAAAGTGGCAATCAATATGAACAAAATAAAAAATATCCAAGCCAATGGAAAGACTTCCATGATCGGGCGCGCAATATCTTGTGACCAACCCTCCAATGTCATGACTTGAAACAAGGTGAAGGCCGTCGACCCTAAGTCGCCAAACAACTCAGGGAATTGGTGCCTGAACAAGTTCGTTGCAATGACGGAGGCGACGTAAAAGATGATCATGATCAGACCAAAAACCGACCCCAACCCGGGCAAGGAACTGAGCAAGCCGCCCACAATTTTTCGCATGCTCTCGACTTTGTTGATCAAGCGCAGGACACGCAATACCCGCAATGCACGCAACACTGAAAAAGAACCAGATGCTGGAATGAGTGCGATGCCAACCACGATGAAATCGAAGACACACCATGGATCTTTGAAATAATTCAATCCTCGAGCGGCAATCAGAACCACGATTTCGGCGATGAAAATCCACAATATGGCGTGGTCTATCCAAAGCAAATAAACACCCCACTCAAGCATTAAATCATTGCTGGTCTCCAAACCCAAGATGGCTGCATTTAATACGATCAAAACCACCAAAGTGTTTTGAACCCAACTTTGGCCCATGAAGTTTTCTATTTGATGCTTCCATCTGGGGGTTTGCGATGTGAATGAGTCTGTTGTCATGGGAATTTCAAGCGAAGTCCACTCGCTGTTACAACCTTTGTGAGGCAGTGAGTTTACCGATTTTGCAGTGCAGCAAAGAGAACCTCTGGCATGCGCAAGCCAAGCTGCAAGCTGAATGGCGGCAAGTGAAGAGACCAGAGACGCTGGTCATGCCGTGACCAATGCAGGCATGTGTTGCCAATGCAGCATCGCTTGCGCCTCGTCTGGCGTGGCACTCAACCAAGCTTCAAACTGTGAAGGGTCTAACACCAGTGGTGTGCGTTTTTCGTCGCCAGGTTTGTGAAACTGGTTCATCACCGGATGCGCATCCGCATTCACCGTCAGCATCGAAAAACTCGTGACCAACGCACCCGATGAGGGGTCGGTCCAGGTGTCCCAAATGCTGGCAATGCCAAAGGGCTCATGCGAGGCCAAAGCGATTTGCCAACGTTGTGCTTTGCCGCTGCCATAGTGCGGTTCGAAGAAGTTGTCGAGCAGCACGATGCCATAGCGCCGTTGCCGCCAAGGGGTGCGGTAACTGGGTTTGCTGGCCACGGTTTCAGCCCGGGCGTTGTAGGTGTGGCGGCTGATCTTGTCGTCTTTGGCCCAAGCGGGAATCAAGCCGAAGCGGGCCAAGCCGCAAGCCACCCGCCCCGTGCTGTGGCTCTGAAGCACCAACGGCGCGACGTAGCCTGGGTAGGCCTCGGGCGGGTAGGGCGCAGACGGCAAATCCACCTTCAGGTGCTCTTTCACCCAAGGGTTGTTGCGCGTGGCGGTGAAGTTGGTGCACATGGTGCGCAGGATAAAACAAACTTGAATCTGTTTGCGTTTGGTTGACGCGGCCCCCGGCCTGAACGTCGGGGCTTGCGCACAGCAGCAAAGGGTAAACACGGTGTTGACAGTGTTTACTCAAAAGAAGAACCTTCAGGGCTCGTTGACTTCCCTGCAGCCCTTCGGCACCACGCCGAATTTCTTCTCAGAAAGGCCATTGAATGAGCAGCACTTCCCCCTCACAACAAGCCAGCAGTTGGCTCGCATCTTTTGAAAAAGCATTGGCCAGCGGTCAGCCCGTCCAAGTCACTGCCCTGTTTGACGCCGATTGCTATTGGCGCGATTTGGTCTCGTTCACATGGAACATCCGCACGCAAGAGGGGCATCAAGCCATCGCCGACATGCTGACGGCTTGTTTGAAGGAGGTGAAGCCATCGCACTTTGCTTTGCAAGGCGAGGCCACCGAAGCCGATGGCGTGGTCGATGCTTGGTTCACTTTTGAAACCGGTGTGGCCCGTGGTTTAGGACACCTGCGATTGAAAGGTGGCAAGGGCTGGACGCTGCTGACCACCATGACCGAACTCAAAGGCTTTGAAGAGAAAAAAGGCACCCACCGCATCAAGGGCGCAGAGCATGGTGCGCACAAGCATCGCAAAAGTTGGCTCGAACTTCGCAAAGAAGAGCAAGAAACTTTGGGCTACACCGAACAGCCCTATGTGCTCATCGTTGGTGGCGGTCAAGGCGGCATCATGCTGGCCGCGCGCTTGCGCCGCCTTGGTGTGCCCACCATCGTGGTGGAAAAGAACGCACGTCCCGGTGACAGCTGGCGCAACCGCTACAAAACCCTCTGCTTGCACGACCCGGTGTGGTACGACCACTTGCCCTATTTGCCCTTCCCCGACGACTGGCCCGTGTTCGCACCCAAAGACAAAGTGGGCGATTGGCTGGAGATGTACACCAAGATCATGGAGATCAATTACTGGGGCTCCACCACCGCCAAAAAAGCGCACTTCAACGAGGCCAAAGGCGAATGGGAAGTCCAGCTTGAGCGCGAAGGCAAATCCATCACGGTGCGCCCCAAACAACTGGTGTTCGCACTGGGTGTGTCGGGTTACCCGAATGTGCCCAACATCCCGGGTGCCGATACGTTCCAAGGAGACCAACACCATTCCAGCAAACACCCCGGCCCCGACAGTTGCAAGGGCAAGAAGGTGGTGGTGCTGGGCTCCAACAATTCAGCGCACGACATCTGCGCCGCCTTGTGGGAAAACGATGTGGACGTGACCATGGTGCAAAGAAGCAGCACCCACATCGCACCATCGGACGCGCTCATGGAGTTGGCATTGGGCGGCCTCTACAGCGAAGAGGCGGTCAAGAGTGGCATCGATCACCACAAAGCCGATTTGGTGTTTGCCAGCGTGCCCTACAAAATCATGCACAGCTTTCACATTCCGGTGTACGAGGAAATGCAAAAGCGGGAAGCCAGTTTGTATGGTCGCCTTGAGAAAGCCGGCTTCATGCTCGACTTTGGCGACGACGGCTCAGGCTTGTTCATGAAGTATTTGCGCCGAGGCTCGGGTTATTACATCGATGTGGGGGCCAGCGAATTGGTGGCCAATGGCAGCATCAAACTCAAAAGCCACAACAACATCGAACGCATCAACCCCAAGTCGGTGACGCTCACCGACGGCACCGAGTTGCCTTGCGATGTGTTGGTCTATGCCACCGGTTATGGCTCCATGAACCATTGGCTGGCCGATCTGGTCTCGCCCGAGGTGGCCGACAAAGTGGGCAAGGTGTGGGGCTTGGGTTCGAGCACCACCAAGGACCCCGGCCCTTGGGAGGGCGAACTGCGCAACATGTGGAAGCCCACCAACCAACAACAACTGTGGATTCATGGCGGCAACCTGCACCAAAGCCGCCACTATTCACAATTCTTGTCTTTGCAACTCAAGGCGCGTTATGAAGGTTTGAACACACCGGTGTACGCGCAAGCACCCGTGCATCATTTGCGTTAACCAGCGGTGTCTGAAAGGGGCATCTGCGCCAAGCAGGTGTCCCTTTATTTCTTTTTGCCCGCCATGTCGATCAAGGTGCTGGCATGGAATGACGCATCAAACACCTTGGCCTTGCCAATGTAGAAGCGGTCCAAGCGCCAGTCTTTCAGCACCTCGATGGCCAAGTCAAAGTCTTTGGCGCTCAGGGCGTACAGCGTTTGCATGGGGAAAGCTTGTTCGGTTTCCAGCGACAAAATCAGTTTGGCAAAGGTTTGTCCGACTTCAGATTTTGGATTGGCTTCGATGATTTTTTTCACTTGCTTGATGGGGCGCATACAAATCTTTCATGAACACGTGGGCTGCTCATTGTCGGTGCATTACCCCCCTGAACTTTGTGACAGATCAATGTCAGTTCAATGACATCACATCAGCTCAGGCGACTGAACTGTCAACAAACTGACTTGTGGAATGCCTTCTTTCAGCTTATAGCGCAACCACCAAACCGATCCTTTTTTGATCATCATTTCGTGTGAAGGCAGCCCCAACAAATGGCTGACCAACTGCCCAATCAGGGGTTGGTGGGACACCATCACCATGGTGCTTTTGGCGCTGGGCCATTGGGCCAACTCCAAGGCATGTTCCACGGTGCCTTGGGGTGAAATCTCATCGCGCAATTTGAATTTGCGGCCCAAAGGCAGCACCGTTTGTTGGGTGCGCACCGTGGGGCTGCACAACACCTTGGCACCATCGGGCAATTGACGCTCGAGCCACTGCGCCATGCGCGCTGCTTGCCGTTCACCGCGCTGGGTCAGCGGTCGCTCGGCGTCTGTCAGTCCTTCTTCGATCGGCACGGCTTCAGCGTGTCGCCACAAAATCAAATCCATTTTGCAATCCATAGCCATTCACTCCTGAGACTGTGCACAACATGTTTGACGAAATCATGACAAAGGTCACTAGCTTCACAGAAATTTCATCTTACTGACACGGCATTGAAACATCAGCTCCATAGCATCACTCAACTCACAAAGAGGTGCTATGAATATTGCCGTGTTTGGAACTGGTTATGTGGGCTTGGTGCAAGGTGCCGTTTTGGCTGACGCAGGACATCAAGTGGTTTGTGTCGACATCGATGAGCACAAATTGGAACGCTTGCGCAGGGGAGAGATCCCCATCTTCGAGCCAGGATTGGAACCCATTGTGAAATCCAACCACGCTGAGGGCCGACTCGATTTCACTTCGAATGCGGCCCAAGCCATTGCCGGCTCAGACATCCAATTCATCGCGGTAGGCACCCCGCCCAACGAAGATGGCAGCGCAGATTTGAAGCATGTGCTGGCGGTGGCCAAAACCATAGCCAGCCACATGACCGGCTACACCGTCATCGTGAATAAATCGACGGTGCCCGTGGGCACCGCAGACAAGGTCACCGAGGTGGTGCGGGAAACATTGAAAACCAGGGGTGTGGACATCGAATTTGATGTGGTGTCCAACCCCGAGTTTTTGAAGGAAGGCGCGGCGGTGGCGGACTGCCAGCGGCCTGACCGCATCGTTATTGGCACCAGCAGCGCCCGCGCCGAAAAAATGCTGCGTGAACTCTACGAGCCGTTCAACCGCAATCACGAAAAAATCATCGTCATGGGTGTGCGCAGTGCCGAGCTCACCAAGTACGCGGCCAACTGCATGTTGGCCACCAAAATCAGTTTCATGAATGAAATGGCCAATTTGGCTGAGCGCGTGGGTGCTGACATTGAATCGGTGCGTCTGGGCATTGGCAGCGATCAGCGAATTGGTTACCACTTCATTTATGCCGGTGCAGGGTATGGTGGTAGTTGCTTTCCCAAAGACGTCAGTGCCTTGGTGAAAACCGCTCACAGCATGGGCTTTGAGCCGCTCATCTTGAATGCAGTGGAAGCCAGGAACCAAGCACAAAAGCAAGTCCTCTTTCACAAGATCAAAGCCTATTTCAAAGGCGACCTCCAGGGCAAAACCATCGCCTTGTGGGGTTTGGCTTTCAAGCCCAACACCGACGACATGCGCGAAGCGCCCAGTCGGGTGTTGATGGAAGCCTTGTGGGCTGAAGGCGCCAAAGTGCAAGCCTATGACCCAGCGGCCATGGAAGAAGCGCAGCACCTGTATGGCAACAAACCCGAGTTGATGCTGGCGGGGACCAAAGAAACCGCTTTGAACCAAGCCGATGCCCTGGTCATCATGACCGAGTGGCGTCAGTTCAAAGCGCCGAATTTCGATGTCATCAAACAAACGCTCAAGTCACCTGCCATATTTGACGGTCGCAACTTGTTTGAGCCTTCGCGCATGAAGGAGCGCGGCATCGACTACTTTGGCATTGGCCGATGAGCAAGTGCAGCGGCCTGGGAAGCATCGCAGGTCAGTATTTTTCCGGCACGTACATCTCAGCCGGCACGGGATGCCGGCTGTAATCGGGGTTGCGCACCCGAGCCGGCAAGCTGATGTCAGCGTGGGGCACTTCCTCGTAGGGCATGAGGGAGAGCAGATGGTCGATGCAATTGAGGCGCGCTTTTTTCTTGTCCACGGCTTGCACCACCCACCAAGGGGCTTCAGGAATATGGGTGCGTTCGATCATGGTTTCTTTGGCGCGCGTATAGGCTTCCCAACGGCGGCGGCTCTCCAAGTCCATGGGACTGAGCTTCCATTGCTTCAAGGGGTCGTGAATGCGCCCTAAGAAGCGTGAATGTTGTTCGTCATCGGTGATGGAAAACCAATACTTCACGAGTTTGATCCCACTGCGCACCAGCATCTTTTCAAATTCGGGCACGGTGCGAAAGAACTCTTCGTACTCGTCGTCGTTGCAAAAACCCATGACGCGCTCGACACCTGCGCGGTTGTACCAACTGCGATCAAACAAAACAATTTCACCAGCCGCTGGCAGGTGCGCGGTGTAGCGCTGGAAATACCACTGTGTGCGTTCACGGTCGTTGGGTGCGGGCAGGGCGGCCACGCGGCAAATGCGCGGGTTCAAACGTTGGGTGATGCGCTTGATGGCGCCCCCTTTGCCAGCCGCATCACGGCCTTCAAAAATAATCACCACCTTGGACTTGCTGGCCACCACCCAGTCTTGCAGCTTCACCAACTCGCCTTGCAATTTCAACAAGGTTTTGAAGTATTGCAAGCGCTCGCCCTTGAGGGTTTCAACAGCTTGGTCATCGGCGGTGTTCAGATCGTCAAACTCCATCTCCAACTCTTCATCCAAGCTGTCGAGCATGTCCTCTCGGATGCGCAGCATTTGGGCTTGGTCGATCAATTGCGGTTTGTCGTTGGTGTTCATAGATTCAATTCTTCAAAATCAACGCATCAGGCCGTGACAGGCGTCGAATGATGGCTGAAGGACTGGCTGTGCTGGTGCATTACGTGGTGGAAAACGCCCTCTGTTCTTTCCACAATCATGCGCCAACTCAAGGCACGGGCACTCAAGCACGCCTGATGGGCCACGTGCTGCATCAAGGCTTGGTTGTTCAGCAAGGTTTGGACACCCATTTCAAAATCCAGCGCTGAATGCGTTCTGGCCAACATGCCATTCACACCACTTTGGATCAATTCGCCTGCGGCTGCATGGTGAAAAGCCACGATGGCCAAGCGGGAAGCCATGGCTTCCAGGGTGACATTGCCAAAGGTTTCGGTTTGGCTGGCAAACAAGAAAATATCGCCGCTGGCGTAGTGCTGAGCCAAGGATGCACCCGTTTGAAAGCCCGCAAAGATCACCTCGGGGTTGTCTTTCTCCAGGCCAGCACGCATGGGGCCGTCACCCACCAGCACCAGTTTGATGTCTGCATGGTTTCGCTTGAGGTTGTTGTAGGTTTGGATCACCAATTTCAGGTTTTTTTCAGGCGCCAATCGACCCACATACAACAACACCCGGGTGGTGCTGTCCGCGCCCCAGCTTGAGCGCAAGGCTTCATTGCGGTGATCCGGCGAAAAAACATCCGTGTCCACACCTCTGGGAACGACCGACAAATGCTTGAACCCGACTTTGTCAAGCTCGCCTTGCAACTGACTGGTGGGCACCATGGTGGCTTGTGCAGCGTTGTGAAATTTTTTGAGGTAAGCCATGATGGCACCGCTCAACCAGCCAATGCCGTAGTGCTGGCTGTAGGCATGGAAGTTGGTTCTGAAATCGGTGCTGACGGGCAACTTCAGTTTCTTGGCCACTTGCAGGGCCGACCAGCCCAAGGGCCCTTCGGTGGCAATGTGAACAATGTCGGGGCGTTGCCGTGACCACAAGCGGGTGAGTTCACGCTTGGCGGGCAAACCCATGCGCAGTTGTTTGTAAAAGGGAATTGGCAAGCCTTTGACCAAAATTTCTTGGTACCGGTCTGAGCGCGTGGCGGTGTCCGAGGCCTGGTGTTTGGGTCGGATCAGCCACAGCACATGGCCGTTGCGTTGCAGGCCATCGACTATTTTCGACAAGGTGTGGGCCACGCCATTGATGTCTGGGGGGTAGGTTTCCGTCACCACCGCGATGTTCAAGTGGGGTCGGGTAGAGCCAATCCGCTCTACCTGGATATGGGCATCAATGTTCATGAGCGTACTGTGAACCGCAATTGCAACAGTTTGATGACAAAAAACCTGTCATGAAATTTTCATGCGAAAGCGTGACATTTCAGTGGCACTTTCACTCACAGGAGCTTTCATGAACAAACTGATGCAAACACTTCAAGTCCAGCGTTGGGACGACCACCGCTACTACCACCACAGCCGCATCAATCAATCTTTGCACTTGATCAGCGCTATTTCATTTCTAGTGGCCTATGTGTTTTTGTTCATCGACCCCGTCGTCTCCGCCTTGATCGCTTGGCTCATCTCCATGACCACACGTCAAATTGGTCACTTTTTCTTTGAACCCAAGGGCTTTGACGAAGTGAATCAAGCCACACACGAGTACAAGGAAGAAATCAAGGTGGGCTACAACTTGAACCGCAAAATCGTCTTGCTCAGCATTTGCGCGGCCATCCCGGTGGTGGCCTATTGGATGCCGCAGTATTTGGCATGGGCGGTGCCTGAGGCCTACGAAGACACCCCCATCCGCATGACCGCCATGGCCTGGTTGTTTTTAGGCGTGGCGGGATTGGTTTTTCGCGTGCTGCAATTGTGGAAGCAAGAAAGCTTGACGGCTGGTTTGGCATGGGCTTTCAAAATCATCACCGACCCCTTCCATGACATCAAGCTTTACTACAAGTCACCTTTGTATGTGATGCGTGGTGAATGGATCGACCCCATGGACCACGTTGCCCATCAACACTAAGCCCAGCGCAACCGCAACATTTCTTTCAATACTTGACGACGGATGTTGCGGTTGTTTTGATGTTCAGGGACCCACCACCAACCATCGGCTTGCATGCGTTGCGCGGCCTTGATGAAGCGCTGGGTGAACAGCTCGAAGGCGGTGTCGTCAAACTCAAAATTGAAGATCATGCGGCCCGACCCCACCCAACTGAGTGCAATGCCTTGTTCCCGCAGATAGTATTGAAACATCCAGTTGTACCGACTGGGCACCTCAAACAACACCGACCACACAGTTTCCATGCCCGCCACATGCACCGGCAATTGGGCTGCTTTCAACGCGGCGTTGAAACGGTCTTGACGCGACTGCCATACGGCAGAAGCTTCAGCGTATTGGGATTTCACCGCGGGTGTTTGCAAGCGATGCAAAAACACATTCATGGTGGCCATCACATACGGGTGGGCATTGAAGGTGCCACGGGCAAAACAGATGTCACCAGGCCTCTCCGAGGTGAAGCGCTTCATCCAGTGCGCTTTGCCGCACACCACACCAACTGGCAAACCGCCACCCAATGTTTTGCCATAGGTCACCATGTCAGCTTTGACATCGAAATACGCTTGTGCGCCGCCGGGTGCCAAACGAAAGCCCAGAAACACCTCGTCCAAAATCAAAGCAATGCCTTTTTCTGTGCAGACTTCGCGCAGTTGCGCCAACCAAGCTTTGTAAGCGGCTTTGTCATAGTGCACTTGGCGTCCACCATCCACCAAGGTCGAATCGGTGGGGGCCGCTTTGTTCACGTGCATGGCTTGCAAAGGATTGACCAACACACAAGCAATGTCCGAACGGTTGCGCAGCACGCGCAAGGTGTTGGGATGCATTTCATTCAGCGTGAGGGTGTCAGACGAGGGGGGCATCGGGTTGCCCGGGCCGGGTTGCACGTCATCCCACCAGCCATGGTAGGCCCCGGTGAAGCGCACAATTTTGCGTTTCTTGCTGTGGTACCTGGCCAGTCGCACGGCTTGCATGACCGCCTCGGTGCCCGACATGTGAAACGAGACTTCGTCTTGACCCGAAATGGCGCAGAGTTGTTGCACGTTGTCCAACACGCAGGGGTGGTAGGAGCCCAAGACAGGGCCGAGTTTGGACGCCATGTCTGCACCTTCTTGGATGCAGCTTTTGTAAAAGTCCATGCCAAACAAATTCACGCCATACGACCCGGTCACATCAATGTATTGGTTGCCGTCCATGTCGGTCAACCACACACCCTGACTTTCACGCCAATAACTCCCAAGCTTGATGTGCTGCGCCAACACGCTGCGAAATTGAAACGGCACGCGGTATTGGCTGATCAATTGCAAGTCCGACACCAGCGGTTTGGTGGCTTCTGTGTGCGCCAATGTTTGCGGGCTGCGCGACTGCAACTGTGCCCCCAGGTTTTGCAAGGCATGGCGTCTTTGCATCGCCACCGATGCGGGGGCGCCATCAATGTCAAACCAACGCTCAGGACCATAGTCGTAGCCGGGTATCCACTTGGCCACGCGTTTGGCCATGCGCAAATGGCCGCCCAGCGAAGGGTGTTTGGCCAGCGACAGTTGCAAGCGTTGGGTGATTTTCATCATCAAGCTGATACCGACCAAGGCGGCAAGCCCCCAAATGCCCACAGACACAAGTGTTTCAAAACCATCCATGTTGGTGACCTCTTTCTCGAAAACTCCTTTGTATGACGCCAGGATGAAAAAATGATGACTATTCGACGACTCTTTCAACAAATAGGTGCCCATGAAGATCTGAACTTCTTGCTCACCAACCGGATCCCGCGCATCACCTTGACGCATTTCATGGGCTGGTTCAGCAAAATTCGCACCCCTTGGGTGAAAAACACAGCCATCGCGGCGTGGCAATTGATCGCTGATTTGGATTTGTCAGAAGCCAAGAAAACACGCTTTGACAGCTTGCATGACTGCTTCATCCGCGAGTTGAAGGAGGGCGCCAGACCCATTCACCCTGACCCACAAACATTCACCAGCCCGTGCGACGGCATCATCGGAGCGATGGGTCGGGTGGAAGAGGGCAAGCTGTATCAGGCCAAAGGCTTCCCCTACACCTTGAGGGATTTGCTGGGCGACGAAGTGGCCACATCACCTTGGGTCGATGGCCTGTACCTCACCATCCGCATCACCTCCTCCATGTACCACCGTTTTCACGCGCCCTTGGATGGGCGGTTGACGCATGTCAAGTATTTTTCTGGTGACACCTGGAACGTGAACCCCGTGGCTTTGGCGCGCGTCGAGAAATTGTTTTGCAAGAACGAACGTGCTTTGCTGAACTTGGAGATCGGGCCGCAAGCCTATCCAGTGGCCTTGGTTCCTGTGGCCGCCGTGTTGGTGGCCAGCATCCGCTTGCATGCCATCGACACCTTGCTGCACACCCGCTACAAAGGCCCGCATGACATTGCATGCAATGCATCATTTGTGAAAGGCGATGAGATGGGGTGGTTTGAACACGGTTCAACCATTTTGGTCTTTGTCCCCAAGTCTTTCGAGTTTGTGCCTGAACTCTGCACCGGCCAAGGGATTCAAATGGGGCAGCCCTTGTTCAAGCTGCCTTGACCGAAGACTGCCGTGGTTGCACGTATTTCCAATAACGCCATTGCACAGCAGCCATGCCCAGGAACACCGCAGCGCCCAACAGCCAGCAGACATCCACCACGCTGATGCCGGCATGAAGCAAGGCACTGTAGATGCCCATCATGACCAAGATGTTGGCGTTTTCATTCACGTTTTGAACTGAAATCGAGCGTCCAGCAGTCAGCAGTTGGGCACCTCGGTGTTGCAACAGGGCATTCATGGGCACCACAAAAAAGCCGCCCACCAAACCCAGTACAAAGGTCAGCACCAAGGCCGCTTCAGTGCTTTGCACCCAAGCCATCCAGGGCAAGAGTGCGCCCAACAACAAGCCCACCACCAACACCTTCGGCGCTTGCTGCAAGGCCACGGTGCGTGCGGCCAGTGCCGCGCCTGCAATCACGCCCAAGGCGGTCGCGCCTTGCAAATAGGCCGCTTGTTCCAGGCTCAAGTGCAAGACCGCTTGTGCCCATGCCAACACCAGCAACTGCAAGGTGGCACCCACGCCCCAAAACAAGGTGGTGACCGACAGACTGATGCTGCCCAAGGGGTCGCGCCAAAGCTTCAGATGATCTTGTTTGAAGCTTTTCCAAATGGCCCCGACATGCCATTCATGAGACGCATAACGGACACCGCTGTCAGGAATCATGCGGTTGAGCCAAGCTGCCACACCATAGAGCAACAACACAGCTGCCAATGAGGCATTGAAGCGACTACCGGAACCCAGCCACAGGTTCAAGTCGGCGTAGACAGACCAGCCGTGCAACCGCTCAGCCACCAACAAGCCACCCAGCATCACGCCAAACAAAGCAGCGCAAACGGTGCTCACCTCGATCCATCCATTGGCGCGAACCAATTGCTCAGCGGGGGTGAGTTCAGTGATCAAACCGTACTTGGCAGGGGCATAAATGGCCGCCCCCAAACCCGCCACAGCGTAGGCCAGCATGGGCGGCACACCGGCCAACATGCTCAGGCAAGCCCATGCTTTGATGCCGTTGGCCCACATCATCACCCGGCGTTTCGGCCACCTGTCGGCCCAGGCACCCACCCAAGGCCCAAGCACCACATACGAGAGGGTGAACATCAGCTTGAGCAACGGAATCCAAAACACCGGATACCCTTGCTCGGCCAACAACGCCATGGCCAGCAACAACAAAGCGTTGTCGGCCAATGCCGAGACAAATTGCGCAGCCAACAGGCTGGCAATACCCGGTTTGGCGACCTGTTTCAACTGACGGTGTTGGCGATGCTGGCCGTGATGGGGTTGGGCGTGGCCACGGGTTTCACCAAGGGTTCACGGGCTTCGATGAGTGCCGGTTTGTAGTCCAGCACTTGGTTCCAAAACACCAATTCCAAGCTGCCGTCCATGTGTTCGACCAAGGCCGAGCGGCTCTCCACCCAGTCGCCATCGTTGCAGTAGATCACGCCGTCAATGTCGCGAATCTCGGCGCGGTGGATATGCCCGCACACCACACCTTGATAGCCTCGTTTGTGGGCCTCGTGCGCCACTGCTTTTTCAAAGTCGGCCACAAAGTTCAAGGCTTTCTTGACCCTGCCTTTGAGGAAGGCAGACAAGGACCAGTAGGGCAAGCCCAAGCGTGCGCGAATGCGGTTGAAGTGCCTGTTCAACCTCAAGGTGAGTTCATACAAGGTGTCACCCAAATAGGCGAGCCACTTGGCGTATTTCACCACCGGGTCAAAGTAGTCGCCGTGAATCAACCACAAACGACGGCCATCCAACATGGTGTGGGTGGCTTCCTCCATCACCTGCACACCGCCAAAGTGGTGGTCGACAAAGTCGCGGGCGAATTCGTCATGGTTGCCTGGGATGTACACCACATGGCAGCCTTTTCGAACACGTTTCAAGATTTTTTGCACCACATCGTTGTGGGCTTGCGGCCAAAACCACTTGCGGCGCAGTTGCCAGCCATCGACGATGTCACCGACCAAATACAGGTGGTCGCTGGTGTGAGATTTGAGAAAGGCCAGTAGTTCTTCGGCTTGGCACCCGGGGGTGCCCAAGTGCAGATCGGAAATGAAGACAGCTCTGTAATGCATCAATCCCTCTTGGTTCAATTCGAGTTGATTTGTTTTGATCTGCGACAAGCGTAAGTGGCCAATGTGACTGTCTGATGAATTTGATGCAAAAATCAGTCACACCCTTGCCAAGACTGTGAAGCCCCATGATCGTCAAACAAATTTGGACCGCCAACCCCTACCGCAATTTCAACTATCTTGTGGCCTGCGCTGAAACTGGTGAAGCCTTGGCCATCGATCCGCTCGACAGCGACAAGTGCTTGAAAGCGGCCAAAGCCGAAGGGTGGGACATCACCCAAATCTTGAACACCCATGAACACCATGACCACATTGGCGGCAACGATGCGGTGGTGGCCGCCACAGGGGCCAAGGTGTTGGCGCATGCCAAAGCCAAGGACCGCATTCCGGGCATGTTTCGCGGGCTGATTGCCGGCGACATCATCCGGGTCGGCAAAACAGTGGAGCTGGAAGCCTTGGACACCCCCGGCCACACCATGTGCCACATTTGTTTGTGCGCCCACACCGATCAACCGGCCTTGTTTTCGGGGGACACCTTGTTCAACGCAGGTGCGGGCAATTGCCACAACGGTGGCAACGCGCAAGCGCTCTACAACACCTTCGCGCAGCAACTCAACACCTTGCCAGCCAACACCCGCATCTACCCCGGTCACGATTACATTGAAAACAACCTGCGCTTCACCTTGGACCGCGAGCCCGACAACCAAGCCGCACAAACTTTGCTAGAGCACGTGCGTGGTCAAAACTTGGAGATGCCGCTGGTCACCACTTTGGCGCAAGAGCGCGAGGTCAACACCTTTTTTCGCCTGGACCAAGCCAGTGTGATTGCCCAATTGCGCCAAGCTTTTCCAGACCTGCCCGCCCAACCAGATGCAGAAACCGTGTTTGTGAAACTGCGAGAGCTGCGCAACAGCTGGTAGGTCGGCGGGAAAAATTCCCCGCCACATCGATACGCCACTTTCTCTGGTGGCTTCTTCTTAGAATGAAGCGATGAAGTTTCAAAAAGCGCAAACTGATTTGCTGTGGACCGTTGCCCTCGTGTTGGGCTTTTGGTTGTTTGCCATCAACGTCGAGTTGTCCGAACACCTCATCTTGTTCAGTCAAGGGCACGAGCCCCTGCAATTGGATGAACTCCCTTGGACCTTGTTGGTGCTCAGCCTGGCACTGGCTTGGTATTCGTGGCGGCGCAACCGCGAGGCCCATGAAGAATTGCAAGAGCGCATTCGTGCCGAACAACAAGTGCAAGAACTGCTGACCCACAACAGCGATTTGGCACAGCGGTTGTTCACCGCCCAAGAAGATGAACGCCGCGCCTTGGCCCGCGATCTGCACGATGAGATGGGGCAAACCTGCACCGCCATTCGCACTGAAGCCGCTGTCTTGGCCGGGGGGCGGCTCAAGCCCGACGAAGTGCTGGATTCGGCGCAACGCATTGCCGATGCGGCGCAACAAGTGTCTTTGCTCACCCGCAACATGTTGCAACGCTTGCGCCCTGCGGTGTTGGACAGCATGGGCATTGCCGATGCCTTGCTGTCCTTGTGCGAGCAGTGGCAAGAAAGCGCTGGTGTGCCCTGTCATTTCCAAGCAGAAGGGTTGCCGGACAACTTGGACGACTATGTGTGCGTCACGCTTTATCGCTTGCTGCAAGAGAGCCTGACCAATGTGGCGCGACACGCTCGGGCCAGCAAGGTGCAGGTGCAACTGACTTGGCAGCACCAACAAACGCTGCGTTTGCATATTCAAGACGACGGTGTGGGGATGGCCGACCCCGAGGCCAACCATGCGGGTTTTGGTTTGTTGGGCATGCGCGAACGGGTGTCGAGTTTGGGGGGGCAATTGTTTTTGCAAAGTGCCCCTGGCCGTGGCTTTCAAGTGCAAGCCGTCTTGCCTTTGGAGGCTGCATGATCCGCGTGCTGTTGGTAGACGACCACCCGGTGGTGCGTTCGGGTTATTTGCGTTTGTTGTCGCAAGACCCGGACATTCAAGTGGTGGCTGAAGCCAGCACTGCCGACGAAGGCTACCAAGCCTACGGTGTCCATGCGCCAGATGTGACCATCACCGATTTGTCCATGCCCGGTGTGGGCGGTTTGGGTTTGCTGCAAAAGATTGTGGCCCGTGAGCCGCAGGCGCGGGTGCTGGTGTGCAGCATGTACGACTCGGTCCAAGTGGTGCAACGCGCCTTGCAAACCGGCGCCAAAGGTTTTGTGTCCAAAAATGCGCAGCCCGAAGAGTTGGTGCGGGCGGTGCATGCCGTGCACGCGGGTCGTGTGTTCAACATGGACCGCTCAAAGCAGCAAGAGGGCAGCCTGGCCGCGGATGACGAGGTGCAACGCATTGCCAGTTTGACGGGCCGCGAGTTTGAAATCTTCAGGTTGTTGGCACAAGGTCAAAGCGTTGCAGACTGTGCAGCGGCCATGCACCTGAGCCAGAAAACCATCTCCAACCACCAGACCCAGATCAAAGAGAAATTGCAAGTGGCCACCTTGGCCGCCATGGTGCATTTGGCACAACGCCACCATGTGATCGACAGCCCAGCCGACCTCTGAGCGCGCCAAAAAAAACCTCCACGGTTGCCCGGGGAGGTTGAAGCCACCGCAAGGAAAGGTGGCGTGTCAGTTGTGTTTTAGCTTGTTAGAACTGGTAGCGCAAACCCACCATGTAGCTGCGCGGTGCGCCCGGGGCGACGAATTTGGCGACGGTTTGCGTGTTGGTTGAATCGCCATCCAGCGCAAAATTATTCTCGCCAATCATGCCGTAGGTCTCGTACCGGGTGTCGAGCACATTGTTGATCTTGCCAAACAAGGTCAGGCCTTTTTGCAGTTGGTAGTTGGCTTTCAGATTCAACAAGGTGTGGCCTTTGATCGTGGCATCTGCAATGGCCGCGGTGTCTTCGCCGACCAATCCGTCCTCATTGCCCTGCGTGGGCAAGCTGGAGTTGTAGTGCACACCGGCCCCCAAGCTCAACTGCGGTGTGGCTTGCCATTCCAAGTTCAGCTTCAGGGTGTGCAAGGGCAATCCAGGCAAGCGCATGCCCGGGGTGATGTCCATTTCGCGTTCGCCCGCTTGCAGCTCAGCCTCAGCCTCGTAGGTGGCTTTCAAGTAGCTGTAACTGGTGTTCATGCGCACCGTGCCCCAGGTTTTGCTGGCACTGATGTCCACGCCTTGGTGCCTGGTTTTGTCGAAGTTGTTGAAGTAGCCCAGCCCCGGTGTGCCACTGGCGATGAACAAAATATCGTCCTTGTTGTCGGTTTGGTAAAGCGACACAGCCAAGTTGTAGCCTTGGTTGTTTTTCCAACGCAGACCCCCTTCAATGGTTTGGGCCACCACTTGTTTCAAGAATGGGTCGGCTTGCAAGCCGGTGGGCAGCATGCAGGGGTAGGCTTTGTCGGCACAACCCAATTCAATCACCGTGGGCGCGCGGTTGCTTTGGGCCCAGTTGCCAAACACGGTCAGGTTGTTGCTGAGTTGGTGCGTCAGCCCAAAAGAGGGGTTGAGTTTGCGGTAAGTGAATTCTTCTTTCGCGAGTTCGAGGGGTGTTGCAAGTGCATTGCCAGATGCATCCACATATCTCGTGATGGTGTTGTCAACAATCGTGTGGTTGTAGCGTGCTGCGGCAGTGAAGTAAGTGGTTTCGTTCATCTTGAACGTGTCGGCCACATACACACCAAAAGCAGTGGCACCACCCTTCACACCGGCCGTCGGTGCGTCCTCTTCCTGGCAATCGGAAACGCCACGTGTTGAACTGATCGCACATTCTTGCTCGGCAGATGCTGCATAGCTGCTGCGACTCATGTCCAAAGTGGCGCCGGTGGTGATTTGGTGGGCATCCAACAACTTGGTCATGTTGAC
>JACCDP010346321.1_pt1 | contig 21561 bp, 17 predicted proteins | sample 7445841 | NCBI WGS metagenome assembly JACCDP01 (sample SAMN15323441, study PRJNA562643) | freshwater metagenome | isolation source: river surface water | place: USA:Blue River Watershed | collected 2017-08-17
AGTTTTGCCGAATTAGTACTCCATATCCACCAATCTAAAGGTCGTTTAGTTGTTTCGGGTATTGGGAAAAGTGCTGTTATTGCACAAAAAATGGTAGCTACACTTAATTCAACCGGTACGCCCGCCTTGTTTATGCATGCGGCAGATGCTATCCATGGCGATTTGGGTATGATCCAAAAAGAAGATATTGTAGTTATTATTTCTAAAAGTGGCGAAAGTCCGGAGATTAAAGTCCTTGTTCCCTTCATTAAAAATTTTGGTAATACTATTGTAGCTATTTCTGGTAACGAACAATCTTTTTTAGTTCAGGAAGCACATTACTTTTTAAATACTACAGTAGCAAAAGAAGCTTGCCCTAATAATTTAGCACCAACTACAAGCACTACAGCTCAATTAGCCATTGGCGATGCGCTGGCCGTTTGTTTATTACAGTTAAAAGGATTTACAGCTAATGATTTTGCTAAATATCATCCAGGAGGTGCTTTGGGAAAACGCTTATATATGCGCATTGCAGATCTTATGCAACGTGATGCCAAACCAGTTGTAAGCATGCAAAGTAGCTTGAAAGAAATAATTTATGAGATTTCTAATAAACGATTAGGCGCAACGGTTGTTATAGATGAGCAGGGTATGGTTAAAGGTATCATTACCGATGGAGATATCCGAAGAATGCTCGAAAAAACAACTGATTTGTCAGACATATTTGCTAAGGATATTATGACACCAACCCCTTTTGTTATGGACACAGAGGAAATGGCAACGGATGCTTTAGCCTTTATGCAACAAAAAGATATTACCCAATTGGTAGTTTTAAACAAGCAACAATACGAAGGAATTTTACATATTCACGATTTATTAAAAGAAGGAATCGTATAAGCGCAATAAGCAACATGAGCACAACACAAATAGTAGAAGACGTAGTAATAAAATTTGCCGGAGATAGTGGAGACGGTATGCAGTTAACGGGTACCCAGTTTACTAACAATACCGCTTTGATAGGAAATGATTTATCTACCTTTCCAGATTTTCCTGCAGAAATTCGTGCTCCCCAAGGCACCGTTCCGGGAGTAAGTGGATTTCAATTGCACTTTTCAAGTAACCCTGTTTTTACCCCTGGAGATATTTGTGATGTATTAGTGGCTATGAATGCCGCAGCATTGAAAGTCAATTTAAAGTCTTTAAAAAAAGGTGGTATCATCATTGTAGATAGCGATGGTTTTGATAGTAAGAATTTACGCTTAGCTAATTATGCTGATGGTGTAAACCCTATTGAAGATGGTTCTTTGCAAGATTATGAATTACATGTTATTGATATTACTAAATTAACACGCGAATCTTTAAAAGATATAACGTTAGGCACTAAAGAAAAAGACCGTGCTAAAAACATGTTTGTTTTGGGTTTTTTATACTGGCTCTATAACAGAGACATGAAAAATACTATTCAGTTTTTGGAGGAGAAATTTGGAAAACGCCCAGAAATTTTTGAAAGTAATACCAAAGCTTTACAAGCAGGTTATAATTATGCTGATACTGTAGAATTGTTTTCTACACGATATAAAGTAGAAAAAGCACAACAAGCCAAAGGTGTATATAGAAGCATTACGGGTAATGTAGCTTTAACCTATGGATTAATTGCCGCAGCACAACAGGCAAAATTACCTTTGTTTTTAGGTACTTATCCTATTACGCCCGCATCAGATATTTTACACGAGTTAGCTAAGCATAAGAATTTTAATATAAGAACGTTTCAAGCTGAAGATGAAATAGCGGGCATTAGTGCTGCTATTGGTGCGTCTTACGGTGGAAGCATTGGCGTTACCTCTACTTCTGGTCCGGGTATGGCGTTGAAAACAGAAGCAATGGGCTTAGCGGTGATGTTAGAAATCCCATTGGTGATCATAAATGTACAGCGAGGCGGCCCATCTACCGGTTTACCTACCAAAACAGAACAAAGCGATTTGCTTCAAGCTTATTATGGAAGAAACGGAGAGTGTCCAATACCTATCATAGCATCAAATTCTCCAAGTGATTGTTTTGATGCTGCTTTTGAAGCTGTTCGTATTGCTATTGAACACATGACCCCGGTTATTTTATTAAGTGATGGTTATGTAGCTAATGGTGCTGAACCTTGGCGTTTTCCTCAAACCAAAGATTTGAAAAACATTCAAGTAGTGTTTAAAAAAGAATTGGCTTCTGATGAAGAGAAATTTTTACCGTATAAAAGAGATGAAAAACTAACTCGTCCTTGGGCCCTTCCAGGCACACCAGGATTAGAACATAGAATTGGAGGTATTGAAAAGGAAGACATAACGGGTAATATTTCTTACGACCCCGATAACCATCAACACATGGTTAAAACAAGGGAAGCAAAAGTAAATGCTATTGCAGATTATATTCCTTTACAAACGTTAGAAAGCGGACCAGAAAAAGGTGATGTATTGGTACTAGGATGGGGTTCTACAAAGGGTTCTATAAAAAGTGCAGTAAGCACCTTACAAACACAAGGTTATTCAGTAGCACATGTTCATATAAAGTATGTAAGACCGTTCCCTAAAAATTTAGCTACACTACTTGCTAATTATAAACGTATACTTATTCCTGAAATTAACAACGGACAATTGGTGAAAATAATTCGCGATCAGTTTTTAGTAGATGCAGTTGCCTTTAATAAAATAAAAGGCACGCCTATTACTAGTCAAGAATTGGTAGAAGCTATTAAAGCATTATTATAGCTTATTTCAAAGGGTGGCGTTGTTCCCAATCGCCTTCTTTACTATGTATGTTTTCCAATGGTTTTTTTAAGATCCACTTAAGTACTGGATTCGAAATGTATACAAAGGTGTGTAGGTAATTAGGCTTACTACCCAAGCGTGCCTTAGCTTCTAAGGCTGTTCTCCCATAAATTATCTTATCTTTTTTATGCAAGAGCGCTTGCTCGAGTCCATCGTAAAGGATGTTGAAATATAATTGGTAAACAGCATTTTTTTCATAGTCGAAGCCAATATAAAACATATCCCAAGTATGTTTAAAATTAAATGCTGAACTAAAAGCAACTAATTCCTCATTTAAAAACCAACCCCGAACAATTAGCTGTTCGCTTTCGGATGCATGTTGCAGTTTTATAAACTCTGGACTTAGCATTCCTAAACGAATAGGTTGTTTATTAGATACCTGTTGGTAAAGATTATATAATTGATCTTGATAGGTTTCAATATCTTCTTTGGTTAATATTCTTTTGTTTAAAACGTTTTCTTGTTTTTTTATTTTTCTAAATCGTTGTGCATATTTATGTTTCAGTGCTTTTTCATAATCCTGAATACTAGTCCAATTTTTATTCAAGGCTAACTCCATAGACACATCATTTTTTAGATGTAGGCAACCATTAGAATAATTTTGAAAATAGGGTGTCAAATAAAGTGGGGCATCTTTAATAAGTGCTGCACAAGCACCACTTATTCTTTGTATTTGTTGGAGTGCGTATTGATAAGCCTGGAAGGCTTCAAAGTCACTAATTGTTGGGGCCTTTATAAAAGTGCAAATATCATGTCTGAACAAATGACCGGAAACTAATAAGTTTGGTTTAGAAGTCCATAATATAAGATTACATAGGATTTTTTTTAGAGTTCCATCTTCTTTATTAAAGAGATGTTGTTTGTTTAAGCGAAGTAATTGAAAATAATGTTTACTATGCATTTGGTTATTTTTCATAACCATTACGTAGTAAAATGATAGGTTTGGTAATTGAGCAGCTTCTGTTATGGCTAATTGCTCTTTTTGTAAAAAGTGATTTTCTGGCAAGTCTTCATTCCAATAGGTTGGAAGATCTTGTGCCGATTGAAAATAAATCAATTCTAATGCTTCGTTTTTATTTTGAATATGCATAGCTTATTTTAATTCTAACTCCACCGTTTCGTTGCTCTTGATAAAGAAAGGTATTCTTATTTCTTTCGGTCTATCGCCTATGCTATTATAATAAAGTACTTGATAAGCACCGGGTTGTAATTCTAATTTTTGAGTTAATAGGTTGCCACCTATGCGCACTTGCTTAAATTCCATAAATCGATCACCAGATTGAAATAACAACGCTACTTTTCCAAAATTGTTGCTATTAGTAAATTGTAAAGTGCCTGGCTCTGGAATATAAATATCTGTTATCACTCCAAATTCAAAATCTACATTTTTTCTTAAGGTAGGAAGGGTATTAATTTCTACGTAATAATTACCCGGTTCATACACTAAGGTTTCTGCACACTGCTGATAAATTGTTGGGCTATAGTCAGAACGACAATTAACAATAGCTTGATATTCTTTTACAGGTCGCTTAGGGTTGTTTTTATAAGAAAAGCGCAGCGTACCTTGACCCACTACTACGGTAATTATATTTTTAACCCCTTCTTCTATTTTCACATTGCGGAGTACCGTATTGCTTTGTCCAGTAATCGTTAAGGTATAAGTGCCTGCTTCAGCCGTTTGCGGATCAGGATTTCCTCTAGCATCGGTGGTTCTATAAAACTTACGAAGCACCTCACCAGTTTTTGGATGTTTTAATAATACTTGAGGGGTTGATTTGTAAAATTTGCCCTTGCCATTGGTAAATAAAACTGCCACACTAGTAATGGTATCTGTTTGGGTAGCGCTTGTAAAAGGAGCTTCATTTCCTTGTTCTTTAAAATCAGGCAAGGATGCTGTTGGGTCTAGTGTTGGTTTTAAAACAGGATTGGGTTTAAACTTTGGAGTATATTTTTTTAAATTACTATTGTTTTTTACCAAACTAAGCTTGCTGATATTTTTTGGACTAATTCCGTCAATTGCTATAGGTTCTAGTTCTTGCTCGGCGGTATAAATTACGGACTTCAACTTCCATATTTTAACATAAAATGTAACGGGTATAGCAAGAGGAAAATTTGCATTAATTTTTTTAGCAGCAATAGCATTTATAGAAGGAATAGTGGTTGGCTCTATCTCTATGCTTGCTTCATAAGGACTAACTGTTTTTTTAGAAAACTGTGTTATACGATTTGGGATGGTATAGGTGAAAGGAAAGTATATTTTTTTAGCAGCAATAGCATTTATAGAAGGAATAGTGGTTGGCTCTATCTCTATACTTGCTTCATAAGGACTAGCTGTTTTTTTAGAAAACTGTGTTATACGATTTGGGATGGTATAAGTAAAAGGAAAGTATATTTTTTTAGCAGCAATAGCATTTATAGAAGGAATAGTAGTTGGCTCTATCTCTATGCTTGCTTCGTATGTACTTGTAGTTTTATTAGCAAAGGTATGTCCTCTGTTGGGGCCTCCATAAACCGTTTGAAATTTAATGGGCTTAATACGAATTGCCAATAATTCAGTTAACGAATCGGGAGTAAATGAAAACTCTTCTTTATAAATAACAGACTTCGTAACAAGTTTTGTTTTTACAATGCCAATGGGTGCTTTCGCTTGTTTATAAAAATAATAGAGCTGTTTGCTAGCTATAAAATCTAGAGTATCTCTATTTATTTCTGATTCTTCTTCCTGGCGGTAAGTAATTTTTTTAGCCGCCATACCCGAATATGGATTAGGTATATTATACTTAATTTCAAATGATCTTAACTTCTTTATACTTAATAAATAAGTCAATGCTAAGGTGTCGACCTCAACCGGAGTTTCGGGTACTAATAATTTAATGGTGTTTAACCAATAAGGTTTTAATACCGTGTTTTCAAAAGCTAAATGAACATAAGGTAATTTATTAAGCGAATTGATTTGAGCCAGAAAGATAGTATCCATTTTTCTTTCCACTATTTCATCGCTAGTATCTTTAAGTGGTGTAGGTTTTTTGTTGGCTAAAAGTTTTATTTGATTGAGCTTGGGGGCAATTACTATTTTAAAATAAGCGATTTTGTTAATAGGCTTAATTTCATTCATATTCGCTTTTAAACCACTCAAATAATCTTCTGCAGTAGTAGTTTTTAGTTCAGGTACTAAAAATTTAGGTTTGTAGGCTTGCAGAATGGTATTGGTAGCAAGCGTAGCTTCTGCATCATTAGTTACTTTCAAGTAAGTACCCAAACAGGCGTATTGCAACTCGAGCGGTTGGTAATTTATTAAACCAATGATATAGGGTTGAAACTTTATCTTTTTTTCAAGCAATAATTTCACTACTTCACAAATATTTCCATTGCAACTTTCACCACCATCAGTAATTAAGATTAAGCTGTAATTATAATTGCTGGTATTAATAAGATCATTCTCTGCCGCTTCTTTTAAAGAGTAAGCAATGGGAGATACACCCAAAGGCTTAAGGCTATTCATGCGCAAAAATAATTGGGTAGCATTACTTTTTCCAAAGGGTACTTCTAATTTGGTATCAAAGCAATTGTTTTCTTGAGCCGTATGTTGATGTCCATAAACACGCAAACCAAATTCTACATTGGGGTTTACTTTATAAATACTGTCTACAATTTGATCAATGATTTTACCCGCAGCTTTAAAGCGAATTTGATTAGCCTGCCAAGATTCTAACATACTTGAAGACCCGTCTACTAAAAACAAAATCCTGGGTTGAATAAGAGCATTGTTTTGCCCCCAAATAATGCTAATCGGCAGCATTACCGCCAAGGCAATAAGTAGAAAAAAACGGTATAAATGTTTTAATAAGGGGTTCATTTTAGCTTGTAGGCTATGTGCTTGATGCACATAAAATTATAAGGATATAAAGTTAGAATATTTTGTGGGTTTAATTACAAATTCTTATGCATTTCATACGAGTTCTAAAGTATCTTTACACCATTATTAATACGATTATAAAAATTAATTCGTTTTATTTATTACAATATATCTTTTATGAAGTCTATTATAGTTTTTGCGTCTGGTGCTGGCAGCAATTTTTCTAGTATAATGCAGTATGCAAAAACGACTGATACCTTTTCTATAGCTTTATTAGTGGTTAACAAAGAAGATGCTCCAGTAATCCAATTAGCTAAGGAACAAGCTATACCGGTATTATTGTTAAATAAGGAAACGTTTAATAGTGCCGAATGGATAGCTACATTAATCACTTATCAGCCCTCTCTTATTGTTTTAGCGGGTTTTTTATGGAAATTGCCGGAGCATATCGTACACGCATTTCCTAATAAAATAATCAATATTCACCCTGCTCTTTTACCAAAGCATGGTGGAAAGGGAATGTATGGAATGCGTGTACATCAAGCAGTAAAGGATGCAAAAGAAACTGAATCAGGAATTACCATTCATTATGTAAACGAACATTATGATGAAGGTGCAATTATACTGCAAGAGAAAATAGCTATTGCTATTGACGATTCAGCAGCAGACATTGCCAAAAAAGTGCAACAATTAGAACATCATTTTTTACCCATTACCATTGATAATTTATTACAATAGTGTTTATGAAATATAGTTTTATACTTTGTTTGTTTTTTTCAATTCCTGTTCTTGCGCAAGAACAAGCTATTGGCGCTTGGCAATCGCATCTTTCTTATAATCTAGCTTTAGGGGTAAGTACCAATGGTACCGATGTATTTGCAGCTACTGAAATAGCACCTTATGTATATCATACAAAAGATGGTAGTTTTGAGACATTCAGTAAAGTTAATGGCTTACATGATGTACAAACTACCCATACCGCCTATGATACCACTAACGATTGCTTCGTTTTTGCATATGCAAACGGCAACTTAGATTTTTATCAGGATGATTATTTTTTTTCTATTCCCGATATAAAATTGAAAACCATAACAGGTTCAAAAACAATTAACCGATTATACACTAATAACGGCTGGTTATATGTAGCTACCGATTTTGGACTGGTGCTTATTGATATACAAAATAGAGAAGTAAAAAATACTTATACCTTAATAGCTAATTCGCAAACCTTATCTATTAAAGATGTGTGTATACACCAATCTAATATTTATGTATGCACTAATGCTGGCATTTATAAAGCCAATAAGAATAATCCTTTTTTACAATCTATGAACAATTGGTCGCTTCTTGCTGCCACTAACTCTAGCGCTTGCATTACAAGCAATGGTCAAGATTTGTTCTGGTCTAAAAAAGATAGCCTTTTTCAAATCAATCAAGCCAATAGCGTCTTTAAGTTTAAAGTTGACAAACCCATAACTTATTTGGGTAGTACAACAAGTAATTTGGTGCTTTGTACTTTTTCTGATTCATTAGGTGTGGGAAGTTTTGTAAAGTACAATAGTAATTTACAAAAATTAGATTCTATAAGAATGGGAAAACCTGTTCAAGCAGTTTGTTTGCTCAATGGTTCTTGGATGGTTGCGGATGCTTATGAGGGATTAAAGTACTTGACTAACTCAGGTTCTAATTTGTCTTTACGTTTCGATTGTCCTACTACTTATACTGCTTTCAGTATTTTGGCAGACAATACTAAACTTATTGTGGCACACGGAGGTCATGACGACAAGTTTGGTCCTATGAATAGTCCAGCAGGAATTTCTTTTAGAAATGATCCTTTTAAATGGAAAAATTATACGGCTTGGACTTATCCATTTTTTAGTGATACCGTCAGAGATTTTTTATGTTTAGCCAAAGATCCTATTGATGCTACACTTTATGCTGGCACGTATTATAATGGTATGTGGTCTTTTAAAAGTGATGGCACCGCTACTGCTTTCAAACAGAACTCTTTCTTAAGCGAGTCAGCAACGGAACCAGGTAATTATAATGTAACCGGATTAGCATTTGATAGCTATGGAAATTTATGGATAAATCAGTTTGGATCTACAAAAGAGTTGATTTGTAAAAAAAGAAATAACTCGATATATAAATTTCAGATCCCCAACGCTACAAGACCCATACCATATGCAGCAGCGGGTTTGCTTATTGATGATTACAATCAAAAATGGTATTTCGCTCCAAGAGGTGGCGGTGTAATTGTTTATAATGATAACAATACTATCGAAAACGCTAATGATGATACATATGTACAATTACTTTCTGGAAAAGGTGCAGGAAATTTACCAAGCAATCAAGTGAATTGTCTAGCTAAAGATCAATCAGGTGCTATTTGGATTGGAACAGATAATGGCATCGGTATTGTAAATTGCCCAAGAAATGTAATAGCACGAACTTGTGAAGCAGAAATTAGAATTGTGCAATATGATTTATTTGCATCTTATTTATTTTCTGGTCAGAATATTACTGCAATAGCAGTAGATGGTGCTAATAGAAAATGGGCGGGTTCAAACAATGGCGTATGGCTTATTAGTGAAGATGCTACAAAAATTATTCAACGATTTACAGTAGCCAATAGCCCCTTGCCATCTAATAATATAAACACGATAAGTATAGATAACAAAACAGGTGATGTTTATTTTGGTACGGAATTTGGATTAGTTAGTTTTAAAAGTACAGCTACCGAAGGAACAGAAACGTATAATGATGTATTGGTTTATCCTAATCCTATTAGTAGTGCAAGTTTTTCTGGCACTATTGCTATTAAAGGCCTGTTAGAAAATGCTGATGTGCGCTTTACGGATATCAACGGTCAATTAGTATATAAAACTAAAGCACTTGGTGGACAAGCTACCTGGAATGGCATAGATTATACAGGGCATAAACCAGCCCCAGGTGTTTACTTAATTTTTGCTGCTGATAAATTAGGACAAGATGTAATGGTTTCTAAATTGATAATTAATCCTTAGATGCAGCAAAAAACAAAAGCCATTGTTTTAAGAACCACTAAATACGGGGAGACTAGTTTAATCTGCACCCTCTTCACCGAATTATACGGTATACAATCTTATCTGCTGAAGGGAGTTAGAAGCGTAGGAGTAAAGTCGAAAACGAATAGAGCTGGTCTATTGCAAGTAGGTAGTCAGTTAGATATCGTAGTTGAGCATAAGCCTAATAAGTCTTTGCAAACAATTAAAGAATTTGGAACAGCCTATTATTATCAACAAGTACAAGAGCAAGTTGTTGCTAATACCGTAGCCTTATATGCAATAGAATTATTACTTCGTTTATTACCAGAAGCCAGTATACAAACTGACTTATTTGATTTTACCGAACAATTTTTACAAACCCTTGATGCAACGCCTCCGGCTGAAATGGGTAATTATCCAATTTATTTTACACTTTCTTGTGCTGCATATTTAGGTTATGCCATCCAAGGTGTTTATTCTGAAAACACACCCTATTTAAGCATAACTGATGCTACATTTACAGCAAGTGCCACAGGAGATTCAACGGTATTGAAAACAGATGCGTTAGTTTTGTTATCTGCCATTATGCAGTGTGCATCATTGCAGGATATATCACAGATAAAATCGAATAGTCAAACTAGAAAAGAAGTATTAGATTGGTTGTTATTATTTTTAAAACAACATACAGAACATATGCATACCATGAAATCATTAGCAATTATTCATAGTATTCTACACTAATTATGATCGGAAACGTTTAAAAATTTTTCCAACATAGTTTTTAAAAAAAGTAAATTGTCCTAAAGGAATACTAATCACTAAAACACATAAAGGCCAAAGTAAGCAAACACAAATAAAATAGGCAATCCAGCCTAATACACTGTTTTGATCTAAAAAAGCAAAAACTATTTTTTTACTTAACCAACTACACGAGCTGCCTCCTAAGGCAAAGGTTATAAAAACTAAGAGCAATTGAAGTGAACTAAGTTTCCATTTATTTTTTAGTTTCTCAAACATGATGAAGGATGCCTTTTTGGAGCTTGGCAAAAATACAACATCATGCTGAAAAGGCATTTAAAATAGCGATTATTTTCTTTGGCTGCAGTATCTTTATTTTATGAAAATAGTTCAGTTATTTGTTTCCTTAATTTATTTTATGTTGATGGGTATAGTAGTACTTGCTCAAAATAACTATCCTACAAACTATTTTCGTAATCCACTTTCTATACCCATTTATTTAGCGGGCAATTTTGGTGAATGCAGACCCAATCATTTTCATAGTGGCATAGATATTAAAACTTTGGGTAAAGAAAACATGCCTGTTCATGCAGCAGCAAGTGGCTATATTTCAAGAATTAAATTAGATGCAGTTGGTTTTGGTCATGCTATTTATATTACCCACCCCAATGGATTTACTACCTTATATGCTCACCTTAATAATTTCGAACCCCACCTTCAAGCATTTGTCAAAACACAACAATATGCGCAGAAAAAATGGAATATTGATGTAACCCTTAAACCTGATCAATTTCCAGTAAGCCAAGGAAAATTTATAGCTTATAGCGGCAATACGGGCTCGTCAACCGCTCCTCATCTTCATTTTGAAATTCGTAACACGCTTAGCGAACATCCATTAAATCCAATGTTATTTGGTTTGCCTATAGCAGATACTGTGGCTCCTGTTCCCGTCACATTTTATGTTTATGACAGGTCAGCAAGTATATATGGCGCACCCAATAAAGCCTACACCCTTCAAAAAGTAAATAATGAATACCAAGTAAAGGAACCAATAAACATATCTACTCCTGCACCTGGTTTTGGACTGCAAATCAATGATTTTATGCAAGGGAGTACAAATACGCTTACGTATTACACCTGCAAATTATTTGTTGACAAACAATTGGTGCAAACAATAACCTTAGATAATATTGGGTATGATGTTACCCGCTATATGCATGCCTTCATAGATTATCCATTTTATAAAACCTATAAAGATTGGATACAATTATTATTTTGTTTGCCGGGTAATGAATTAAAACATATTTATGCCAACCCTACGCAGCAATTTAATTGGAATACTAATGAACGACATGCTCTTGAAATCGAATGCATCGATGCCCATGAAAATAGCGTATTTATTAAGGCAAACATAGTGGTGGGTGCTATAAATACTATTAATAAGTCGTATACACTTCTTCCTAATAAAGCCTATAGTTACCAAACTGATGAAGTGGTTATAACGTTACCTGAAAATATGGTATATGATAAGCTTGAATTTAATCCGCTTATCAACAAAAATGCCAAGGCTTTGTCGGCTCAAGTGATTACTAACCTCTTACCTGCTCCATTACATAAAGCAATGCGAATTGCGATTAGACCAAACCAAGAATTGCCAACCCACTTACAAAACAAAGTGGTTATGCAAATGGTTTCTTTTCAAGACACCTCTTATAAAGCAGCTATTTTAGATGAAGATCGTTATGTAGTAACCACTAAAGAATTAGCTAGCTTTCAATTGACCCTGGATACAACAGCACCTACAATTACCACTATTTCCAACGCTAAGCATGGAGTTTTTAAAGAAGAACTTCGTTTTAAAGTTAAAGATAACTATACCAGTATTACTTCTTTTCAATGCACCATAGATAAGCAATGGGTATGTTTTGAACAAAGAGGAACGGAATGGTTTTATAAATTTGATGAACATTGTAAACCAGGAAAGCATCATTTGGAAGCCATTGCTACAGATGAAAACGGCAATAAAAAAACACTTTCCTTCAACTTTATTAGCAAATAATTGTTTTCATAAAAACTACTATCATGAGTATTCAAATAGGTAAAAAAGCACCTGCAATAAAAGGGATTGATCAAAACGGAGCTAAAATTTCTTTAGCTGATTTTAAAGGAAAAAAAGTAGCATTATATTTTTATCCAAAAGATAATACACCGGGCTGTACAGCACAAGCTTGCAATCTAGAAGAAAACAGCGCCTTACTTCACAAAAAGGGAATTGTAGTTATTGGCGTAAGCACTGACTCAGTAGCTAGTCATAAAAAATTCGAAACTAAATTTAAATTAAGCTTTCCTTTAATAGCTGATGAGTCTAAGGAAATTGTAAATGCATACGAAGTTTGGGGTGAGAAAAAATTTATGGGTAGAACGTATATGGGCACTAACCGAGTAACTTTTTTGATCAATGAAAAAGGTATTATTGAGCATATTATTGATAAAGTAGATACAAAAAATCACACTGATCAAGTTTTAAGCACTTGGGCCTTGAATTAAAAATCAAATTTAACACTACCAAATACTCCAAAATATCTTGGGGTGCTTTCTACTAAATTGTTTGGACTTAAACGCCAAACAAAATCGAGTCTAAATACTTGCAAAATATTTTCTATTCCGGTACCTAATTCTATATAAGGGGTATTGGCAAGGGTTCTGAATGTATATCCCGTATTGATTAGGCTAGGATTATTTAGATTGTAGTTTTCATTACTTAAGTTGCCATACAATCCTTTAAGATTCCAAAACTGGCGAAATTTAAATTTCTTTACTAAGGGAATATAATTAAAGATGCCATTACCAACAGTATGTTCAAAAATAAATCCAGCATATCGATCACTAATAAACTCATAGCGATACATCATATTGAAATCATACTTATTGTAATAATGGAAATCATTTCCTGGGTGCACTTCTAACAATGGATACGGAACTGCTCCAAGTACTCTACCAGCAAACACTTTGTAATACAAATTACCAAACGGCGCTATACTAATATTATCAGATACACTTAAATGTGCTTTCTGATAGGTGTAGGAGCTTTTTAAAAAACCACCAATAGCACCAGCTATTTTTAATTCTACAATAGGATATTTAGAACCAAGACTTGCTCTTAAAAAATCACCTTCTAAAAATTTCTCTTTGTAGGCATAACGCAATTTTATTCCAAATTCTGTATTTGATAAAGAGGCTCCGTCATTATAAGATTCGTCAAAAACGAAACGAGATGGTAAAGGTGTATAAGGTTTAAAATCTTTGTGTACTATTTGCGAATGAATGGAAAGGCCATTATAGTGCTCTTTAAAGTACTCAAGTCGGTACTCGTCTGAAAAAGCTAGCTTTATTGGTACGCCACTTTTTCTGATGATATTGCCAAATAGATAATCACTTGTAGCGTCTTCATAATTTCCTGTTTGCCTATCTAAATCATGTTTATAGGATGCATATATATAAGATCTTGGTGATCGACTGAGGAGATACAAGGCACTTCCTTTATACTTCCATTTTTGATCTAGGGTACCATAGGCCGCATATCCAAATAGATATAAGTCTTTATATAAATTTTTGGTGGTACCTACTGAGAAACGGAATCGGGTGCCTTCAATTCTATTTCTACTATACATCGACCAATAAGGACCAAATTGAAAATATTTGGTATCATATGTGCCTAAGGTTACAACTTGTATTACCCGTTTATACAGATTAAATACCGGTAAGGTTTGTACGGTGTCAATGAATTTGTAAATATTCTTTTCGTTTTGAGAAAGGGAATCATGTCTGTTTTCTAGCCAATACGATTTGTCTTTGTCTTTTGCACCCTCTGCTATACTTAGTTCTTTCATGTTGGCAACGCGATTAACTGAATCTAAAATAAATGATTCATTCACATGAATATTCTTGTAGGAGCTTGTTTTTCTACCAATAAACCCAGGCAATTTAGATCCGTAGGGTAATATAAAATGTGCACTCAATTTATCTTTATTCAAAAACCAACGATTACTATCTAAGGGTTTGTATTCTTGGTAAATACTGATTTTATCAATAAAATTTACATTCGCTTCTTCAGGTATGTTTAATTGTATCCGTTGCAGTGAGTAGTTGGAATCTACTATCCAACAAGAACCAAAAAAACAATTTTCTCCTTTTCGTTTTGGTTTAAATTGTACTTGTATAACTGGAACTCCCTTTACATACTGCGTGTCCGTAATTCTATACTTATAAAAAAGTAGTCCGGCAGAACTTAATGGGCTTATAAATTTTTTATTAAATACATCTACAAAATTGCTGTAGCAATTTATGTTTTGGTACATACCACCCAAAAATTGAGCAATACTTTCATTTTCTATTCCTCTTTGTAGACTAGCTTTTATTACTTCCCGCTGTGCTTTCGGGTTATTAGAACAGTAATAGTCGGATAAGGCTTCTATTAAATAGACTGGCAAAAAAGATTCTTGCTCGCTGGTGCTATCTAAATTATTATAGATAAAGCTGAAGGGTTTTGTAAATGGGATTTTCTCAAATTGTTCTTTAGTTAACCCAGTAACATCAGCCTCTAGTTTGTTATATAATTCATAAGCGTAATTACTGTTTGTGCTAATATCATTCCTATTTTTATATTTAAACACTTCCTTCATAAATAATATGGAAGGAGATTCTCCAGCTTTTACTACTACTTCTTTTAACATGGTATTGCTTTGCTCTATAACAAAAAGCGCAAAAGAGTCGATAGGTTTTTTACTCCAGATATAATTGAAAGTTTTATATCCTATAGCTTGAATTCGTAAGGTATCGTTAGGTACCTTTTCAAAATCTAATTCAAAATATCCTTGCTCATCTGCTACGGTGCCAATACTGCTTTTAGGAAAGTAAATAGTAGCAAATGCTACCGGCTCGTTAATAGCTTTGTCAAAAACTACCCCTTTTAACTTTTTTATTTTGGTTTTGGGAAATTGAGCGGAATCTTTGATTTGAAATTGAATAGAATCAACAAAATGAAGGCTACTATCTTTAACCTGTCCTTTTGCAAAAGCACTTATTGCTATTGCAAGAACTAGGGTAATCCACTTGATTTTTTTAGTAACGTTGATGCTCATTGAATCTGTCATCATACCGATGCTATGCTAACGATATGTATTTATTACAAAGGTAAGGAAGCGAGCATAATAAAAAAATTAAAAATACACTAGTATTACGGCGAAACTATGTATTTTCGCAAGCAATTATGGATATTAAGAAATTTAAAAAGCGCGCTGCGGGTAATAAAGGAAGACTTAAAAAATTCCTAGCCAAATTAGATCGTATTGTACCAGAAGACATGCCAAAATTAGTGAAGGAAACTGATGCTAAAATTTGGAAAGAAGTAGATTGTTTGGCTTGTGCTAATTGTTGTAAAACAATGACACCTACCTATACAGCAACTGATTTGAAAAGAATTGCTGCGCATTTTAATATGTCCGTAAAAGCATTTAAAGAAAAATGGTTGATGCAAGATGAGGATAATAAGGATTGGGTAAACAAAACTACACCATGTCAATTCTTAAATTTGAAAACCAATAAATGCAGCATCTACGAAATACGCCCTTTAGATTGTAGTCAATTTCCACATCATCATAAAAAACCATTCGATTTATACAACGACACCTTTAGCCAAAATCTAGATAAGTGTCCTGCAACAAATGAATTGGTTTTACAATTAGAAAAGAGAATTAAGCAAGACTACGTTTGGTAAATAAAGGCTTTATGGATTCACTTTTTTAAACCCAAAGTTGACTAAGTACACTCCTGAAAAAATGAGTAAGGTAGCCGCAGCCTTTATGAGGGTAAAGTGCTCTCCTAGAAATACCATAGCTATTGCTGCAGCAAAAAAGGGTTGAAGGTATATATAAGCACCGGCTGTAGACGGACTTAATACTTGCAAGGCATAAGCATTCCACAAGTAGGTAAAAAAAGTACAACAGATAATAATAAATCCCAAGCATGCAAAATCTGTAGCATTAAATGCCTGCCAATGAATGTAGTGTAAATCGTTCCAAGCAAAAGGAATAACACAGAGCGTTCCAATTAAAAAAACAGATCGGATTACAATTAAAGGTCGATATATTTTCATTAAGGGTTTTATCGTAACTAAGTATACAGCATAAGAAGCTGCATTTAAAAAAATAAGAAAATCTCCTTTAGAAGATGTGCCATTTTGAGTAATTTCTTTTCCAGCACTCATCAATAAAAAAGCACCACTAATACCAATTACTAAGCCCAAGCTCTTGTCCCAAGCCATACGCTCCTTTAATAGTATAGATGCAAATAGCGTTATCAATAAAGGGGTACTCATCATCATCAAAGATGCATGAATAGGAAAGGTGAGATTTAAACCTTCAAAAAATAGTAATTGATTGAGTGCTACTCCAAAAATGCCTCCCATTACTAATCGAAACCAATGTTCTTTTTTAATGCTCGTGCGCCACTCTTTAGCTAAAAGATAACTACCCCAAAATAATAAAGTGGTGATGGCTACGCGGAGAAATATGAATGCAGAGGGCTGTATGAGGCGAGGCATAATTTGCTTAGCAACGGTAAATCCAGCTCCGTAAAAAAAATTAGCGCCTAGTAAGGCTAAGTGTGCTTTATTGGTTTGTTTCACAAATGCAAAGTTGCAAATAAAATTTACAAAAAGCCTTTAAATTTATTGTAATTATCGGTCTCTAAAGACAGCGCTTGTGTTTCTTGTTCCAATGCCGATAAGCTCAGTAGCTCTTGTGCGCAATAAGCAATGCCGTAAGTGGTGTGTAAGTGTTTAGCAAGATATTCTTGTTCTTTTTGTCCGGGTGTTGGAATTAAAACAAGTGGTTTTCCTATCCATCCTAAGTCCATAAGAGTGGAGTAGCCACTTCGTGCAATAATTTTAGATGCTCCCAAAGCCAAAGTGTAACAACGTTGGGCATCTGCATAAGGAATATAAGTACCGTTTGATGGAAAGTCTTTTGGAATGGCTAATTGAGCATTGCCACCAATTACTATAAAGGCTTGTTGCGTAGTACTTAAAATAGTGATCAGCTTTTGTTCTATTAGGGATCGTTGTGGTTCAATACCAGAAAGTAATAAGAGCCAGTAGCCAGATGAAGCAGTGCTTATTAATGTTGTTTGTAAGGTAAAAGCAGAGAGCCATCCAACATATACGGCGTTTTTAGGAAGATATCCACTATGCGATAGAGATCCAGCTAAGCCAGGACTTGCAGCTTGGTCTACAATCCAAGTTTGTGAAAATTTCTCTAGGAAAAGATAATGTACAATTTGCACTACCTTATTTATCCATGAGCCCATGCCCGTTTGGATAGCAATTTGATGGGTGAGTATTATACTGTTTATGTTGCTATGCCAAAGTCCGTATCGGTTATCACTTATAATAGTGTCTATACTATAACGTTTACAAATACTTTTTATTTCTTGATGCTCATGATAAATGCGTATAAACAGTTTAGGTATTTGCAAGCAGATATGTAAAAACAAAAATCGTTTGCTATACTTAACACCATAGCCATTTATTAGTAAAAAAGATAAGGATGGAAAATAGGCTTTTATTAGCGCTTGTTGTTGTTCGTTGCCGGCAAAGAAAACTTGTTTACCTTCTTGTAGTAAATGCTGTATAATAGGAATACAGCGTGTGGTATGTCCCATTCCCCAATCTAGCGGAGCAATTAAAATATTTTTAGCGTTTTTTAGAATTGCTTTGTTATTTTTACAAATGTAATCAGATTACTTATGAAGCGCAAAGCTGCACCATTTATATACGGTTTAATTTTTATTGCCTTAGCTAGTCAAGTACTAAGTTCTTGTGCTAGTGCTAAAAAAGGTTGTGGTTGTGGTACGGATATCAATAGAAATTACGGACCCAAGCGTTTTCATTAAATAGCCTGAATGCCTAATCCATTTTTATCTTCTACGTTCAGCATAGCATTTTCGTAAAAGAGTCCTTTACCACTATCTTCTTTGAGTAATAGGGGACCGTCAGCATCTAATTTATCTACCAAGTATTGCAAGTGTACTAAAGGCGCAGTGCCAATACTACATTCATTCATATTGCCAAGCATAATAGACAAACCAAGGCTTCTGGCTTCTTTTATCATGCGAAGGGCTGGTGTAATACCACCACATTTGCTGAGTTTAATCGTGATGCCATCAAAGGCATCCTTACAAATGGCCACATCTTGTTCTGTTACACAGGCTTCATCGGCATAAAAGGGAATCTTACTTTTTGATTTCAACTCGTGCATAGCTTCATAGTTGTTCTTATCAATAGGTTGTTCAATAAGTTCTATGCCCAACTTTTCAAATTCGGGAAGTAATTGCAAACAGGTTTTTACATCTAAGGCTTCATTAGCATCAATTCGGATAAGCGATTGGGTATGTGCTCTCAGTAGTGCTAAGGTATCAATATCACGTTCATTACTAAATTTTACTTTATAAATAGGCCAGGGATGCGCTTTCATTTTTTCTAACATTTTTTCTGGCGTATCAAGCCCTATGGTATAATTTGTATCTAATGCTGGTCTTGGTGTAATACCAATTTGTTGGTATACCTTCTTTTGGCGCATTTTAGCAAACAAGTCCCAACCGGCACAATCTAAAGCGGCAATCAAAAAATGCTGATCGGGAAAGAGGTGGTGTAAAAAATGCCAAAATCGTTCTGGGTCTGTGAGGGCATATTTTTGGATGAGTAATTTTTTTTGCTCTAGCATCAGGATCATTGCATCTAAGTCAATACCATAATAGCTTATTTTACAGGCCTCACCAAAACCCCAATAAGGGCCCATGCCTAAGGCAATAATCAATGCTTCTTGCTGGGTTTTAGTACCTTTTGAAATCGTAAATGGGTACTCGAAAGCGTGACTTACTTTTTTGTAATGGACTTGTAGCATAGCCCAAAGGTGCAACTATTTTGTAGGAGTACAAAGAAATAAGGAGCGGTTTTCCGCTCCTTATAACAACCAATAAACCGATAAAGGCATAACATATTTACATACACACTAACGATAATTACTTAACCAATAAAGTAATCTTGTCTAAGTATATACAATAACCGTGCCAAAGTTTTTAAAAGGGTAAAAAATCTAAAATTTAATAAATAATAATACGGATGGTTGTTGTTTATTATTTTAATCTTCGAAACACAATTAAATACAATACACTTACTGTAGTTACTGTCATTGCAAAGGTTACAATCGCATTACGTGTTGAAAATAATGGTAGATGAAGTAAGAAACCATTTACTGTATACCCAACCAAAAAGCAAGCTGCAAAAATGATAGAAATTTTCATGAATTTCATAGTATATACTTTTAAAAGCCTAAATCAATTGGACTTCTGTCGCACGCTCTTGCATACGTCGATCAATAGGGCAATAAATAGAGCACCCACTATAATGTTAATAATCGCTTTCAAGTTATAATTAGTACTTAATGACATGGAACAAAAACTATAGGCAAACCATAGTAATGCAATAATTTTAAAAGCCCTTGATATTTTGTTTTTCATTTTTTATAAAATTGACGTTCTCGGTTTTTCCAATACTAGCTATTTAAATCCCCAACAACTAATTCCAATTTTGTACCTTAGCTTTATAAAAGAAATAAGGAGCGGTTCTCCGCTCCTTAGTAACAACCAATAAACCGATAAAGGCATAACGTATTTACATACACACTAACGATAATTACTTAACCAATAAAGTAATCTTGTCTAAGTATATACAATAACTGTGCCAAACTTTTTAAAAATGGAAAAAAAGGAGAAAATAAGTGTTCTTTTAGTGCAAATAGACCTCATTTCGGATGATTATAGACAAAATCTATCCAAAATAGAGAATTTTCTTGCATTACATCAACCTCATAATGCCTTAATCATCTTACCGGAGATGTTTTCTACTGGTTTTACTATGAGCCCCGAAACGCTTTTAGATCCTTTAGGTCATGAAGCCATCAAGTGTTTACAAACATTAGCTAAACAATACTCTTCGGTTATTGCCGGATCTTGCGCGCTCCAAGATCAGGATAAATATTATAATCGTTTTTTGTGGGTACTGCCCAATGGTCAGCTGCATAGCTATGATAAAAAACATTTGTTTGCTTATGCGGGCGAAGACAAAGCGTATACGCCTGGCGATAAACGCGTTATTGTTTCTTTGGGTGGCTGGCGATTTTTAGTGCAGATTTGTTACGATTTACGTTTCCCAGTATGGGCAAGAAATAAACAAGAAGAATATGATGCTATAATTTATGTAGCTAATTGGCCCGCTAAAAGAGATCACGCATGGCGCACTTTATTGCAAGCTCGAGCTATAGAAAATCAATGTTATGTTTTGGCCGTGAATAGAATAGGTAGCGATCAAAACGATTTGCAGTATATGGGACATAGTGGTGTTATAGATCCACAAGGAAATTGGGCGACTCCCCTTAGTAATCAAGAAGTAGGTATTACCTTTGCATTGGAAGCATCGGAACTGAATGCCGTAAGACAACAATTGCCATTCTTAAAAGATGCCGATGATTTTCTATTATTATAATGAAGGATAGATTTACTACTAAGATTGATACTTCCATTGCATCGGCTGTTGATTACTTAACACAAGATGAAGTGGTAGCTATTCCCACAGAAACGGTTTATGGCTTAGCAGCTAATGCTTTGTCTGAAAAAGCAGTATTGAAAATATTTGAAGCTAAAAATCGTCCGCATTTCAATCCTTTAATTGTGCATATTAAAGATTGGAAGGAAGCCGAAAAATATAGTTCATTCATTCATCCTTATATTCAGCAATTGGCTTTAGCCTTTTGTCCTGGTCCACTCACCTTTTTAGTACCCAAAAAAGACTGTATTCCTGATTTGGTTACCGCAGGTAGTCCATATGTAGCATTAAGAGTGCCCAATCATAATTTAAGCTTGTCTTTATTGCAAGCGGTATCTTTTCCTTTAGCAGCGCCTAGTGCCAATCCTTTTGGATATGTAAGTCCAGTAAGTGCAGCCCATGTAAGGCAAGGCTTAGATGGAAAAATTCCTTACATTTTAGATGGTGGAGACTGTACAATTGGTTTAGAAAGTACTATAATCGGTGTAG
>JACCDP010904723.1_pt1 | contig 21549 bp, 30 predicted proteins | sample 7445841 | NCBI WGS metagenome assembly JACCDP01 (sample SAMN15323441, study PRJNA562643) | freshwater metagenome | isolation source: river surface water | place: USA:Blue River Watershed | collected 2017-08-17
ATTCTGATTTTATAAATAATTTTGTAGATAGCTTGGAAGATAGATTAGTTTATGATTCTGATGAGGATGATGAACTACAGGTTGTTTATGGCACGGTTAAAGTACAACCAGACGAAACTATTGCAACTTTCTCTATTCCAAAAGATCTAGATCGTGTTCCGGAAATGGATATAGATAAAAAAAATTTAAAAAATTTAATGGATGAATATGAAATATTTCAAGTTTATATTAAAAAAATAAATGAATACAATAAAACAGCAAAATATCCAAAAACAGTGCCAAACGTCAATGAATTGCAAATCGTTGGTAATTCTATTAAAAATAAAAAAACTGGAGCTAAATTAGCTACAATAAAAACAGCAGAGGAAGATCCGACAACAGGAGTAATCGATATTTGACACAAAATATTAAATGCCGCTAAGAACTTAATCCTAGCGGCATTTGTTTTTTATCCATCAACTCTTCGGTCCAGTGAACTACCCACCCACAGTAAAGCTGATGGGTTTGGCTTCAAGGATCACAGACTCACCTAACGGCAACGCCTCACCTTGTTTTTGTTTAATGTCCGAGTTAGTTCCTAACCCAGACAAATTATAAATATTATAAAATTTCGAATAATCAATTCTTGATATGAAAAAAATCATATATTTATATGAAATCAGCACCTTTCATCCCAACCACTAAAGATGGTTGGGTTTTCGGTGGATATAATAAAACTTTCAAATATCTCTACATCCTTCTGCGTTCTTAAAATATTTGTTTTTATATTTTCAGCTAAGAAGAATAAAAAAAAGACGATCCCTTTCGGAATCGTCTTTGTATAGGACCACCCGGACTTGAACCGGGACGCCTGTTAGGGCAGAAGATTTTCTTACCACTATAGTTTTCACTACCCTTTCGGTTTGTGGTCTGGACTATACCTTGACCTTCAACTTTATTTGTTCAGGTCCGCACCATCTAGTCTCTACACACGCCTGGAAATAATATAATTATTTCCTGCTTGGCTCGGGATTGTCATCAGCTTTACCTGTTAAGATTTCCCCGAATTTGATGCGATTCATACAAAGCATTTCTGCTTAGATGCTCAAATGTAAATGCTTATCTTACATTTACCTACAAGTCTTCGGAGTCTGCCTATTCCTCCATGGTCCCATATTTGATTTTCAAGCTTTTTCTATCAATTTCTACTCTCTTACTATAGCATCTGATTCTCTATTTGTAAACTGTTTCTTTTTAGTTTTTTTAATCGTTTTCTTACTGCATTACCAGATACTTTCAACATTCTTCCTATATGTTCTACAGAATATTCTGAGCTTAATTTTAATAAGTCAAAATTATCCCATTGAACTTTTTCTGTTGCTTTATGTGAACATGAATAAGAACAATATTTGTTACGTTTTTTCAATTTATTTCCACAAACACAAAGTTTATGTTCAATTGCAATAGCCCCGGTGGGACTTGAACCCACAATGTTCACCTGAACGTCCGTGTTTGAAACGGATGGATATGCCAATTCTCCTACAAGACCATATTTTTCTATTAATTTTTTAGCTCTTTTATAATGTTGTCCATTGTTTAAATCAACTTTAATAAGAGCTTGACGTATATTAGGACTTGTTTTAAGTGCTTCAATCAATTTTGAATCAGAAACATTTTTCTTTGTAATATTGCGAGCACAAAATGTTTCAGTTTGAGAATGGCAATTAGGACACAACCATCTAAGATTTTCTAGACGATGATCGTTTCTTTTGCCATTAATGTGATCTAATTGTAAGTTTAATTTTTTCCATTCCAGTTGTCAATTAGATTACAACAGGCACATTTATACTCTATCAATTTTTTATTGAGAATTAATTTTCTCACATAAGAAGATGAAGCGTTGCTATCAATTGTGAAAATTTGTTCTATAGGCTTTTTTCGTAATCTACTGTCATCTATAGACAACTTACCTTTATTCCAAAGTTGTCCAGTCCAATGTCTAGTATCAAGGTTTAAATTTTTTATAACTTTATTTAAACGACTAACCGTGCCACCTGTAGAATTTAAACCAAAAAATCTACATAGTTCTGCACAGCTATATACATTCGCTACTGCGGCAATTAAATCTTCATGTTTAATATTTTTGATTTTCATCTAAAAATCTTTTTATATTCGAGGCAAACATTGTCGATCCTGTAAACTGATTCCAGCACTTGGGCAGAACTATTCTTCAATTATGTGAAGGAAGCAATTGAATAAGATCAAGATATCTTTCAACATCTTCTGGCGAAAGATGTCCAAGAACATCATCCGTAATAGGTGTAGTATAACAAATACTCCAATCTTCCATAGAAGGTCCGGAAAATAGAATAACTGCCATTTCGGTGCCGTATGAATAAGAATGATTTACTACACTTGCACCATAACCATTATGGAAACGATAGACAGTCTGAGTACCGCCATTCATAGCTTGAGTAATTTTCTGCATTAGCATTTGTTTCTCTTGTGTTAGATAGATATCCGATACTCGTGAGTTGAACACGACACGCTAAATTTATAAGATTCGGCAGCCCAACCGGGGACTCGTATCGGGTTTGTTTAGTCTCTTAATGTAGCATCTTGTAAGATAGAAGTAAACTGATTATTATTTTAAATTTTTGTTGATTATATAGCCGAAAGATTTAAGGTCATTTAGCAATTGTTTTTGTTTATTTAGATTATGATTAGGAAGATCTTTAAGGATAGAACGTACATACATTTCTTCGCAAGCTACGGCGAATATTTTGACTAACCAGTTTAAATCTAAGCTAATTGCGGACAATACGACTCTTAGTTGAATATCAGGATCCATTTTTTGTAGTAGAATGGAAGAGATATTTTTTTCTGTATTTAGATATGAATCTTTTGGTAGAGGTACAGAAACTTTCTTTTTTTTATTATCTGCCATTATATGTAAATATGTAATATGAGATGAGATTTTATTAAAATAGTACCGCACTTTCCCTGAAATTGTTTCTGTTCAGAATTCAGGGAAAGTACTTCTCTCTAAAATTTTCACTTTAACAAACGAGAGCTTATTCATTAATCAGAATTATGTTAAAGCAACCCTACTTTTATATGTCCAATGGATAATAGCATTACAGAGTAGGGAGAAGGAATAATGCAATTAGAACATATTCCTTGGACTCCAAATTTATAAAGAGCGTATTTAAAGCATCCTTTGAGAATCGAACTCAAAACTTAGCGTTGGAAGCGCAATATTTTACCATTAAACTAAGGATGCTGTTTGATAGATTTTTGGTAGGAATCTATCAGAAACCTTTCTCCATATTTAACCCAACAAGGAGAGATATTAACTATTTAATCATTTAAGTTAAATGTTTCCAGAGATTAATCTCTGTTACAAGGTAGAAATGTTTTACTTTTTTGCGCCACGGGTTCGAGGCTTGTTAGCTTCTGTGGTATTTGAGTTGTTGGTTGTATCTGTTGACACCAATCCGACATTGATATCAACATCAGTGGTATCCCTACCCATTGCAGTAGCGACCATTAGATTCTGAATGCGAGGATGGATTTTAACAAGATTCTTATAATTCTTTTGAGAACCAACCCAAACAAGCATACGTGGTTCTGGGGGACAATCTTTCATGAAGATAGCTAGTTGATCTGCTTGCTTATCGTCTAGCAAGTTCTTGGCAAGCCATTCATTAAGCTTATGAGACAACTCAATAAATTGTTCATTACTGATTGAACTTCCGAGTCGGTTCTTAGCCTTGTTCCAATCTGATAGAACGTCTTTGGCGCTTACATGACGTTCACGATCACGACAGAACTTTTGGAAGGCACTTGCAGTTTCGGCACCCAAGAAGGCACCAGAGAGTACATAGAACATGTGTTCATGAGGATTTTCGAAAAGATCGAGCCGAGCAAGTTCTTTATCCAGCTTCCACCAGCTACGACGATCCGGATATTTCTTGTTAGCCTCAAATGGACCAGCGTGTTCAAGTGCCTTATGATTCTGACGAATGAATTCAACTGTTGCTGGATGACAAGTCTTCTGAGCATAATCAATCCACTCTTCAACAGTAGTTTCAAGAATAACTGTTGCTGCACGAGAGATTTCTGCGGGGTCGGACTGATTGACCGAGTAAGCGTCACCGATATTTTCAGCGATTACGATACGTGTTCCATCATGGAGACGATTGCCGTAAAAAGCCTTACTATCGGCAAGTTGGAAGACTGACTGCTTAACTTGCTCTAGTGCCCTGTTACGTTCGTCAAGGAACAATAGAACCGGAAAATCACATGAAAAGATAAGCCAATCACAAGGCTTGAAAGAAGTAAAGCGCCCTTCCATCTTTGGAAGACCGATAGTATCACCTTCACTCATTTGTGACAAACGACGTTCAATGATCGGAAGTCCCATGTCATGGGTCCAAACACCACCCGACTTAGCAAGTCGCTTGGCAACTGCGGGTTCACTCTTAAGTGCTTCGACCATTCGGGCGCAATTTGCAGAGTCAAGATAAAAATCATCCCTACAAAGTTCTGCTGCCTGATGAACACCTTCAGACTTACCCTTAGCATGTCCGCCACGAACACAGATCGTGATATCCTGCGAAACACTACTGATAAGCATTTGCATTGACTTCATTCCTACGGGTAGTGCCAGACTCATAATTTCTCCTAAATGTTATTGTATAACTTGTTGGGTTGTTTTTTCTTACATATTATGTATAGCATTCTTGTGGGTAGTTGTAAACCTTATTCTAAAAGTTTTTATTCTTTCATATTAGTTTTACTACAAATAATATTTGTAGAGTTATGAGTGGATATTTATTATTACGATGGTAATAATATCTTAAAAAGGTTTACAACATCAGAAAAGTGTGTTACACATAAGGAATGAGGAACAACATGGTAAATGAAGACAATAACAAAATTGCTGATGAAAATGATGTTCTCAACAATAACGAAGAGGAAGTAGCTGTTTCTGAGGCAATGCAGAAGGCAAAAGATTCTCTTGAATACTTTTCTCCTCGTGAATTTGATGGAGATTTTCTTCATGTATACATGAATGATCCTTTCCTTGGTCAGATTAGTATGGAAATTACTAAGCGAATTGATCTTACGGTTCCTACTGCATATATTGGCTTGCGTCGTGATGCCCGCCAAAATTATGAGATTATCATGGGATATAATCCCAAGTTTATGCGTTCTCTTAGTAAGGCTGAGAGAGTTGGAGTTATTCGTCATGAGCTATATCATTTGATTTTCCAACACATTTTCGGTCGTGGGGTATCTGATCCTGATAATCAGAAGCTTTACAATTGGGCTACTGATCTTGCAATTAACAGCATTATTGGTTACGAGAATCTACCAAATTTGTGTCTTTTCCCTGGCAAGCGTCCTATTGATCCTGCGACGGGTAAGCCAATCGAGGGTGTTTATGCTGATTTCTTGGAAAATGCAAAGCCTAATGAGAGTAGTGATTATTATTTTGAGGAATTGAAGCGCATTCGTGATGAAGAGCGTGAAAAAAATGGCGGGGGAAACAATACAATTGAAATCATGAATTCTCCTATTGAATCTATGGATGATCATAGCGGGTGGGGATCGATTCCAGAAGAAATTGCCGAACAACTCCGTGGTAAACTTAAGGATATGGTAGAAAAAGCCGTCAAGAATGCAGAACGTACAAACAATTGGGGTTCTGTTCCTGCACACATTCAAGAGATGATTCGTAAGATGATTTCTCGTGAAATTGATTGGCGAAGTGTTCTCAAGAATTTTATTGGGCGTTGTCGTTCAATGGAACGCTATGCAACAATCAAGAAGATCAACAAAAAGATGCCATATATCCATCCAGGCGTTAAGCGACCTCTTCATGCGAATTTTGCCTGTTTTATGGATCAATCTGGTTCAATGGCAGATGAAGATATTGCTCTTCTATTTGCTGAATTGCAGAGTCTTTCTAGTCTTATTGAAATTGATACGTATCATTTTGATACAGAGATTGATGAAGACAGCTATCGTCGTTGGAAAAAGAATGATCCTTTTCCGCCTCTTCGTACTAGATCCGGAGGAACAGATTTTCAAGCGGTTGCAGATTTTTGTAATCGTCCCGAGAATCGTGGTCGCTGGAGTGGTATCATTATTCTTACCGATGGTTATGCTCCTACAATGGGTCAGATTCTTAATTCTCGTGTTATGTGGGTTGTCACCGAAACTGGAACCATGAATCATGTTCGTCCCGGTGATTTGGCAGTACAAATGAAAAAGTCTAAGCAATTTACGCAATTTTGAATTGCTCAATCATCTTTACAATTAGAAATTCATAAAAGCCGAGATTTTATCTCGGCTTTTTGTTTTTATATTTTAATTTCTGTGAACTACCTATCCGCAGCAAAGCTGATGGGTTGAGCTTCAAGGTTCAAAGACTCATCTTTTTTGTTTAATTTCCGAGTTAGTTCCTAACACAGACAAATTACAAATAGGAATAAATAAATTAATATTTAATATATAAAATAATTTTTTTACAATATAATGGTTTGACATTCTCAAATGAAAATAAATTTAAAAATAAAACCTGGGACAATATGTTGTGTAACTAACAAATGTTTAGAACAATTTCTTAAATCTGGTTTATGGAATAATAAAAGTAATTTATTGAAATTTCTTGCTGGCGAATCCACTGAATTGAACATAAAGAATGCCTATTCAGAATTTGAAAATCAAATCGATAATCATGAAGAAAAAATACAAAAAGATAGACTAATCTTAATAATTGATTGTCATTCTTATACTTCTGTAGTACATGGAGTGACAGAGGAATTTATTATAATAGGATTTTTATTTAAAGATAAATTATATTATTCATATTTTCATTCTTTATATGAAGAAGATCTTGAAGAATTTCTTCCAAAGATTTTATATAACTCCACCGAAAAACCCACAAATCTTTAGTTTGTGGTATGTAATTTGATTAATAAATATGAGAAGATTAAATGGCTGGGTATCTTATACCGATGAATTAAATTATATTGAACCAGGAACGCTTTATAATTTAAATGGTGAAGCCATGTTTTATCAATTAAAATTTGGTGAATTTGGTAATGCAACAATTGCTAGACATATCAATGATACCTGTTTAATGTTTTTAAATGATGAAAAATTAAATAATAATATTTTTCGTTTAAACTTTTTTAATCATCAACATGGAATTATATCTCATAATTTTTTCATTTATGCCCTAGCTAGTAAAAATAACAAATATAATTTATTTCAAAATTTAACAGCCATAATATAGAATATTAATTTTCTAACAACTATTTATTTTCAGTTTGTTTCCCTACATAACCCCCCTGGATTTCAAAACAAACACCCAAAAGCAGAAGATTACTCTTCTGCTTTTATTATTTACTGCGGTGCCATAAAACCTATTCATCACGAATGGTGGGCAGATAGTTCACAGTCTATTATTGTTTTTCCTAAAAGATGATCATAGTGATGCAGAAACATTCTAGCTCTCCATCCATTTAATTCTTCTATAATATTATAGTTTTCATTTTTCATATTTAAAGAAATATATTGTGCAGTTATAGAATAAGGTCTTTCTACAAATATCTTTCTTTTAGGTAAAGATAAACAATTCTCATAAGCTGAGACTACAGAGTCTTTGTTATTTGAAATCCAAGATGGATTAATGACAACAATAAAAGAACTATTTTTGAGAAATTCTTCTGATGGTTTTGTACCTTCTCCAATGAAGTCAAAGAATCTTGTAATAAAAAATTGTTTAAAGATACCTATTTGTGGTGCAGAAAGACCAGCTCTGTTATATTCCATACACGTTGCGATCATTCGCCAAATTACATCAATAAAATATTCATTCGCTGTCCAAATTGATTCTTTATCTAATTGGATGTCTTTTATTTTTTCTGATGCTATCTTTATTTTTTCATGTTCAAGAATATTGAATGGCTTTATATATTTTGGCATATTATCTGGAATAAAAATTTTTAATTCATTTAAATTAATCATGAAATTTCACAATGGAATATGTCCATATTTTGCGAAAAATATGGAATATGGAAATGTAGATAATTCTCTTTCAATTAAAGAATAAGTCAAATCTAAATCGCTTTTTATTCTTCCAGAAGAATCGGAAATTAATGATAATATTTCTTGAGGCGAAGACATAGATTTGCCTTTCATTTCTTGATTTAATAAATTATTGAATAGTTTGTATAGTTTTTTGTATTCTTTGGAATTTAGTTTTTCTTGATTTGGTGTTTTCATTGCCACATCTTGCACAATGCCATCTACAAGTGTTTTTATATTTGATACAGAATCATGAATTAAACTCCAAAACTCTGTATCGCTATTAATTTGTCTTTTTGATATTAACATCTCGCGAATAACCATGTTTAGTATTAATTTTCTAAAAAGATATAATGGACCAATAGTTTGGTTTATTTCTTCTTTGACAAGAATATCTATATTTTCAATTAATTTTTTTCTATTCATACAAACATTAATTATTTGTTTTTGTTCTTTCGTCCTAGATGTTTAGCCAATAAAACATTTTTAATGTCATAACTTTTTTCAATAAAAGGCTCAACATCATTTTCTTTTACCCAGATATTCAATATATCCCCATTTCTTTTGGTTACAATACATTGCCAGTATGTGATTTTTTTTAAAATCACATTTCCAATTTTATATTCATGAGTAAGATTATCAATTGTCAATAATGCATATTGATAATTGAATAGATTAAATCTATTTTCTATCGTATCATATTCCGTATGATATTTGGAAAAAATTTTTATTTTTTCATCACTTTCATGTGAATCATCTTTAACTTTTGACAATTCAATATTTTTTCTATTTTCTAGGTCTCTTAGTTGTAAGAGATATTCGTTATATAAATCTTCTTCAAATATTTTTTTTCTTAAAAAATTATTATTTATATCTTTTAAAAGAGGAGGTTTTTCATAATACCAGCCCCAACAATTTTGTTTTGAGCATTTCCATTGAAGTAATATTCCTGACTTGAACATATGTTTTCTTTCCATCAATGTTTGATATTATAGTTTTAAAATCATTATGTTTTATTATGATTTGCCGTAAAATCCCCGCATCATGCAAATATGTTGTTTACTACAGCAATTAGATTTTAACGTAGATAAAAATAAAAACTCACAGAACTAATTACTGCGAGTTTATTTTATTGATTAAAAATCAATTATTTTTAATTTATTAAATTATTTCTCAACTGAGAGTTTCAATAGAAGTAACTACGCCAGAATGACGATATGTCCAAAGTTGATGAGTTTGATTATCGCTTGAAAGCGTAAGAACAATTTGTCCATTACGACCACGGAGCTGAGATGCATGTTGAACAGTGAACACGCCATTTAGATGAGGCAAACTAGAAGTTACTTTTACCCTAAGTCCTGTAGTACCTACTAGGGGCGTAGCTGCTCTCTTAAGCATGGCTGCATTTTGCTCATTTTTTGGATATTCTATTGGCATATCAGCTACATTCGCGTATCCTACCAGTTCACCTCCTGCAACTTTCATATTGAGAATGTTATCGCTGTGAGATGTACCGACATGAATTTCAGTACCTGAAGCATTAACCAGATGCATTATCAGAGAACCACCTTTACCACGTCCTCTGGATTGTCGATTAAATGTGAAAGTGCCAGATTCAGCAACATGAACTCCTCTAGAGTCTGTTAGAGAATCTCCAATAAAATTAACAACAATTGAAGAACCAGGAGCCAGTGAATTGATAAATGAACGAACAGTATTCTTATCCATTTTATTTTCCTATAATGTTTAGATTGTTTATATTTGCCTTGTGGCTTATTTTTAATATAACATATTAATGTTAAGATGTTAACAATTTATAAATTCAACACAATTTGAATCAATTTTATATATTTGATTTTCAACTAATATAACAAAATATGGCACTGCTCCTCTTTTTGTTTTAGTTCTTTTTCCATCTAACATCATGCCAATGGTTCCGATAGGAAATCTGCAACTAAACTGTACGACGTGTGGTTTGCCAAACTTAAAAACAATTATATTTTTTTCAAAATTTTGGTTATTATTAATAGGCACAAGACCAAGTAAATATTTCTGCTGGAAATCTAATTTTTTAGCCAACAAATTTTCACCTTGGATAATTTTTACTAGTTGCCCTGGTTTTGTACCTTTTGGTTTACGCATTTTTCCTCGACAATAACTTTGGCTAAGATATCATAGTCACCAAAATAATTTTAAGTTTTAACAGATTCTAGTAAATCTTCATGAGCGTAAAAAATAAGTTCATTGATTAGTATTCCATATTCACCATAAAATTCATTATCTTTATCTGTTGGTGTTTTTACAATTAAACCATGAACACCAATAGGAAAAAAATAAGTTTCTACATGAAATTCATCTAAACCCAAATCAGATAAATGAGTCAGGAAAGCACCGCCATTTTCAGAATTTGGAGTTTTTTTTATTTTCACTAATTCTCCAATAGAAAATTTCATTTTTTCATTCTTTCCAATTCCGCTTCGTAAACTCTTTTGCGGAGTTCGGAGGTGGAAAAATTATGATTTCTAGAATTGAAAACAACTGGGATTCCCAAATCGTCTCCTGTGTATTGTTTTCCTTGCCAATCTGCTCCTATAATTCTAATATTAGGTTTTAAACGTTTCAACAATTCATATAAATCTTGTTCTGTATTATAACAAACAACTTCATCAACATATTTTATCGATTTAACCATTGTTATGCGTTCTTCATATGATTGAACTGGTTTATTTTTAGATTCTCTATCTAAAGTTGGATCACTTTGAACTGCTACAATTAAGTAATCGCAATATTCTCTTGCTTCTTTAAGCATCAGAGCATGTCCTGCGTGCAATAAATCAAATGAACCGCATGTAAAACCAATAAACATAAATTTTCCTTTATTACATCCACCGAAAACCCAACCATCTTTAGTTTGTGGGATGTAAGTTGGTTACTATTAATTATTATCTTCGATATATCAAATGATTTTCAAAGCAAAACGGGTGAGAAAAAATCTCACCCGTTTTTTAATTAACGTGCATAACTGTTACTGAAATCATCCCACAATCCATTAAGCTTATAACAAAATGATGTGGAGTATTCCAATTAATGTCAATTCCTGTGACATTTTTTAATCGCTGTGCAAAACCATACATATAACCTTCTAGATCCTTTGGATCGTGATTAATTGAAAACCAATGTCCAAAACTCAACTGACGAACAAAATCATCATCGTTTTGAGCAAAATACGTTACACCATCTTCATTAAAGACATATTTGTTAAGCATTAACTTTCTCCATTAATATCAAGAAAATTCACTACTGCGTTCCTGATAAAACATAGCAATTTCGTTTGGCATATCAGCAAACAATGTATCTGAACTATCAATCATTGGAACTGTGTATCGAATTGCATTATTTCGATTTCTTTGATTATTTGCCCGAGATACGATCCGTGCATCAAGAGTAGGGTCAGTAGAATTATTAAGTCCTAGCCAAACGTCTGCCATAGCTTGATTAAAAATATGAGATACACCAATTCTTCGAAAACCCCGATAACCAACAGAATATACATTGGCAAACGTTCTAATTTCATTCATAATCTGTCCATTAAATCCTAGACGTTCTTGAGAATATCCAGAAATTACCGCAAGATCGCCTGGAAGGGTTCCCCGAGTTCCAGAATTGTTATTAAGTAGGGCATTGAGCAACTGCCTACGAGCTTCGTAATTGGGTCTTCGTCCTCTCCTTGTTCGAGAGGTGACTGATACGTTTTCAGATGTTGAAGGAGTCGAAAGAACTTGTGCTTGAATAGCCTTGTTTACAAAATAAAGACAGAATGTGATCCAATTGCTAATCTTAGTAGCATTTGTGCTACCACTGTGTTGACGGAATTCAATGGTGCCATGCCTAGCATAACTGGCAAGATTTACTGCCATATAACGATTTAGACCACCAAAAGTATTTCGGGGATTATTGTAGCGATTAACGAGATTCAATAGATTATTAACATAATCTCCACCAACACTTCCTGCCCATCGACTTTGACGACGCGACGGAGGCATAAAAGAATTGATTTCGTTCTCGAAATGTGCATAACGTCGTACAACAGAAAGAATTTGACCTGCATTCAGATCATTTGCATCAACATGCACATGAAGCCCACAAGTCTTATTAACAGTTCCACCAACTTCTGCTAGTGCTTTGACAACTTTTCGCAATTGTTCAATTCCATTTTCGCCAGAAAGAGGAGGAGACACTAGTTCGCCACACATCCCAGGATCCATATTGGAATTAACTTGAATACTGCCATCTGTGACAATCTTCCAATGTTGCCTGGTGCTATGATTATATCCTTCAACATAACAAGGAATGCCAACATTAGAAATGGCGCGAGCTGCCTCTACCGCATAAACACCAATGAATTCAATTTCTACGCCAAAATTTCGATTAGGAATCATAAATTTATCTCCGTTATTAGTGTGTTTTTCTAATGTACTAATAGGATATCAGATTCAAACACAATGTCAACTGATTACATTTTTAAAGAAAATAAAAATTAATTTTAAAAAACAACAATTATATGGTACTATATTGTCACTTATGTTAAAGGTGAAAGTATGTATCATGTATTTGTTTATGGTAGTTTGAAGAAAGGTTTCGGCAATCATCATTTATTAAATGATTCTGAGTTTTTAGGCGAAGCAGAAACTTGTGATTCAAGATTTGAAATGGTAAGTCTAGGTGGTTTTCCTGGAGTGTATGATGAAGGAAATGATAAAATAAAAGGAGAAATTTATTTAATCAATCAAAATACTCTCACAAAATTAGACAGGCTTGAAAGTGAAGGCACTTTTTATTCAAGAAAAACTTTTTTATTCAAGTTTCCAAATGGCAATATTATAGAAGCCTTTATTTATATATTGTTGAATGATTTTGCAACTATGAATAATGAAGTTACATATCAAATGTTAAACAAGTCAATTAGAACAGCTTTTTGGTCTACATCTCGTAAAGTAACATACATTTAGTCGAAATTAAACATAAGTGCCGAATATCATTTAAATGATGATATGTGAAATATTTGGTTTCAGTCTATTCTAAAATTATTAAATAAATAATAGTTTATTTTACATTGATATAACAAAGATTATTACGATATGTTTAAGAAGGAAAGATTTATGTATTTGACTTTATTCCTATAGCAATATTATTATTTCTATGGAAAAAGAAAAAATCGAAAATATAGAAATTGAAAAAAAAATCAAAGAAGTTTTCGATTATCTTGTTCCAGGAAAGATGTTCAAGATAAAATCTAAGTCTATTTCGTTTTATGAATATAGCAGTATGCTAAAATTTATAAAATCTTTAAGAAATCAAACTAATAATTCTAATGTAGCAACTGGTTTAAAGATTTTGGAATATAAAGATGATTGTTTGTTATTGTTAAGTGTAAAAATTGTAGATTCTAATTTTAAAATCTGCGATGAATTAGATTTTAATATCTTGAATAAATTTAATCCTAAACTAAATCATTTAAGAATATACACTGAATTTTTAATAGGACAAGAAAAAGGAATTAAAATATTAAGATTATATTTTAATACTGAAAAAGCTTTTTTTTATGTAAAAAATAAAATAAGTTCTCACCTTGATTCAAAGATTGAATATCAATTGTATGATGGTTTAGATGGAGAAGTTATAGGAGAAATGTTTGAAGAAATAATAAACACAGGAAAAGATAATGAGTAAGACGCAAAGATTTACAACAGCTAATATTGATTTATTAATTGAAACGGGTAAAATATATCGCTTGATTCACGATTTATTTCCTCTGCCAGAAACTCCTGAAGCAGATAGAATGTATATCAATGATATATCTTTATTAGTAGCTAAAGATTGGACTCAATTATATAAAGAGGATACAAATGGTTTTGTTTATTTAAATTCTCCATTTTTAATTCTTGATATTGGTCCTTCTAATTTAATTCAACTAAATTCTTCTCCTCCGCTTCATTTTCATGAAGTATGGATTTATATATTATTTGAAGATAGAAAAGGTTGGATTAAAATCGATACAAATCGACTGGAATTATTCACATAACTTCTTCTGGGAAGAGATATTCTTTACTGAATAAATTAAATATTCTTTTAACCACATCTAATCCTACGAAACTTCTTTCAAAACAACTTGTACTGAATAATTGATTTTTGAACATAAATCGAATAAAAAAACCATTTTCTGATTTTTTTTCACTGATAAAGGGAGGAGGTAATTCTGTAATATCTATTAATAATAGAGGTTCACCAAAAAGAAATATAAAATCGTCACAGTAATGTTTATTTCCTAAATTATATATGTCAAAATTGTCAAGATAATTCCAAAAATCTCTGTGACTAAGAAATGAATGACAACCAGTAAACTCAATCAAAGTACCAAGGTAATATCCATCTTTTTCAAGAAGATTCTGTATTTCTTGCATGGAAAATAATTTTTTTTGATTATCAATTCCCATAATGATAATTAAATTAGAAAATAAACTATAAAGACACGCTAAATATGTTTAAAGATTACAATAATACAAATTATCTAAAAATATGCAATGAAGTATTAAAAGAAGTATTTTTCAAACTTGAAAAAAAAATTTTGGAAGAAAAAAAAACTTCTCCTAAAGTTCATAGTTGGGAAGATATAGAAGAATTAAAAAAAATTATAAAAAATATTTTAGAAACAAAAAAAGAAGAATTTTCTATTGTTAACATTGTAGATGGTACAAGTCCAAGGGAAATAAAAATTATTTATAAAGATCCCAAATCTAGAATGCAGAATTGGAAAAATGTATTCGAACTAATGAAACAAGCAAAAGATCAAAATGGAAACCCCTTGCTTTCTACTGTCGCAAATGTTCTGGGGAGATCCAGTATTCCATATACACAATTAAATTTCTTGATAACTTATGAAAAAAATGGTAAAATTAATTCTGTAGTAAAGAGCATAATTTTAATTCATAAGTTTGATTCTAAAACTACCAAAGGATTAACACAAGAAAACATTCTTACTTATGTTTTAGATCGAAACCAAGATTTAAAAGAAATAAGAAAGCTTTTTGGTAAATTGGGCGGTGTTACCCAATCCAAAAATTTGGATGAAATAAAGATAGAAATAGATTCTTTATTAAGAAACCCAGAATGGGAACCGTTTTATAACATGGCTTTAAATGCTAAAGAACAAATAGAAAAAAAATTTGGTAAAGTCATACAAGCAAAAAACGTGGGTGGACGATCAAAAAAAGAAGATATTATAATAACATTAGCTAGTCCGTGGAATGGTCATGAAACTATTCATCTTAGTTCTAAATTGGCATTATTAGGAAATAATCCATTTGTAGCAAATATGGATTTAGGGGATGGAATTAATGTAACAAGAACTTTTCCTTTACTGGAAAATGTAGATAGAAAAGATGTATTTGCAGATACCGACATCTTTTTGTTAAAAGAATCTGAAGATGCTGGTCTGCCGCTTCCAATTAATTTAGTTCCTTCCCCCTATGAAGAACCATGGTGGATTGTTGTCAGGAAACGATTGGCGAATAAATATTTAGAAATCTTAAATAAAGAACCGGAAAAAAATGAAAGTTTGATAACAATCATTAAAAAATATTTAATGAATGAATCTGAGATTAAAAGATTTGCGCCTCCCGAATGGTTTTTTGACTTCAAAAATGGTTATGAATCTGAATATGATTCAATCATTAAAGAATTCCATCAAGAAATAAGAGAAATCTTTAATAAAAGATTAGTTTCTCTTAGTCCAGAGCAGCTTGCTAAGATTGTTAGATATGCATACATTGGGAATAGGGATTCAAATGCGCCACCATTGTTTAAGATAACAATGTCTCCATCTCGTACTTATTTAGAACCAGTTGAAGTAGGAACAATATCAGATATAAACCAAAAAGAACCTATCATAAAAACTAAAGATACTCAAACAATAATAGATATTAAAGGCATGACACCGCTAATAATTAGCGGTGTCAAATTTAGAAATCATGTTTTATCAAGTACACCTGGAGACTTAAAGATTAAGACCCGTTCTTAATTTAATAATTTGTGATTATAAGTTCTTTTTTCTTTTTTCCAGCCGAATTCATATTATATGTGACATCTATTTCCTGAATATTTGCCCAGGAGAAAAGATTTCGAATATATTCATTGTCGTTATAAGTAATCATCCATAGATGTTCTTGGCAATTTCTGCAATTTTCTGCAAATTGCATGTGATTGAAACTCTGATGCATATTTCCAGTAGTACCATAAAGATTACTAGATTTAATATCATATGGAGGATCTAAAAATATAAAAACTTTTCCATTTGATTGTTCTGGCGGAGCAATGAGTAAATTATTATAATCTAGATTTGTAATCTTAGTATTGCAAAATACTAGTTCTGTGTTTCTAATATTTTTAATACTATTTTCAGTAAATCTACCATCAAAAGCTTGTTGACTATAGCCGCCACTAAAAGTGAGTCCACTAAAACTGCAACGATTTAATATGAACAAGGCAGCAGCCTGTTCTGTTTTATTTAAATGATTATATTCTTGTCTCAGCTTCGAATGTAAATCTTTTCCTACTGGAAATTCTTTTCTTAATGAATGAATAATATTCATTATTTCAGATGACAAAACAGCAGTTTGTTGCCAAAAATTTGCAATAGGCTCGAATTTATCATTGATCCAATAATTCTGAACCTCTTTTTGTTGCTGCTTTATGTAGAAAAAGACGGAACCTCCTCCGAAAAAAGGTTCACGATATTCATTAAAATTTGATGGAATTTTTTTGTAGATATCTTTGACAATTTTTTGTTTGCCACCAGGATATCTTAAAGAACTTTTAATCAATGTTTTTGTCATTTTAATTATTTTGTGAATATTTTCTTGATATTATTTATTACATTTTACTAAAATTTTTTTTCCATTTTTCATCAGAGATTGCAGCAATTCTATCGCCATATAAACATATATGATATTCAGATGTAATATAGTTATTCCAATTACTAGAAATATATGGACTTATTAGTCTAGCCATCTCTAATTTTAAAACGATTCCATTGTTTAGAATTTTTATAAATGGCTCTTTATCTATAATCCTAATCCATTTACCAGATTTATCCCTAGTTACGGGATGAGCAACTAAGAAGTAAGCTTTTTCAATTTTGCAAATGTATAACATTTTTTATTTAATCAAAATTTTGAAATAATCATTTAAAATTTTGGCTTGAAACCCAGGTATAGAAATTTTATCATAATCTAAATAAACTACTTTTTCTTCGAAAACAAGCACAAGAACCATATGCTTTAAAACATTGCAATAATCAATTCCTGCAAATAAAACATTGCTATTCATTGGAATTGTGACTTGGACATCTACGCCCATTTTTTCCCCAATTATAGAATGACAAACAATTGGTTGTAATACTTCAAGAACAGAGCCTACTTTTATTCCGATGAAATTTTTAAGTTCAAATTGAATTCCCAGTTTTCTTCCCTTAATATTGCTAGGCAAATCTGTTTTTGTAATATTTTTCTTTACATCATCTTTAAAAGTTATACTAATATTTGTTTCTGTCCTAAGATCGATCTTATCATAAGAAATAACAAATATCAAGCATTATGATCAATAGTTCATGGTTCCCATTTGATAAGCAAACAACAAAAAAAGTCTATGAAATTAATTTCAGTTACTGCATTTATATTTTTCATTTCTTCAAACGTAGCAAATGATATTACGCAGACTTTGCCATTGTTTACAACTTTTGCCGCCAAGCAATTCGTTACTTCATCATAAATTAATTCTACAAACATTAATATAGAATCTTTACTGAATTTTATTGAATTGCTTTTTTTAAGTTCGTGCGGAATATTGTTTTCTGGATTTGTAAACAAAGTAAAATCAAAAGTGGTTCTAATTAATGTTCCTTTTTTAATTTCAAGTTCTTTTTCAAGAAGAGAAGTTAGATAATCAATTTGATTTTGTGTCGGCTTTTTTCCTAACAAGTCATTTTCATCTAATTTATTTTTTCTCCTTTTGAAATCTTGACTCATGAAGATAAATATCTATTTTTTAAATCATAAAAATATAATAAAAAATATATTTTAAAATTATTTCTAAAATTACAATTATATTTCTTTTTAGCCAATGTTATTAACACTTTATTTTAAATAAAAAAAAGAAGGAATATTTTCCTTCTTTTAGATGATGTTGATAAATGTTTGATAATGTTTTTTCATTAATCATTTGTTTCATTTTGTTGTTTTTTCTTTTTTATTTTTTTCTGATTGGCACTGTAATTACTGTCTTCTTCAGAGTTGTAAAAAGAATCTGAATTTTCGGAAACTGAAGGTTTCATTTCAAGGACTTCAGATTCAATGGATAATAAAGGCATACCGAGAATTTCTTCTTTAATTTCAGAATTTTTTTCTTCTTTATCTTCAATGCTTTTAAATTCATTTTTGACTTCAACATTTTCTTTTCCTTCAAGATGACAAAATACTTCTTTTTTAAAGTCTTCTGTAAAGATATATTGAGAATTATTATTCTTTAACCAAAAATCAAATTTTGTTACATTAGTTATTCCATTTAAATCTAGAAAATTTCTTATTGAACGTTTTCTTCTTTTTAATAGATTCCAATAATTTATTCTTACATCTTGTTGAAAGACCATGTTATTTATCTCCTTTTTTATTTTCTAATAAATAATCACGATAAGCGATATAAAGAACATCAGTGAGCGAATCATGGACATTTTGATCTTTGATTAAATCTGCTAGTTTTTCTCGATTAATTTTCAAACCCATGTGTTCTGCCGTTTTTTCTAAAAGATTGTTCATGGCAGAGATAAGTTGATTTCTAGCTGTTGCATGATTCATCTTATAATTGTTTTTAGACATAATTTTCGCAATTTTTCGAAAATCAATTCCATTTTTAATTGTTATATATTTTTTATCATCCATTTTGGATCATTCTTTCTTCTTTTATAATTTTCTCTATCTCTTCTTCACTATTTGGTATATCGTCTATTACATCAAATCTCAATAATAGAATGTATTTTTCCTTTTCAGTTAGAGTTTTAAATGCAGTCTTTATTGCATTTAATAAAATTGAACAATCAAATTCTCTGTCAGCTTTAATTTCTTGTGATTCACTTTCCAAGTCAGATTCTAATACATCTATTATATTCACGTTTCCTTCTTTTGTTGAATTAGAAGATGTAATTGGAGAATCTAATGCAATAAGATTTCTGGAATTGATTGCAGAATTAATTGAAAATAACATTTTTTCCGATATTTCAAAATCAGTTTTAATTTCTTGTTTATTATATTCTTCAATCATTTCTTTTAATGCTATATTTTCTTCTTTTAATTTTTTAGTTAGTTTATTATGTGCAGTTCTAATGTGTGAAGGAATATGAATAATAGGTTCAACATTTAAAATGTAATTGTTGATAGCTTGTCTAACCCACCATGTATTTCCAGTTAAAAATATATGTCCTTCTTCTGTCCTCGCAGTCCAAGAACCTAATTCTGTATTTGGACACCAAACAGAACCGTGACCATGAGGTTTTACAATACATTTTTTAGGATTTCTTGGTTTTTCTAACCAAGAAATGTTAGAACATTCATTTTTATTTCCTCTTTTTACTCCTTGTTTTCCTTCAAGGAAAGCGCATAGCGCCAATGCATCTAAAGTTTCATCTTTGATTTGAATTATTGTTTTTTTATTTTTAGCTCGTGACAACATGCACCAAGTATCAAACCATGTTTTCCTGACATCCGGTTGCATTTCTAATACTAATTCAGAAATAGTCTTTTCATTTAACTCAGATTTTTTCCATATTTTTTCGAATACCGAAGTCTTTATATTAAATGTTGAACGTTCAGCATGTTTGTCATCTGACAATGCTTCTAATCTAATTAATAAATTTTTTATTTTTTCTGTTAATTTCGTAGTAATGTCAGTTACTAAAGCACCAGTAGGATTTTTTCTGTTACCAATTAATATTCCATTTGAAAAAATCCATGCAAGTAATGCAGCTTCATCACAAGTTAATTTATTTTCTCCGCCTATAAATGTTGCAGAAGTTATTAATTCTGTTTTTTGTTTTATACGTTTTCCTTCAATTTTTATTTTTTTGCGTGATTTATAATCTTTTGATTCTGGCCATTCAGTTAGTGGTCTTAAATTAACAACATTGTTTTCAGATATTAACCACTTATGCTGATCCGTACAAATTGCATTCCATTTATTATCTCCAAATTTTACCAATGGTGCATTATCATATTTTTTTATTCCGTTTATTTTTGTCCACTCTGATCTTCCATTGTTATAACCAATAGTTTCATCAGATTCTATAAGTTCATCATATTTTTTCCATCCACGTCTTGTTAATATTTCCGTAGTTAATGGAACACAAGCATATGTACTAAATTTAAATCCTAACTCTGGTTTGAATCCATCAATTGCAGAAAGAAGACCCAACATGCCTTCTTGCAAAAGGTCTTCTCTCTTTTCTTTATGCTCTTTTTTCATCGAATAGTATTTGTTTACAATATAAACAACCAAAGCTTGATTTTTTAACAACAAATTATTTCGCAATTTCATGTTGCTCGGATTTTTGGCATATTCAAAAAATAATTCCTCATCCTTTATGAAATTTTCATTTTTCTTTATTGATTTCATTTTTTTTTCTGTTAATATTTTCTCCGATTTTATCATTTGAATTTACCTGGCTTTCATTAACTTTTGAGAAATATTGATTATTTGCAGTTGACTCATCTAGTTTTAATCTTATCTCTCTGTCTTCTTTTATACCATTTCTGATTTGAAATTTAACCTTACGATTCATTGCATTCATCATGTATGTAGCAAGATAACGAGATTTAATAACTTCATATCCTTTTTTGTCAATAGGTATTTTTAGTTCATGTGCAAGATTATATCCATGTTTCCAGGCTTCAAATTCCTCCTCTACTTCCAAAACTTTATAAGACATGGAATTTCTTCCAATGTTTAAATCTTCTGCATATTGCAAATAATCGCCATTTCTTTTACTGAATAAAATATGACCCGCTTCATGTAATAATACATACAATGTTATTTCAGGGCGACGACCAACTGTCCTTACGCAAATACGTTTATTGCTGAACTCACATATATCGTCTTTTACATTTCCGAGAAAAACTTTCCAACCTTTTTCTTCAAGAAATTTTATTAGTCTTTTTATATGATATTGCCATTTAGGTTCTCGATTTTCTTTTTTATCGATCATCATAATCGAAATATCCTCGTGCAAATTTTTATTTTACTTATAGATTTAAATATTTAAACTAATATTTAGTTTTAACTCTATGAGGTTTATTTATGAAAGTTACAATTAGTGAATTAAGAAATATGATCCGTGAATCGATACTAGAAATGGAACTAGGAGAA
>JACCDP010877258.1_pt1 | contig 21525 bp, 21 predicted proteins | sample 7445841 | NCBI WGS metagenome assembly JACCDP01 (sample SAMN15323441, study PRJNA562643) | freshwater metagenome | isolation source: river surface water | place: USA:Blue River Watershed | collected 2017-08-17
ACCAGGTCCCCAACCACGCCGTTCGTATTCACCGATGACAGTTACTTGAAGCACTTCATCATCACCAAGATCTAACTTTTCAAAAGAGCGACGAATTGGAAGTTGCCAACAAACATCAGGTTTAGTTTCCACAAAGTGCACACCCTCTTTAATTGCCAATCCGTGAAGTGCACAACCTGGACCACCTGCAAAATCTTTTCGATTAAGGAAGATACAAGAGTCCTTAACCTTTCTCGTTTTACGATCTTTATCTAACCCAATCTCAGAAATACGAAGTGAGCCACCTTTTTTATTTGCTCTAGCCTCATCATAAAATTGCCACATATCTTTAGTTAATTTCTTAGCCGCCTTTAAAGTTCGTGCCTCATCCTCTTTATCTGAGTAGTAAGCACCGTCTGAGCAACATCCCGCATCTGGTTTTCCTTCATCAATTCCACAGCAACCATTGCCATAAATACATTGCCAGTAAGAAGTAAGCCAAGTTAAATCACATTTATAAATATTCTCAGGATCAGCTGGGTCGGTAAATTCAAGCCAATCACGGGCAAAGCCAGAGGCTACTTCATTCTTAGATAATTTTGATTTGATCTCTTTGGTAGCCATAGCGGATAAGGATAAGCCCTAAGGTTGCTTTAAGAGTAATTGGATAGGCTTAGCAAATGAGCACTGAAGTTACTAATAAATGTATTGGCTTTATTGGTGCCGGCGTTATGGGATCTGCATTAATAAAGAGCATGTTAACTTCTGGGATTAAGCCAAACCAGATCTGCGTTTATGAAAAAATGCCAGATAAAGCAAGTGAAGTGGCGACAAAATTTGGTATAAATCTAAAAGGAATTAATGAGATCGGCCAAGATTGTGAAGTTGTATTTTTAGCGGTTAAACCACAGGATTTATCAGATCTGCTCGAGAAGCTAAAAGGCAATTTAAAAGAGAGCGTGCTATTAATCTCAATTGCAGCTGGCAAGAAAAGTGAATTTATAGAAAAAATCATTGATCAGAAAAATCCTGTTATTCGCGTTATGCCAAATACTCCTGCACAGATTGGGAAAGGTGTTGCTGCTATCTCTGCCGGAAAATACGCATCGGCAGAAGATTTAGAACTAGCGACAAAATTATTATCAGGAAGTGGATTAGTGGTTGCAGTTCCTGAATCTCAACAGGATGCAGTTACCGCCTTAAGTGGCTCAGGACCGGCTTACTTTTTTAACTTTGTAGAAGAGATGATTAAAAGTGGAATTCAACTTGGTTTATCTGAAGAAAATGCTACAAAGCTTGCGATTGGAACTATCGCCGGCTCAGCCGCCATGTTGCAGGAGAGCGGATTAGATGCGGCAACGCTTCGAAAAAATGTAACAAGTCCAAATGGCACTACCGCCGCAGCCTTAAAAGTATTTAGCGATAATGATTTAGCGGGAATTATTAAAGATGCAATGATCGCTGCTAAAAATCGTGCCCAGGAGCTGGCTTGAAACTTAGAATTTTATTTGTCGCACTTCTAACAGCGATTTATATTTTGCCAGCTAATGCTGCCGTAATGAGTGCTTCTAAGCCAACAGTTGAATTAAGTTATTCTGGAAATGAACAAGTAAGTGATTTGTTATTAACACCTATATCCATCTCTTTAATTGGAACCACCGAAGCAAGCACATCATCTTGGATTGCGGGATCTTTAAGTGGCGGCAGTGATGGCTTTATTTCAACCTTTTCTATTACGGGTGCACCACTTTGGAATCTTCGATTAGGTAATACAAATAATGAAATAGCTACATCTGCAGCAACTGATTCCGATGGCACAACTTGGGTAGTTGGTGCCTCCACTACTTCAATTATCAAAAATCCCAACCCGACCCCAAGCAAATTACTAAATCCAGATAATGTTGTGATTGAACCAGCGGCGCCCACAAACTCATCTTTTACTAAATTAAATCTCTGGCAGATAAGTGTTACTGGACAATTATTAAATTCATTTGAAACCCAAACAGTGGGTGTAGTAAACCCACAAAAAATATTTGTAAACAGCGCTGGCGTAACTATCTTTGGAGATTATTACGAAAAGAGTGCGGTAAAGGCTTTCTATACATCTGTTAGTAAAAATGGAGTATTTACTCCGTTTATCAAATATGGAGTTAAAGCCACTCAAATCACCAGCGGTATACAAAATATTGATGGCAGCTTTACCGTGGTCGGAAAAAGTGCAGATTTATTATTAAAGGTTAAACCGCTAAGCAAGGGCGATGCAATTACTTTAAAGATTTCCAATAAAGGAGTGTTGCAACAAGTAGCACGCGCTACTTTAAAAAGCACAACTCGCAGTTGGGATAGTATTTCAACCGCTCTACTGCAAGGTGGCTTAGTTAAATACTCAAATAAAAGTGAAGCCGCAGTCACAAAGTTTTCTGCACTAGGAAAACCAACTTGGAATAATCGCTACCTTTCAAAATCCACCGCACTTGTGGCAACTGGAAGTAACTCTTGGACAACCTTTATTTCCAATGGGCCAATCGCAGGTGTGCCGGCGTGGAAACCAAAGATAGCTTCTGCAGTTCTTCTGCAACTTGGTAAAAAAGGTGAAGTAATAACCGCCACTTCATTTAGTGGCACACCAGTTGCTATTGGAAGAAATAATGAAATTGGCACCGTAGTAATCACCGATTCGGGCACCAGTTTTGGATTAGTGCTCGTTAACTAGTAATCTTTGGGAATTGTTAGCAACAACTAAAGGAGCAAAATGGGTTCAGTAATTAAGAAGCGCCGTAAACGTGTGGCGAAGAAAAAACATAAGAAACATCTTAAGAAGACCAGAATTCAACGTCGTAACGCGAAGTAAAGTTTTACGGCTTAAACAAAGTTAATTTGCCAGATACGCCAGCAAGTGCGTATCTGGTTTTATTTATTGTGATCCAAGTACTTTTTGATCCATCGGTTATCTGATTTTTTGAAACTAATGAAATAACTTTATCGGCCTTGTTCAAGGAACATAATCTAAGTTCGCAACCAAACAAAACTGATTTCTCATCTATTGCCATTGGCGAATCTGGAATTCCAAAATTACCTGGCGTGTAGGTAGTAGTTGTTGTGGCAGTTACAACCTTTGTTCTTAATTGATTTGGGTAAGGAAATGAAATTCCATTTCCAGTAAACCAGCCGGCGGTTACGCCACGGACACTGTTGAAAATTGTTACGTCATAGCCAGCTACTGAGACGCCATTGCCTGGTGTATCTAAGGTGTCATACACCCAATCCTCAACCACGCCACTGCTTCTTGTTGCGTATCTATTTTCACCTTTGGTGACATTCTTTTCTAGATCAAAACCGTTAACACTGTCATAAATAAGATGGATCTTCTTTGCCACAGTTATCGCTTTCATATGGAAGCCAACATCTCCAGTTGAACGATTTTCAGTGTCTTTATCACCATCAACAATTTCATATCGCCAAGAGCTGCCGTTTTTAACTGCTCCTAAAACAATTCCTTGACTTTCATCGCGGTAGAAAACTTGCACGCCAGCTGAATTTATAGCGCAAGCATTTGAAACTGAAACATCTGAAGCGGTACGAACTCGGTCTGCCTCTTTGTAATCTTGAATCTTTGGCCCATCTCCATCAACAATTTCATAACTCCATTTTTTACCGTTGTAAACCGCATAGCGCAGATCTAGTTCATCCACATCGGTATAAAAAATGTGCAGGTAATTAGTCATTGCAGATGTTGAGGTACACATAGATAAGTAACCTGAAACATTATGAGTTGTCTTACCGCCAGTTGTTGAGTTTCCATCAACAGTTGAAATGCTCCATTTACTGCCATTTTGTGTTGCTAGTTTTAAATCCCCGTTTTTACTATCGGTGTAGGCAATAACAGTTTTCCCACCATATGTACCAGTAGCTAAGAATTTGGCATCTGCGGATGCATCAACTACAGAGGCCTTCCAAGATGTTTGTGGTGTGACAGAGTTGGTATTTACAGCAGCCGACACACCTAGTGAGTTAATTGCGGTAATAGAGAAGGAGTATTTACTGCCATTTTTTAAATTCTTAATTACAGCTGGGCTTTCGGTCACAGTTACTGAATCACCACTTTGTAAATTCTTGATTTGGTAACCAGATATTTGCGCAGCACGTGCATTTACCGGCGGAGAGAATTGCACAATTACTGATTGATCACCCACTAATGCTTTTTGATTTTGTACAACTTGTGGCAATGAATATGAAACACCAGCAGGTGGTTTAGTTCGCATATCTTCAAACATTGCTAATAGAAGTGGTCCAGGTGAGTGGAAAACTTCACCGGAATCTAAATTGGGTGTCATCACTGCATCTAATAGAGAATCTTTAAATGTTGCCTCATCTAAGTGGCTAACCGATGAGCCACCTTCATATGGGGACGGTGTATAAAGTTTCGGCTTTACATTGTTATTAGCTTTAATTGCATTTTCACCAGACCAAGATAAAGAGGTTGTAAGTGCGCGACCTGTCTCTACTGAAGGTGATGGCATATCAGCCAATCGGCGACCATCAGGTAATTGAACGTATGCATCAAATGGCGTTGGTTGATCTATTCGAGCCGCACCAGAAAATTCATCGTAATAACTGCCGCTAATGAAACCTAAGCCATGTCCCATTTCATGAAGGATTACAGATTGCAGATCATATAAATTTTTTGGGCAGTTGCCATCAGTTCCGTAATACCAAGGAGCGGTAGATGTAATTGTAATTTCCATCTCTGGTTTGTTTTTATCTAAATCTCGTCCGGCTATGGAGTTTGCTAATGCTGATGCGTAATACAAAGTTTTATCTGGCGCTTCTGGAAAGACAAAGTTACTAACTGAACTTGCAGCCGCTAGTACACCGTAATTAGATGCCCGAGCCCAAGAGATACTTACTTTCACATCTACTTTAGATGCAAAGTTTTCTGACCAAGTATCAATCGCTGCTTGAATTGCTGGCTTAGCCATCACTGGCACAGTATTGAAATCAACAACAAAATTAGATTTCTTTTCTAGATTGGCAACTGGCGCTGTTGGTTGTTTTTGAATCGATTGGCTTTGCTTTCCGGCGTATGTGTAAACCCATGGCGCCGGTACTGATTTAACTCCAAGTGCGTATGCTGATTGGAAAGGAGCGGTTAATAGAGAGGTGAGTAAGCCGAGTGTGAGAAGTATCGACTTTCTGCGCATAGCGGCAAGATTAACAGTCTGAGATGATTAGCAAATGAAAGATGAGAAATTATCAGCAAGAATTCAGGAAAATTATCTTCGCGCAGGTAGAGAGCAACCTGCTTTAGGTATTTCTGATGCAAAAGCTCCAGAACCAACTCTTGATGAAGCGAGAGCAGATCTTGCAAAAGCAATTGGCAAGATCGCTGATCAATTTCTGGCTAAAAGATATGGACCACTGATTGGGACAATTGCTGAAACAACCGCGAATTCAACATTGCAGCAATTTGAAAGAAATTTAACGAAAGCAAAAGGTGATGTGACCTTGGTAGTGCAAGAGTTCAGTGATCGAATTTTTTCAACAGGCAAACTGCGCCGCGAATGAAAAAAGTAACTGTGTACAGCCGAACCGGTTGTCACCTTTGCGAAAGCGCAATCGAAAAGATTGAGTCGGTAAAACCAGAATTAAATTTTAATCTAGAGATTAAATTAATTGATAACGATGCAAATTTAGAGAAACTGTATGGCGAACAAATTCCAGTTATCTTAATTAATGAACAACCACATGATTATTGGCGGGTGGATCTAGATCGCTTTACTGCAGCTATTAAAAATTAGTTTTTATTTAATACTTCATCGGCATCAATGATGCGATATGCATAACCTTGTTCAGCTAAGAAGCGTTGTCGATTTTGCGCAAAATCTTGATCAATCGTGTCGCGAGCAACTAAGGAGTAAAAGCGGGCGCCACGTCCATCTGCTTTCGGACGAAGAATTCGGCCCAATCTCTGTGCTTCCTCTTGGCGAGAGCCAAAGGTGCCAGATACTTGAATAGCAATTGACGCCTCAGGTAAATCAATTGAGAAGTTAGCTACCTTTGAAACAACTAAACACTTTATTTCACCGCTTCTAAATTTAGCGAATAAAACTTCCCGCTCTTTAATCGGAGTTGCACCTTTAATGACAGGAACGCCAAGTGCTTCACTTAATTCATCAAGTTGTTCTAAGTACTGGCCAATTACTAGCACCTGATCATCTGCATGTTGTTTAGCAAGAGCGATTGCTACCGCCTTTTTAGTTTGAGTTGTGGCACAAAACTTGTATCTATCCTCCTGCTCTGCAGTTGCGTAATTTAAGCGCTCGGCGTCAGTTAAAGTCACGCGCACTTCCACACAATCTGCAGGTGCGATATATCCCTGTGCCTCAATCTCTTTCCAAGGAACATCAAATCTTTTTGGTCCTATAAGTGAAAATACTTCACCCTCCATGCCATCTTCGCGAACTAATGTGGCGGTTAAACCAAGTCTGCGCCGGGATTGGATATCAGCGGTAAACCTAAAGATTGGCGCCGGAAGTAGATGCACCTCATCATAAATAATCAAGCCCCAATCAATGGCATCAAATAAATCTAAGTGCGCATATACGCCCTTTTTCTTTGTTGTCATTACTTGATAAGTAGCGATTGTTACTGGGCGAATCTCTTTTTTAGATCCACTGTATTCACCAATATCATCTTCATTTAAATCTGTTCTGCGCAGTAATTCATCTCGCCATTGTCTGGCAGCAACAGTATTTGTTACCAAAATTAATGTGGTGGCCTTGGCATGTGCCATTGCTGCTGCACCAACAATTGTTTTACCAGCACCACATGGAAGAACAACAACACCGGAGCCACCATGCCAAAATCCTTCAGCAGCTAACTCTTGATACTTTCGAATCTGCCAACCATCTTGTCTAAGTGCAATTTCATGATGTTCACCATCAACATACCCAGCAAAATCCTCTGCTGGCCAACCCAATTTAAGTAATGCTTGTTTTAAGAATCCACGTTGTCCGGGGTGCACAACAATTGTCTCTTCATCTAGTTGCAAGCCAAGCATCGGTGCAACTTTTTTACCGCGCGTAACCTCTTTTAAAACAGCTGGATCATTTGAAACCAGAATTAATCCATGAACTGGATGTGCCTCTAACCGCAATCTGCCATAGCGAGACATGGTCTCTGCGATATCAACTAGTAATGAATGGGGAACTGCAAAACGTGAGTATTTAAGTAGAACATCAATTACTTGTTCAGCATCATGCCCAGCAGCACGGGCATTCCATAAGCCAAGAGGAGTTAATCGATAAGTGTGAATGTGCTCAGGAGATTTTTCTAACTCGGCAAATGCTGCAATTGCTCTGCGACATTCATCGGAGAGAATATGGTCAATATCTAATAAAAGTGTTTTATCACTTTGGACAATTAATGGACCATCACTCATTTAAGTAGCTCGGTAATAAAGGCGGTAGTTAATTTAATTCTTGGCGCAACAGATGAAATAACAAGTGATTCAGTTGGCGCATGTGCACCAATGCCAACTGCGCCAAGCCCATCTAATACTTTGGCACCAGCTGCAGCGGCAAGATTTCCATCACTTGCACCACCAACACTTGCATGACCAATTTCTGGCATGCCTAACTCTTTAGCAACTTTCTCTAACTTTTCATACAACTCTTTTGTGCTTGAAATTTCAAGTGGTGGTCGGTTAATTCCGCCAACTACCTCAACCTTTGCCAGATCACTCTTTAATGACCGAATCGCAGCATCTACTCGATTTAACTCTGCCATTGTGAAGGATCGGATATCAATATCTAATTTTGCTTGTGCTGGCACAGTGTTTGTAGTTGTTCCAGATTGCATAACAGTTGGTACAACGGTGGTGCCAAGTGATGGATTTTCTAATGTGGTAATTTGTAAAACCAACTTTGCTAATTCAATGGTGGCATTAATTCCCTTTTCCGGTTCAAGGCCCGCATGCGCAGCTTTGCCGGTAACAATCACTTGGTACATAGAAGTACCTTTACGACCAGTCTTAACCTTGCCATCGATTGCAGATTCAAAAACTAAAACTGCATCGGCAGCTTTAGCTAATTTTTCGATTAATCCCTTTGATGTTGCGCTGCCAGTTTCCTCATCAGTTGTTGCAACAAGTGCAACTTTATTTTCCGCACCAGCAATATCTTTAACTGCATAAAGTGCTTGGATGAAGCCAGCTTTCATATCAAAGACACCAGGACCTTTGGCATTGTCGCCATCGATCTGCCAAGTTGGATTAAATGAGTTGTGTGGCCAAACCGTATCTAAGTGACAAAGTAAAACAATCTTTGGGCTTGCTGCACCCCACCAAAAAACTGGACGCGCATTTTCAGTGATTGCTTTTGCTGGCGTTGGTAAAATTTTATTGGCAATTTCAACTGCTAAATCAATTACTTTTACGCAGGCAGCTAAATCTTCAGTTGGAGATTGGCATTCAACTAAGCGCTGAATATCGGAGATTGCAGATGCGCTCATGGGTTAATTCTGCCTCATTTTCAATATTGGTGCTTATTCAGCCGGCGCAGGCGCTACGCCAGTGATGCGTGGAATTCGGAATTGGGTTAATTCACCAGTCACATGATCTCTTGCGGTCAAGGTGCCAAGTGAAATTGATACCGGTTGAATTATTCGATTTGTAACTCCGCCATTTGTATCGGCGTAGGCGATCATTAAAGAACTTTGTTCTTCGATGTATTGATTTAATAAAGACAAAGTTTCATTTGCAGATGTACCAGGAACAATTGGTTCTACTTTTCTAGAACGATCACCGGTCTTTACCGCTTTCACTGCAGATAAAACAACCGCCTCTTTTGGCGCCGTAAAGTCACTGATAATTCTTGGTGGCTTTGGTCTAGATTTTGCACGACGTAAATTAGGTTGAGATAACAAAACCCCACCAGCATTTTCAGCCGCTGGTAAATAACCAAATTCGCGAAGTTCACTAATTACCTCAGTTAATTCAAACTCTGAAACTAAAACAGTTGGTGCAATTTTGCGCAATCGCAAGTGCTCACATTTTTTATCATGCAATATCTGTTGCACTATTGCCTCATCTTCACAACGAATATATGAATGTGCTTGGCCAACCCGTAATCTTCCATGTCGTTTTGCAATATCAGCAATTAAATAATCAAGTGGTTGCGGCATTGGCGTTTTAGAAATCTTGGTTAAGAAAGTTTTTATCTGATCACCAGTTTTACCGTGATCTAATCCGCGCCGAATCGATGCTTCACTAAACCGGTAAACCGTTGCACCACCACGACTTTCAATATCTGCCAGCGTTCCCATTTCAGCGGCAAGTTCTGGAGTTAGTGGACCTGGCGCAACCGCGCTGTTATCAGCCTGAATTAAAATATGATCAACTGGCTTAGGCAGCGCCGCTTCAATTCCTAATACTTCTGCAGATGAGATTAAATTTTTACCATAAGTAGAAAGTGCGCCTTGGCCGGTGATTCCAAGCCATTCAGCTTCGCGAATATTCCACTCAATAAAATCATTGTTAGCACGCTGTGGATTAAACCATTTCACAATTGATTGCAGTGAAGTAATTTCTGGAGTTATCTCCTCATTCTCCAACAAAACTTTTAAGGTGGTTTGCTTGATTAAACCAACGCCGGCGCGATCTAATTCTGGGCCGAGTGGTGCAATATTTTTATCTGAAGATTTTCCAATTAAGCCAGCAACGCGAGAACTTTCTAACCACAAGACAGCAAGTGAATACCAACGCTCTTCTGGATCTTTAGTAAGCCATAAATCAAATGCAGATGTTGGCAATATTTGATCATCTGGATCAATTACAAGTAATCCACCTAAATAACAAAGCTCTGCAATAAAACCAGCACACGCTTCATCAACACCAATATGTTCAGCAATCCGCTTTAGATCACGGATTCCTATGCCACCAGTACGCAAAGCAGTTGGTGGTTCATCAGAGAGGTTATGCAGTAACTCTTCACACCAGCGCATAACGGTAGAGATATTTGCAATTGCCGCTAAATCAATTTGCTTTTGGCTTAGTTTCTTTCCTGTTAAATCTGGCGCTTTAATACTTAGCTCTTTGTGAACTTTTCCACCGCGTAATTTGATACCAAATTCGCGGGGTAGTGCCACAGTATGTGAATCCATTGGAATCAAAATATTGTTATCTAGCAACCAACCAATTGCGGTACCTGGTTTTTTAATATCAGTTATTTGCCCGCGCGGTGGTCCCCAAGTTAACTTCGCTAATACCGCTTCAGAGGTTTTAGGTACATCTTTTAATTTACTTAGATCAGCCTTGCCTGGATAGATCGGCCCAAGTCCAACTGGTTCATCACCAATTAATAATTTTAGATTTGTGGGAGTTCGGTACTTATCGCCATCTTTATATATCAAACCAAGTTGCCATAAATTTTCAATAGCAAAGGTGGTTTCACTACTTGTGACAGCGATTAATTCAGATTTCTTAAATGGTTCGGCAATTGAACAAGCTCCTTCAACTATTTGGTAATGCCATAAATTTAATGAATCAAGTGCGCGCACCAAAGATGGCGTTGAGTTTGCGCGGGCAGCAAGTGCTGAGAAATCATTTGGCACCGGCGATAATAAATCTGGGCGAAGAGTAAATAATGCGGCCAAATCAGATTCTGAGCGCAGGCGTAATTCATCAGCAAAAGTATTGGCCAGCGTAGACATAACTGGCTAACTTTACTCGGGTTTTAGATTCCTATTTACCGCTTCGCTTTCTAGGCGAAAGCAACATTGCACTTGCGGCAATTCGACCAGCGATCGGTCCGAAAAATTTCTTAATCTTGCGAGCTTTACGAAAATCATAAACTGGCCAATTATCGCGATAAGCACGAATCTCAAGCAATGTATCGGGATTGATCGCACATGGATTTCCAACTGTTTCAAGTAATGGGAAATCATGATGAGAATCTGAGTAAGCAAAAGAGTTCTTCAAATCAATGTTGCGCTCCTTAGCCAACTCCTTTATGGCAGAGGCTTTAGCTTTTCCATGAAGCAGTGCACCAATCATCTTGCCGGTGTATTTTCCATTTTTAATTTCAGCTTTTGTGCCAAGTGCACCGGTAAAACCTAATCGCTTAGCAATTAAGTTAGCCATATCAAGTGGGGTTGCAGTAACAAGCCAAACCTCTTCACCTTGGGCCAAGTGCCTTAATGCAATTTCAACTGTGCCCTGCCAAATAGCTGGTGATACATGCTCTTCATAAATTTCATTACCAATAACTTCAATTTTCTTTACATCGTGGCCCTTAATAAATTCACAGGCAGCATTCTGGAATCTTTCAATTTCACTTTTATTCTCTTTGCCAGTTAATCGATATCGCAAATTGGCCAGCACAAATGCCGAAACATCTCGCTTAGTGAAAAAGCCTCTTTGATACATCCCACGACCTAAGAAAAAGAGAGTAGATCCTTTTAATAAGGTGTTATCAACATCAAAAAAGGCAACTCGTTTCTTGGTGAGCGCCATATCACTACCCTAGCGATAAGCACTCAATTAACCTGCTTTATGCTTATGCAATGGCACAAACAATTCACTTTGTCCGGCATGGTGAAGTATTTAATCCTGAGAAAATTTTGTATGGCCGCCAACCTGGTTGGCGTTTAAGTGAACGCGGCCTTGAAATGGCACAAGTAATTGGTGATTGGTCAGCTGCGCTTTCACTTGGCGCAATTCATTGTTCACCGATGCAAAGAGCGAAAGAAACTGTTGCGCCAATTGTTGCTAAACATAATTTGCCACTTGCAATTGATGATAATTTAATTGAAGCTGGAAATATCTTTGAAGGAAAGAAATTTGAATTAGGTAATGGATTATTAAAACATCCAGATATGTGGCGGTACTTATGGAACCCATGGAAACCTTCTTGGGGAGAACCATATGAAGAGTTAATTGCCCGAATGTTAAAAGCTTTATTTTTTGCACGAGATGCTGCAGGTGATAAAGATGCTATTTGTGTTTCACATCAATTACCAATTTGGATTTTAAGATCTGCTGTTGAAGGTCGCAGATTGCTACATGATCCAAGAAAACGCGAATGCACCTTGGCCTCAGTAACCTCATTTCACTTAGATAGTGAAGGCATGATCGAATCAGTTTCATACTCAGAGCCAGCCAGACATTTATTGCCTGCCAAAAAATGAAATTAATTTTTGCATTACTTGCCACAATTTTATTAACTGGATGTGGCGGAGGATTATCAGCAAATAGTGAGAGCTCATTTGTTGGCGGATCTGGTAGCGCTACCTTTGTAAAAATAGCAGATCGAAAAGCAGCACCTAATATTTCTGGTGAGGTATTAACTGGTGGCAATAAAACTTTAGCAACCGGACAAATTAAGGTAATTAATGTTTGGGCATCTTGGTGTGCACCATGTCGCGCCGAAGCGCCATTGTTACAAGAGTTTTCAGTGCAATACCCAGAGATTCAATTTGCCGGAATATTAACTAGGGACAACATCTCCTCGGCAAAAGCTTTTTATGAAAGTTTCAAAATAACCTATCCCACCTTCATCGATGATGCTCTACTAATTGGCTTTAAAGATTCATTGATCCCAAATGCAATTCCAACAACATTGATAATTGATAAAAATAATAAAGTGGCAGTTCGAATTAGTGGTGAAATCACAGTTGCCGGTCTGCGTGATTTATTAGATAAAGTATTGGCAGAGAAGTAATGCGTGATTTCTTTATTAATCAAGTCTTTGATGGCAACTTACTAATTGCCATAGTTGTTTCGATGATCGCGGGTTTGATCTCATTTTTCTCGCCATGTGTTATCCCACTTGTACCTGGTTACCTTTCATATGCATCTGGCATGAGTGTTAATAAATCTCGTCGTCGAGTATTGCTTGGTTCGGTTTTATTTGTTTCTGGCTTTACTGCATTATTTGTTTCTTACGGAGTTTTATTTGGTGGACTTGGTTCAAAGATTGCACAAAACTCTAGATTTCTATCAATACTACTTGGCTTACTTACGATCGCACTGGGCGTAGTTTTTCTCTTTAATGATAAGTTTTATCGATCTTTTAAACCAACCTTTAAAACCAGAACTGGTTTGGTAACGGCGCCACTTCTTGGTTTAGCTTTTGGAATTGGTTGGACACCTTGTATTGGACCAACACTTGGCGCAGTTCAAGTTCTCGCTTTTCAAAGCGCTACGGCGCAACGAGGTGCCATTCTTTCTGCTGCATACTGTGTTGGATTAGGGGCACCATTTATTTTGTTGGGTTGGTTTATGGATCGCGCCGAACCTTTTAGAAAATTTATTACCAAGCGCGGTGATCTAATTACGAAAATTGGTGGCACATTGCTAATCATTATTGGCATAATGCAAGTTAGCGATACTTGGGATTATTTAATGAACACACTTCGCGATTTAATTAGTGGCTTCATACCGGTAATTTAAATGAGCACTGTTTTAGATACTAGATCATTTCTGCGTTGGAGCTGGCGTCAATTAACAAGTATGCGCACCGCACTTATATTGCTACTGCTCCTTGGTGTTGCTGCGATTCCCGGGTCATTATTTCCACAACGTACTCAAAATCCAATGCAGGTTCGCCAATACTTTATTGATAATCCAGCTGTTGCACCTTGGCTTGATCGCATAAAGTTTTTTGAGGTTTATAGCTCACCTTGGTTTAGTGCAATTTACCTGCTTCTATTTATTTCATTAATTGGCTGTGTATTACCGCGCACCATCGAACATGCAAAAGCGATTGGTGCCAAACCACCATTAACGCCAAAGTTTCTAGATCGAATGGAACATTTCACAGAGATTAAAAAAGTTGATTTGGATGTAATTGAAAATTACTTAAGAAAAAAGCGTTACCGAGTTCGTCGAGAGGCGGGCTCGATCTCTGCTGAAAAAGGGTATTTGCGAGAGAGCGGCAATTTACTTTTTCATCTCTCGTTAGTAATGATTTTAATAGCCGTCGGTGTTGGTTCTTTATTCGGTATGAAGGGAGATGCGATATTAAATGTTGGCGATAGATTTGTTAACACGCCAACCTCTTATGATTCATTGGGTTTTGGTAAGTATCAATCTGAAAACACAATGCAGCCATTTGCCATACAGGTGGTTGATTTCCAGGCAAAGTATGACCCAGCAACTAATTCACCACTTGATTACACATTAAAGGTTCGAGTTGCTAATCCTTACGGTGCAACTCCAGTTGAAAAAACTGTCAAGGTAAATTCTCCACTTAAATTAGGCAGTACTAATGTTTACTTACAGGCAAATGGTTATGCCCCAATAGTTATCGTAAAAGATAAATCCGGAAAGATTATTTTTAATGGTCCAACTACCTTTTTGCCACAAGATGGGAATTTAACTTCAACTGGTGCAATCAAAATTCCAGATATGTCACCACAAATTGGTTTTGTCTCATCTTTCTTACCAACAGCTGATCGCGATCCAGTTCGTGGCGGATTTTCTTCTTATCCAGAAGTTTTAGATCCGAAATTATTAGTATCAGTATGGAAAGGTGATCTAGGTTTAAATTCCGGAGTTGCACAATCGGTTTATCGAATTGATACCAGCAAGATGGAGCGCATTGGATTAAAAGCATTAGTTTTAAATGAACCATATGATTTTGGTGAGGGCAGCATCACATTTACAGGTTGGAACTCTTGGGTTAATTTACAAATTGTTGATGATCCCGGTAAAGGTTATGCATTGCTTGGTGCAATACTTGCGATACTTGGTTTGTTAACTTCATTGTTTACTAGACAACGAAGAGTTTGGGCGAAGCAAAGCGGACGGAAAACTCAACTTGCTGGCTTAGCTAAAAATGGAATACCGGGATTGCAAGAGGAGATAGCAGAATTAGTAAAGGGAGTAAGTAATGACAAGTAGAAGCGCAGCGCTACTTTCAAATAATTTGGTTTACTCTGCAATGGCTGTTTACGCAATCGCATTTTTTGCACATGCTTTTGAAGTTGCTTGGTCAGTTAAAGCGCCAAGTAAAGGAAAGAAAAAGACTAAATTAGATTTTGCTCGTACTGAAAAATCCGGCCGCATTGCAACAGCCATGATGATTTTGGCCTTCGGATTGTTATTTGCCGGAGTGATCTTTCGCGGGATTTCTGCAAGCCGTGTGCCATGGGGAAATATGTATGAGTTTTCAATTACTGGCGCCTTAGCATTTTCCGGTGCCTACTTATTTGTTTTAAAGAAATACAAATTACGTTGGCTTGGATTGCCGGTTTCGATATCAGTTTTATTAACACTTGGAACCGCAGTAACTATTTTGTACCGACCAAGTGCCCCACTTGTGCCAGCGCTTAAATCAACATGGTTAGCAATTCATGTTTCTGCCGCAATTATTTCTGGTGGAGTTTTCTTGTTAGCCAATTGCATTGCCGCTACTTATTTAATTATGGATAAGTATGAAAAAGGTAGTGGTCGCCCAGAATGGGCAAAACGTTTACCAACTTTGGAAGTTCTAGATAATCTTTCATATCGATTAGTTGCACTTGTATTTCCACTTTGGACCTTTGCAGTTATCGCTGGTGCAATTTGGGCAGAGTCGGCATGGGGTCGTTATTGGGGATGGGATCCAAAAGAGACTTGGGCATTTATAACTTGGGTGGCATACGCTGCTTACTTACATGCTCGCGTAACTATTGGTTGGCGAGGACGGAAAGCTGCATGGCTTTGTTTATTTGCCGGCTCTACCTTTTTGTTTAATTACATTTACATAAATGTTTGGGGAACAGGTCGCCACACTTACAGCGGACTTTAATTTAAAGTTTACGTAAGAAATCTGGATTGTCATCTGGTGGAATAATCCGTCCAGGACGTTGTCTGCCATTTCCGTTTCGCTTGGGTCTACCAAAGATAAACCAAGCAATTGAGGCAAATGGATCAAGAAGTAGCATTCCCAATATCCAAGCCCATTTTGGACCCTTACGAATCTTCTCTTGTGGTGTCATCGCGCAATCAATAAAGGCATAGATGTCAAAGATGATTATCGCTATTAACACAAACTTGATCATGGATTAATTCTAACTTGTTATAGAAAAAGTGCCAGACCAAGTGTGAAGGACAAGAAAAGTTGCAAGCGCGCTGTGTTTACTAACAACGGGATTAAAGCTTGGCCAGTAGAACCTTGCAAAACAAGACGAGCATTGCGCACCGTTAAAGGAAGCCAAATTAAGGTCAAAAGTGCGTATGAATTAAAGGTATATGCATAAGCAGAAATAACTTGCGCAATTATCAGTAGCCAAACATAAAGGTATCTAGTTTTTGAATCACCAAGGCGAACAGCCAAAGTTTTCTTACCTACCTTTGCATCCAAAGGTAAATCTCGTAGATTGTTTATTACCAAAATTGCACAAGCAAGCGATCCAATTGCAAAAGAGAGAAATACCGATTGGCCACTAATCTCTCCCGTTTGAACATAATAACTTCCAACAGTTGCCACCAAACCAAAAAAGATAAATACCGAAAGTTCGCCAAACCCTAAGTATCCATATGGTTTTTTACCACCGGTGTATCCCCAAGCAGCCAATAATGAAATAGCGCCAACTGCGATTAACCAATAAGAGGTTTGTATAGCAAGAAATAAACCAGCGATGGCAGCAATTGCCAATGAAATAAATGCTGCATTTTTAACAGCTTTAGCAGTTGCTAAACCGCTACCAACTAATCTAATTGGGCCAACCCGATTGTTATCGGTTCCGCGAATGCCATCACTAAAGTCATTTGCGTAATTAACTGCGATTTGCAGTGAAAGCGAAACAGTAAGTGCCAATGTGGCGTTTAGCCAATTAATTTGTGTGGCTAGTGCTGTGCCAACTAAAACTGGTGAGATGGCAGCAGGTAAGGTTTTTATTCTGGCGCCAATTATCCACTTATTCATTTACTTTCCTAACGCTAACTTAATCGCTGCTTTACGATCTACTTTACCTAATGTGGTTCTTGGAATCTGATTAAAAACAAATATTTCCTTGGGTGAATTGACTCCGATTAATTTTGCCTGCACATCAGAAAGTGAAAGGTTAGTGGTAAGGCCAATGCATAACTTTTCGCCCCACTCTTCATCTGCTATACCAAAGGCTATTACTTCAGTATTTGCAAAGTGCTTTTGAAATAAATCCTCAATTGCGGTTAAGGATATTTTTTCGCCACCAGAATTAATCACATCATCAGCTCTTCCTAAAACCTTTAACTTGCCATCTGTAAATTCACCAATATCACTTGTTTGAAACCAACCATCTGCCGTTAAGTTCTGCCAACTACGTGCATCATTTAAATATGTTGTAGCCATCATGGGACCACTCAACCTAATTAAGCCATCCCTATTTAATTCCACCATTACACCTTCTAATGGTTTTTGGTTATAAATACATCCACCACACATTTCAGTCATGCCGTATGTGGTAACAACCTTCACATGTTTATCAGCTGCACTCTTGCGCATTGACTCTGAAATTGGGCCACCACCTACAAGTACCGCTTCAGCAGCGGTTAAGTGTTCTAGTAATTTTGCATCACTAGTAAGTGCACGATGAAGTTGTGTTGGCACAATTGAAATAAAATCAGCATCCACAAAATCACTTACATTCCTATTGTCAATTACCTTTGTGCCAAGTGCAGTTGCTCTAGCGATCACATTTAACCCAGCGATATGAGTTGTTGGAATAAGAAGTGACCATGAATCTCCAGGTGTTGCACCTAAGTATTTATGCGCCGCATTTGTAGATGCTATTAATGCCTGTGTTGATATCGCAACTGATTTAGCTTCACCAGTTGATCCGGATGTATTAACAACAAGTGCGATATTTGAATCAACAAATTTATTTTCGATTTGGGTTGCTGATAGTGCTGGACCATCGCCGGTAATAGCATCGGCAATTTTTTCTTGCAGCTGTGGGATTGACCACTCAGCGCTGATCGCGATTAATTCTCGCTTTTCAGTTTCTCCCATAATCTGCGTAGGCTATCTCTTATACAAATCTCTAGCCCAACCCAGGGAGTGTAATTTTGAGCAAGCCGATTAAACGTGAGCCAGGCGATCGCACAATTCCTAAATGGGAAGTTGCCGCCGGTGGTGAGAAATTTACCGATGTTATTTATCAAGTTGCAGATGGCATGGCAAAAATTACGATTAATCGTCCTGAGGTGCGCAACGCTTTTCGGCCACAAACACTATTTGAATTAGAAGAGGCATTTAATTTAGCTCGTGATAATGATCAAGTTGGTGTGATTATTTTTACCGGTGCTGGCAGCGAAGCATTTTGTTCTGGTGGCGATATCAATGTTCGCGGTGATGATGGTTATCTGGGAAATGATGCCCTTGGTAAAAAAGGAATTGGCCGACTAAATGTTTTAGATTTACAAGTACAAATTCGCAGAACACCTAAACCTGTTGTTGCCATGGTTGCAGGATGGGCGATTGGTGGCGGACATGTTTTGCATGTGGTTTGTGATTTAACAATTGCGGCAGAGAATGCAAAGTTTGGCCAAACCGGTCCGATGGTTGGATCTTTTGATGGTGGTTATGGCGCCGGATTACTTGCCGCACATGTTGGACAAAAGAAAGCACGTGAAATTTGGTTCTTGTGTCGTCAATATGATGCACAAGAAGCATTGGATATGGGATTAGTAAATGCAGTTGTTCCAGTATCAGAACTCGAAGCTGAAACAGTTTCATGGGCACGAGAAATGTTGCGTCACTCACCAATGGCACTTCGCTTATTAAAGGCGGGATTAAATGCAGCAGATGATGGATTAGCTGGCGTGCAACAACTTGCTGGTGATGCCACATTACTTTTCTATTTAACTGAAGAAGGTCAAGAAGGTCGCAATGCTTATAAAGAAAAACGCGAACCTAATTTTGATAAATTCCCTAAACGTCCTTAATTAATGTTGCCAGAATTACTGGAAAGCATGCGCGTAGTTGCGCTTTCTACCAAAACTAATTTCAGAGGTGTAACAACGCGAGAGGTTGCTTTATTTAAAGGCGAAGCTGGCTGGGGAGAGTTTTCACCATTTCTTGAGTACGGCGCGAAAGAGTGTGTGCCATGGCTTGAAAGTGCAATTGAATCTGCCACCCAACCAACACCTAAATTATTTAGAAATAAGGTAAAGGTAAATGGAACTATCCCAGCAATAACCGATAACGCAGAAATTGAAAGAATAGTAAATTCATTTCCAGGTGTTAATACATTTAAAGTAAAGATAGGCGAAAATCTTGCAGAAGATATTGCTCGCTTAGCAAAGATTAGATCCCTAAAACCAAAGGCAAAATTAAGAGCAGATGTAAATGGCATTTGGGGTTTAGATCAGGCTATTACCAATATCAGAGCAATTTATGAAAATATCGGAGAGTTGGAATACATAGAACAACCATGCCAAACCATCGAAGAACTTCGGGAGTTAAAAAATAAAGTTTTAGTACCGATAAAAATTGCCGGCGATGAAGTTATTCGAAAGGCAGCTGATCCCTTCAATCTTAATTTTACTGGCGCTGTTGATATTTTGGTAGTAAAAGTGCAACCACTTGGTGGCATAGCACGAGCACATAAAATTGCAGATCACTTTGGATTGCCGATAGTTGTATCTAGCGCACTAGAAAGCGCCGTTGGTATTAATCATGGGTTAAAACTTGCCGCCTCTTTTGAGCATCTAGAGTTTGATTGCGGATTGGGTACTGGCTCTCTTTTAAATGAAAATGTTGCCGATCTACCGATAATCGATGGCGAAATTACGATACAAAATATCGAACCAGATTTTTCCGGATTAGAGGTATCTCCTGAAAGATACAAATGGTGGAAGAATCGGGTCCTAGAGAGTGCAGAGATGATGAAATGAACGCTTCAACAAAATTAGCACATTCAATAATTCGCCAATTAATTGAATGTGGCATTAGCGATTTCGTTTTATCACCTGGCTCTAGAAATGCGCCATTATCAATTGCATTACAAGAAGCAGCAGCGAAAAATTTAATTGAGTTGCATGTAAAAATCGATGAACGTGGTGCTGCATTTTTTGCACTTGGTTTAGCAAAAGCTGCAAATAATTATGTTGCTGTGATTTGTACCAGCGGAACCGCGGCAGCTAATTTCCACCCTGCTGCATTAGAAGCCCTTCATTCTCACGGAAAACTTTTAATAATTACAGCAGATCGGCCAGCACAGCTGCGAAAAACTGGGGCCAACCAGACAACAAACCAAGTAAATCTCTATCCAGCCATTCCAACCCATGATTTTTCAGCGCCAATAGAAATTACACATCTACTTAAAGGTGGACCAGTTCATTTAAATCCACAATTTGCCGAGCCATTAATTTCAGATGAGAAAATTGATTGGTTAAGTGGTCTTCATGTAACAACATTAAAAGATGAACCACATTCGCCAGCTAAATTAAATGTTGATTCTGGCGTACTTGTAATTGGTCATGATCGCGGTGGTTTCTCAGCCGCGGAAGTAACAACTTTTGCTAAGAAATTAAAATGGCCCGCTATCGCTGAAGATCCAATTACATTTGCCTTTGCAATTGCCCACGCCAGCCTTTTCTTAGCTGATGAATCGGTACGAAATAAATTAGCCAGTCAGACTGTAATTGTCATCGGTCGCACAACCCTTTCTCGAAGTACAAATGCATTTATTGCCTTGGCTAAGAAATTAATTGTGATTGATCCAAGAGTTTCAAATATTGATTCAAACCGGACTGCTGATCAATTGCTAAAGGCGCTGCCAGTAGATGTAGTTAGTACTGAAAACATTGATAGCAATTGGGCAAGTGCCGCAGAAGCTGCAGCGACCTCCTTAGAAAACATCAGTTGGTCAGAACAACAAGTAATTGTGGAGATTGTGGAATCTTTGCCAGATGAGTCAGCACTATATGTTGGATCTTCACGACCGATTCGAGATATTGAAGCATTTGTGCATCCACGTTCTGGATTATCTGTTTTTGCCAACAGAGGTTTGGCTGGAATTGATGGAAATATTTCAACGATTTTTGGCATTGCCGAAAAGTATGAAAAAACCTTTGCCATATTAGGAGATTTAACTTACCTGCACGATATTTCAGCTTTAGTGAATAAATCAAAGCAATCTATAAGAATCTTTGTAATTGATAACAACGGTGGTGGAATTTTCTCAACTTTGCCGCAAGCAAAGGTTGCAGGTTTTGAAGAGTTATTTGGCACACCACATAATTTAGATTTAGTGAAGTTAACTCAGGGGTTTGGCGTTGAAGTCGCACGAGTTAATGATCTTGCGCAACTACAAAGTGCGATTGCCAAGCCAGTAAATGGATTAGAGGTTGTAATTGTGCAAACACCTAACCGGCAACGCAATGCTGAACAATTAAAAGAGTTAACTCACAAAGTTTCTAATGCAGTTCGCATCGGCATTAATTTAGCCTGACTTTCAGCAAACTCTTTTTCTGGATCTGATCCAGCAACAATGCCACACCCAGCAAAGATTTGAATCTCTTTTTGATCATTACTTAATTGCCCACACCGCAGTGCAATTGCAATTTCGCCATCG
>JACCDP010567932.1_pt1 | contig 21523 bp, 10 predicted proteins | sample 7445841 | NCBI WGS metagenome assembly JACCDP01 (sample SAMN15323441, study PRJNA562643) | freshwater metagenome | isolation source: river surface water | place: USA:Blue River Watershed | collected 2017-08-17
GCATAAGATCCCCCAAGACTACAATTACTATTATCACCATATATTAATGTTACATTAAATGATACGGTTGATGATGTTACCGTTAATGTGGTCCATGAACCTCCATTAACTCGATATCGAACTGTGTCGTTAGGTGTTACAGGGCTACCACCTGAATCTTTAAATGTTAATTGCATTCCGGTTGATGTGGTCTCTGTATAGTATGATGATTGTGGACTTTGACACTCACTTCCAGTATCTGAGAATCCTGATGGTAAGAAATCGATGTTACTAACATTAATATCACCTCCGCCAGTGTTACCATTACAATCACAACCTGTATCAATTATTGTATTACCTATATCATTGTAAACCACAGAAGTAAATTGGTCCGCTTGTGTTACAAGGAAACATGCTACAGTTCCAGCAATATTTACCGAAATCGTATTACCACTTACCACTGTCGGTGCCGTTGCTGACCAAATTGTTACGCTACCTGTGGTATCACATCTATCACCAGTAATCATATATTTTTGTTCCGCACCCTCACAAGTAGTACAATCATCATATCCTTGGAACATTGGTTCACCCAATACAAATGGTCCTGTATCTGTAATTTGGTATCCACTTAAACCGCCTTCATCTGGATCTGTTATTACAAATTGAGGACCTAAGCTTGTGTTAAGGGTCATACATATTGCATTACCTTGTGCGGTTCCTCCACTGTACATTTGTATTCCATAGACGTTACCTAAAACAAGTGATCCAAATAAAGTATATGCTATAATATTTTCACCAGTATCACATGTTACTCCACTATATCCTGATATTGTAAATCCGGTAAATGGTGGGTCACAACTACTACAAGCCTCATCTCCAATACCAATTAGTGTTTTTTCATCCAAATTAACCGTCCAACCTGTTACATTTTCAGTTTGAACTGCAACCACCGATAAACACAATCCATTAACATCATAAACCGAACCTTCAGTAATACCTGATGAACTTCGTGCTATTGTTGTCCCAACATAACCACTACCGAATCCACATGGGTCTAACGGATTAGATAATACTAATGACGTTGTTGCGGGATTCTGCATTGCTAATGTTCCAATTTCAGTTAATGTTCCACATCCAGGAATTACAATTGGTGGACTAAATCCAGTAATTGTATAACCCGTGTATGAATATCTCATATCACTACAACTACCTAATGCGTAGTAAAAATAACTTGGGTCAATTTCAGTGTTTGCGGTCGCCGTAGGTGTTGGTGTTGGTGTTGGTGTAGGGGTTGGAGTTGCTGTTGGTGTCTGAGTAACAACTTCAGTCGGTGTAGGGGTAGGGGTAGGTGTGGCAGTTGGAGTTGGAGTTGGAGTTGGAGTTGCTGTTGGTGTTGGTGTAGGAGTTGGGGTGGGTGTTGCAGTTGGGGTTGGTGTTGGTCTATTACTTAATGCGATTATTAAAGGTGATGGTGAGCAAAGACTACCTCCGCTATTTTCACCGTCATTTATGTTAGACGCAACCAATTTTACGGAATACGTATCGTCATTAACATCAACATATATTGGAAATCCCGCTCTTGGGACATTTGTTGCAATGGGTGTACCACTACATCCTGTACCGTTTGCATTTGTACATTGATATATGTCGACATTTAATATCGACCAACCAATTGTGACTCCACTTATTCTAACTGAAAATGACATATCCTATAAATACTGTTAGATATAAATTAAATAAAAAACCCCTTATAATAAAGGGGTTTTAAAATTGTATAATACTTAATTTTTATTATTGTGCATAAGCCTGACAAGAATCATCGTAGGTAATCGTAACTACGGTTCCGGATTCCACAGTGAACGTGGAACCATTCGCTTTATTACCAAAAGTCAACAACGTAATTGAATTTGCTGGATTGATATAGGTAATACCTGCCCATCCTCCAACTCCTGAGTCGTGTTGTGCCTGATTTTGACCTGCTGTGATGGTAACAGGACTTTGTATTGATGCCTGATCTTCTGATGCGGTACCACAACCTGCGGAAGTGTGTCCATCAACATTTGCAATAGTAATTGTTATATCATCTTGTAATGCTTCACTTAAATTAAAATAATAATATCCCGCCGAAAATGTGTAACTTAATATTGATGTTTCAGGTACTAATCCCGTATATAGTTCGTCAATACTCCACGTATCAGTTGTGTTACATGTTCCGTCAGTACTTGTTACGGTACCACCTGTTATGTTATTGGCAATTTCTTCGGTATAACCCGTAAGTAATACCGCCTTAGATACATCCGCTTGTATTAAAACGGTGTTAGCGGCACCTCCCGATGTTGTTCCTGATATATTAAAAGGTCCAGCAGCCGTATTCGCTGATGCTTCTGTTAAATAAAATGTTACTTGCATGTTTTCTTTTTTTTATTATAAATATCTGTTTATTTTAAAATTCATTTATTATCTTGTTAATAATTTATTTTTATAGGGCACATGACGAGATACAACTTGTAAATGAACCATAATTTGTTGTAAGTAATAATGCAATACCCGAAGACGCATTACCTCTTAATTTATATGAGTTACCATCAGGTCCCGATTCAGGAATATAAAATCTATTAAAAGTTACTGAACTACCAGAATTAAATGCCACTAATATTGTTTCAATTGACCCACCACCGCAATCATTACATGGATAAACATCTGCCTCGTAATAATCATATGATATTGCACCAGGTGTAGGGGTTGGAGTTGCATTTGGATCACATGTTGGGAAACCAGGGTCGTAAGTGTAGAATTGACAACCGTATCCACCATTATAATATCCTGAACCCGGTAAAGGTGTTGCAGTCGGAGTTGCCGTTGGTGTAGGTGTTGGTGTTACCGGTGTTGCCGTTGGTGTGGGGGTAGGAGTCGGGGTTGGTGTTGCCGGTGTTGGAGTTGGTGTTGGGGTAGGACAAGTTACACAAGCACCTAATGGTGTTGCGGTTATACTCGAAATATTTCCAAACCTTTGAACCTCTCTACTACTTGACCCATCACTCATCCAGAATGTACCAAAATCCAATAATGGTAATTCTTCTATTTTAAACGTTGTTGATGTACACATGTTATCAGTATTTCCTGTAACATGGAATAAGAAATATGTACCATAAGTTGTATCACCACCATCACACGCCACCGTTCCTGATGTGTCACTCAAATATACTGTATAAGTATAAACCGGCGTAGGGGTTGGCGTGGCCGTTGGTGTAGGAGTCGGCGTCGCTGTAGGAGTTGGAGTCGGAGTAGCCGTTGGTGTAGGTGTCGGAGTGGCTGTTGGTGTAGGTGTCGGAGTGGCTGTTGGTGTAGGTGTATTGGTAACAACAATAACCTCTACGTCGAAGTTACAATCCGGTGTTGGTGTTGGTGTTGCGGTCGGTGTAGCGGTAGGAGTAGGGGTTGGCGTTTCCGTTGGTGTCGCAGTTGGCGTAGGAGTAGGTGTGGCGGTTGGTGTTGCCGTTGGTGTTGCGGTTGGTGTAGGTGTCGGAGTGGCTGTTGGTGTAGGTGTTGGGGTTGGTGTTGGAGTATTTGTTATTACAATTACTTCTACGTCGAAATTACAATCCAAAGGAGTTGCTGTTGGTGTAGGAGTTGGTGTAGGTGTGTTAGTAACCACTATTACCTCAACATCAAAATTACAATCTGGTGTCGGTGTTGGAGTTGGTGTAGGGGTCGCTGTCGGTGTTGGGGTTGGGGTAGGAGTTGGTAAAATATATAAATCATAATCACCACAACTTGTATTGTAAACATATAATGAAGTTGCAAAATTTGGAAAAGAAACATTAACACCATTAGGATACACATCATTATAAGTCAAACCACTAGCAGGTGTTCCCAACGAAACTATTGTGGCTATATTACCCACACTAACCGAATCGTAATAAATCGTATACGGTCCGTTTGAAGTTCCTGAAGTTAGTTTTATGTTATAATATTTTGCCATTTATTTTAAATAAGGTTTGTATAAGTAAATGTATTATTGATTTTATTATAAACAAATGTTGCAAATCTTTGGAAATTTCCTTGTGATGCCGTTATTTTTGTTGTAAATGTTCCATCTATTATAACATCATCGTTTGGATGCACTGTTCCGTTTGAAAAATCGACGCCATTATTTGGTGTAACATCACTTAATGAATTTATTTTAATACCTCTTGTAAATCTTATAGGGATATCTCCAGTTGATGAGTTTGTTCTTTTTCCATATAAGTCAAATTCAAAAACATCTATTGATGGGTAATTTTCTTTTAACAATTCTATATTCAAACCAAATCTGTAGAAATTAAATGCTCCGATAGACTTATCAAGTGGTGCCAATAAATAACTATCTGAAACTGGTATTACATTTGATGGTAATCTTCTATCTGATTTTGTTGTGGATAGAGAAACAAATTGATTATATTCAGAAGTTGCAGAAGTTGACTGCAATAATTTCATTTCAGTAACTTTATCTGTATCAACAAAAACATCTATTAATGCACTACCAATTATCATACTTGATGATGGTTGTTCAATAGGTGTAAATTCAAATTCAAATGTACAATCCAACGTAGGAGTTGGTGTGGGAGTCGCTGTTGGTGTAGGAGTTGCTGTAGGTGTAGGAGTAGGAGTAGGGGTATTTGTTACTACTATTACTTCTACATCAAAGTTGCAATCCAACGGAGTTGGTGTTGGTGTCGGCGTTGGTGTTGGGGTATTGGTTATCACCACCACCTCAACATCGAAATTACAATCCGGAGTTGCTGTCGGCGTTGGAGTTGGGGTTGCAGTTGGGGTTGCAGTTGGCGTTGGTGTAATTAAAACTATATCACCATCTAAACTACAATCTAATGTTGGTGTAGGTGTGGGTGTTGCTGTAGGTGTTGCTGTAGGTGTTGGGGTATTGGTTACAATGATTACTTCTACATCAAAGTTACAATCTAATGTAGGAGTTGGAGTTGGTGTAGGTGTGGCGGTTGGCGTTGGAGTATTAGTCACAACAATTACTTCCACATCGAAATTACAATCTGGCGTTGGGGTTGGTGTTGCAGTTGGGGTTGGTGTTGGGGTTGGTGTTGGGGTTGGTGTTGGGGTTATCAATACGATATCTCCATCTAAACTACAATCTAACGTAGGTGTCGGTGTAGGGGTTGCAGTTGGGGTTGGTGTAGGTGTATTAGTAACAATGATTACTTCAACATCAAAATTACAATCCGCAGTTGGTGTAGGAGTTGGGGTAGGTGTGTTAGTGACAACAATTACCTCAACATCAAAATTACAATCTGGTGTAGGAGTAGGAGTTGGCGTTGGTGTCGCTGTTGGAGTTGGCGTTGGTGTAGGAGTATTGGTTATTACTATAACTTCTACATCAAAATTACAATCTGGTGTAGGGGTTGGCGTTGGAGTAGGTGTGTTAGTTACTACAATTACCTCTACATCGAAGTTACAATCCGGTGTTGGAGTTGGGGTAGGAGTTGGGGTATTGGTAACTACAATTACTTCTACATCGAAATTACAATCTGGTGTTGGAGTTGGTGTCGGCGTAGGTGTATTGGTAACAACAATAACCTCAACATCGAAGTTGCAATCCGGCGTTGGAGTTGGCGTTGGGGTTGGAGTATTAGTCACTACTATTACCTCAACATCGAAATTACAATCTGGAGTTGGTGTAGGGGTTGGTGTAGGTGTGTTGGTTATTATGATTACCTCAACATCGAAGTCAAACGTATCACAATCTGGTGTAGGTGTTGGTGTGGGTGTAGGGGTTGGAGTTGCCGTTGGTGTCGGTGTTGCTGTCGGTGTAGGAGTCGGAGTTGCTGTCGGTGTAGGAGTCGGAGTTGCCGTTGGAGTTGGGGTTGGTGTGGCAGTCGGTGTTGGGGTTGGTGTTGGTGTTGCCGTAGGGGTTGGTGTTGGCCCCGGAATATATACCGCAGTACCACCACTAAATCTACAATCATACGCATCGTTATCGCCGAAACCGTCTAAACCAAACACAAAACTTTTCTTTATTGTACAATCATTTGGACCGTACTTAAAAGAAGTTATTTTCATTTTCTCTTCACCATTACTGTCGGTAAAAAAAGAAACTGTTAATAATTTTTTAGGGGTTGTTGACCCTGTGATTCCTGAATAGTTTATTTCAGTACCATATTCATCATCTTTACCTAATTGATTTATTGTTCCACCAGAATATGTGTTAATATAATTAACCGTTCCAATTATTGCACTTTTCCATAATTGTTTTAATTTATCATAATCAGGATTTAAACCATTAGAAGAACCTATATTATATAATCTAGCACTTGTTGATGTTGTTGTATCTCCCGATAATAGTGCATATGTTGTTGAGTCACTTGAACTTCCAACATATGTTATACCATCCAATTCGAAAGTTGGAAAAAATCTAACATAACCATCATGTAATGATTCACCAAATTCATCCGTTTCAGTTGAGAATCCGTAGTATTCATCAAATTGTTCAATTTCATCTTGGAATGATTGATATCCCGATGTAATTGGTTCCGGATATACGTTCTCAACCATTTCAATTGGGTGACAACCAAATCTATAAGAATATTTTGGTCTACCAAAAATACCATTTTGAATTAAGTTACCCCCTGTCCATAAAGTTGTTGATGGAATTACTTGGTCTAAAACCTGTGTCCAATATGGTCCGATTTTATTTACAAACTCATTTACATCAGGAAAATTATACGGAGTAAAATTACCATTGGTAATGTAATCTCTATGTATATCTTCTAAGGTGATGTAATTCTTTTTGTACTTTATTACATGTGAATTTCTAATTTGATCATGTAACATTCTATCAACATATTCCGCAAATGTATAACCTGTTTGTGGTAATAATGTGTTAGAACCAAATGACAATTCTAAATCTCTCGATTTTCTGTAAATGTCATAATCCATAACATTTGCCGACGAAAGATAAACACTAATATTTTTTCGATTAAGAATTAAAGTTGAGTTGTTGTTGACAATTTGTTTTTGATTGTTGTCAACTTTACTTACAATTTCAAATCCCGTATCCAAACCAGGTAATGACCTAAAAACATCAAAATATTCTTCACCATATGTGTATGGTTTATTTTTTGTTTTTATTGTTTTTGTTCTACCCGTTGTTGTTGAGTTTTCAATATCTAACGTTGTTGATGACCTATGGTCTAACGTCATATCGTACCAACCAGAACCTTGTTGGAAGAAATTATTATTCGTATCACTACTATAACCTCTTGGTAAACCGTCAGTTGTAACAGGATATTCTTCTCTGGTATATGTTGTTGATGCTAATGTTGTACCTGTTGAGTATGAATATGTCGATGGTGTAAATCCTGAAATTATTAAATCAGTTTTATCACCCATAATCACACTTCTAATTTCACTATCAATGTTGAATGACTTTGGTAATGAAACTATCTCATAAATGTACTCATCAATCTTAATTAAAGGTTCGGGTGCTCCCAAGAATTTTAAAAAGAATTCAATTGAGGACCTCGTACCTTTTGATTTGTATATGTATGAAAGATTAACTAATAATCTTCTGTAAAATTCATTTTCCGCATCAACGATAGTTGTTCCTACCGTTAATCCTGAATATTGTGTATCTGTTCTTGTATATAAAAGTTCATTTAAATCTTTTTCATCAAAAAGATTAATTGTACTTAAACCTAAAGTGTTAGATAAATTTTTTAATAATATATCAGGTAAGTTATTAACGCCATCATAACTTACATTTCTCATGTAAGCAATGTTGTCAATATATTTTTTTACCTTATCAAAACTTTGTCCGTATAGTTGAAATACAGATTCCGCCTTTTTGTCGTCACTATCAAATTCAAATAATTGTGGTGAAGATAAAAATCTAACTAATAAGTTTGACTTATAGTCATCAATTTCATCCGCAACATCAACTAAATTATTAATATATTCGTCATATGCAATACCAACAATTTGTAAATTATAATTGTCTTTTGATATTGGCCAATTATATTTTACATCCAATAAACTCGTTACTGAACCATTGTTTATGTCTCTAGGTACCTTAAACGTTGATTGATAAATTGGTAGGGTTTCTCTATTTAATAATGACGATTCTAAATCGTCAAGTCCTATAAAAAATTCTTCCTTTACACCGTTGTTTGGTCTAATTAAGAAATTACTTGTGGATGTTGTTTGACTATTAAATGGATTACCTAAAACAGTTAAAGTTATTTTGTTTTTTGTGTTAGGTTCAACATAACCAACAATATTATATGTAACACCACTTAATTCTATTACATATTTTTTATATGATGAATAAAAATTTCTAATTGGGTTGTCAACAGTTACAACCGTATTTGTATTTGGTTTTGTAAAAAGAACATCGAACGGATTGTAAAACATTCCTGATTCAATATCCAATCTGGTTCTTTTTGTATTTTGATTATATGTTATGTTATATGCGGTTAAACCACTTTGACTCTTTGGTGAGTCAATGTCAACCATAACGGCCGCAGGAAAAAACTTAATGATTTTTGTAACCGCAACACCGATTCTACTTTTTAATGAACCATATAATGATTTTCCTGAATCTTTTTTTGAGTCTCTAAATTTAACCGATTGATTTTTTTCTAACTTAGATTGTGTAATCGGTGCCGACTCTTCAATTTTTAAATCGTCTAAAGTTAAAAAATCCGAAAACGGATTTGTTTTAAAATTTTTAGCGTCCCTTTCAGGTATTGTTTTATCAAGAGCAAAGTTCGTATTAGTCAATTGGCTAGTACCATCGGTGATTTGAACTCCGATTAAGTTGTCACTAAAAGTTTGTGATCCATTAGCCGCCTGACTTGGAACTTTATATTTTGCCATTATAATTCAGTAATTGTATCAAAATTTAAAGTCTCATCAATATCTGTTCTCTTCTCTCTAACTTCGTATAATGTTTCGTTAACGTCGTCTTTGATTTCGTATAAGTTGTATTGTTTATAGATATTGTTATTATTATCGTAAATTGTGTAAATGCCCGGTGTAACCGCCTTACTTTGATTACCATATAATGCATGTGCCAATGTTGATGCATCGTGTTCAACCATTTCAACCTCAATTGTTGTTGGGTTAAAAAAAGTATTGGTGAAAATGATTTTCTGACCCGGTGTACCAATAAATGGAACCGTATTTGGTTTACTTGATGGTGCCGATGATGGTGTTACTGTTAAAAACAACATATTTGTTGCCGCGTCACTATATTGATATCTAATTGCTTTTTGTGTTGTACTAGATAAATTAGAAACCACAGGTGTACAATAAAACGACGAAGTGACTAATCTATAGAAATTTGTTACTTTTTTGTTTTCGGTGTTTATATATTCTATTCTATATCCGATTAATCCTTGCGGTGTAAATTTACTTCTGTCTCCAGAAGGAACATTACTTAAATCTATAACTAAACCTCTTACTGAAGGTAATGAAGCTAACACTCCACAATCTGTAATAGTGGTTCTTATTTGTTTTGGTCTTATATGAAGTGTATATATTCCTAAGTCAGTGAAATCCGCAGATTCTAATTTTAAATTGTATAATCCACCTAAAACTTCTAAATTTGGTGCATTTACATCATCCGTAGTATCATCAGTATGATAAACGGGTGTTAAAACACTAGAACTGTTTAAAGTTTTTAGGGAAACCGATGCGGTGGATGTTCTTCCTGAAACATAGTGATAAAATATTTCTACGTCATCTGGTGACACATCCGCTGGTCTAATTATTCCGTAACTACCTACTGCCATATACTTTTAATAATAAATATAATTTTTATTGTTTTCTCACATTAAAATATCCATTTCCATAGATATCTAATTCACCCACGTTGTCAATTTCACCTAATCTAAGGTTAATTTCCATAACACCCTGTTTACCTCTTTCAACAAATAAATCAGAATAAATTGTTGGTTCGTCGATAAATCCTAAAAAATGTTCGTTTCTTGTTAAAATCTTATTGAAGACCTCTTCTTTGGTAAATCCTGTTGTTGACCCCGTTATCATGGTATAACCATCCTCGTAGTCTCTATATTGTAGTGTGGTGGTACCGGTTGTATTACCGGTATATGTAAATGTGTATCCTGTAAATTTAACTCCGTCGGGAGAAGAACCACTTGTTAAAGTTTGGGTATACCCCGTTGATCCGTATTTTTTTAATTCATCTAATCTACTACCACCAACCGCCATATATGTGAAACCTGTGGTAGTATACCCCGTATTATTCGTTATGTCAAGAGTGTTTAAATAATTTTGGGTTTGTCCTGTTAGGTTTGAATATGCCGGTACCGTTGTTCCTGTAAAAGAACCTAATGAGTTTGTTATTGTGGTATTTCTTGGAACTGTAATCTTTTTACTTAATTTTTGTTTAGTCCACGGTGCATCTAATGTTATTGTTATAGTGTATCCTGAAGACGCTCCGTATGTGTGTGAAAGTGATGGAAAAGATTGTCCAACAACACCACTATTAACAGTTAGTCCTGATGTTAGTCCGTCACCCCAATTAATTGTATATGTCTGTTCAACAATTTTTCTAAGTTTATCGGGATTAACTGTGCTGTAAACTTGTACGGTAGAACTCGTTTGTGTATATGAGAAATTGACAAGTTGTTCCATTTGTTCAATGTCACCATCAAATCCAACCATAACACCCATCTCATCCACCGAACTTTCTAAGAAAATTGGTAGATTATAACTTGTTCCTGTCTGTTTTAATATTTCGTATCTATTCTTTCTCATTTAATTTTTAAATTTTATTGAACGTCCCTTTCAATAATATATGAATAATCACTCTTATCTATCGTCATCTTATAATACAAATCTTCATACTCTGTAATCGAATCTGTACTTTTCTTTTCATAAAATTTAATTGGGTTTCCACTCTCTCCAATTCTACCATCAGAAACCACATCTGTTAAATTTGGTTTATTTACAAAATCACTTATACTACCATCTTCCGCATTGTAAAACTTTGCCGTCATCCAAAATGTGTTTCCTGTTATTGTTGTTCCACTAAATGGACTTTCGTCCTGAAACCAAAACAAATACATGTTTTCTTTATTTCTGTAATTTGAACCCATGAATACGGGAAGAAATATATAATCATTAAAATCTGTATGAAAATATTTTTCCCCTAATGGTAACGATAAATTCTTAGCAAAAACCAATTTTCGATTTGTTCTATCCGGTTTAACTCCGTTTGATGTTTTAAAAAATTCTAACCTAAAAAAACTTTTAGTTGTTTGTTTTAACATCATTGCATTTTCTCTATTAGAAAGACCTGTTGGCTCATAATCATTTACATATGTTGAACCACTATTTAAAAAATAAAAACTAAACCATATATCTGTTTGTGTAAATCCACTTGGGTACGTTGTACCTGTAACCGGATATGGTTTATGAATATATCTAACCGTTTCATAATTTTCAATTGGGTTAATAATTTCACTTAGAATTTGTTCTTCCATTTGAAGAGCACCTTCTTCCCAACCAAGATCCGTTTTAAAATCTTGTTCCATGTTCATGGATATCGTTAAATCATTGGTACTAGTTAAAATTTTCATTAACAATCAGTTATGGTTTTATCATTGAAGTTTGTTAGACCGTCATTTTTATTTTGGTAAAATCTCTCATTTCTTAAATAGAAATTAATATCATTTTTAACATAATGAATATTGTTTATAAATGGATGATTAACACCATAACCATCGGGGTCAATATAACCGTGGTCATACAAATCTCTCCATTTCCACAATCCTTCTTTTTCAAAGTATAATGTGTTTTCGGGTAAATTTATTATGTCATTGGTTTTTGCCGTCTCAACGTATGGTGACAATTCTTTTAATTTAATTCTATAATATGGTTGGTAATATAATCCAAACATATTACTTGCGGTTGCTCCCGAAAATCCATCAACATTACCATCTTGATTATGGTCAAACGTTGCTATTGGATTTGTTATTTTATGAAATGCCTCACTAATGATTCTTTCTTTTAATTCGTTTTTATTATATTCAACATAAGCACCTGTTAAACCAGTTGTTCCTCCAGAAATGGAGTTGCCACTATAAAATGTGAAACCAGATTTAGTGAAAGGTGTTGTGGTTATTTTAGTTTCGTTTGACGTTGTGCCACTGAAATGTTTATCAACCCAACTGTTATGAAAATTAAATTTCCATCCAACTTTTGGTGGGTAATTAAAAAATCCATTTTGGTTTCTATACACAATTGTTAAATAAACATCTGTTGGTGTGTAACCTAAATTATTTGTTATTCCCGTTAAGACTAATGGTTCTTTAAAATCATATATTAAAGATTCCATCCTATTTCTTTCAACTAATACATCATTATCACCACTTGAATTTTCGATTAATAATTTTCTTTCGTCTTCCCATATTGGCGATTCAAAACCAATTTTATCTAAAATATAATCCCCTTCTGTTGTTAATGTTTTGTGTTGGTGAACATAATATTGTGATGTCGTTCCCGTTATGTCGTTTCTATTTAAACATCTTTTACCAACTGTCAATAACGGTATTGTAGTTCCTGTTAAAATTTGACTTTTTAAAATATTAATAACATATTTGTTAGAATTATAAATTTCATTACCAATACTGTCTATTGTAAATGTTCTACCACTGGCATTACCTGTTAGTGTTGAACCCGATAATACAACAAATTCACCAGCTTTCATTCCATGTTCAACAGGTGAGGTTAGTTCATAATAAGAACCTCCCGAATATGTTAATCTAAATGGAATGCCATCTCCTGAAGTGAAACTAATGGTTTCACCATCAGTTGTACCCGATAAACTATATTTCATTTGGAATTGACTATTATGACTATGTACGTAACTCACATAAATGTTCCAATTCTTATATGGTGCGGTGATTGGTGTGGTAATTGTGTGTCCCGTATTTGTTGTTCCCGTTAATATTGTTGTTACACCAAATGTTGGTGATGTTCCACTTAATGGAACATATGTTTCTCTTAAAACATCGTTTCTTAAAAACGCTAATTCATTATATGCTAAAAATCCACCAAAATTATTGTCACTACCATCACCACTTAAATAAAGATTTTTTTGTAAAGGTTCGTAAGTTGTGTTTCCAGAATACATGTTTCTGAAAACCATTTTTAACTTACCATATAATTTATAATTCTTACTATCGTTTCTCTCATCACTAAATAATTGGGCAATATCTAAAACAATATCTCTATCACCTAAACGCATAAGATTTTCTGAAGAATCTAAATTTAATCTTAAATCTAAATCTTCTTCTTCTGCCTTGAAGAATCTCTTAGTTGGTGATATAATTTTTTTCTTTTCCATTATTCAGCAGATGGGAACGCACCCTTTGGTCCGTATTTTTCTATAAGTTTATCTATTGCAGTTTTGCCTGGTCTTAATCCAAAATAAAACAGATATGGTGTTGATAGTATTTGTTTTGTACCGTCGTAGTTTGTTGATGTTGGTTTTATCATAAAATCAAGGTCGTTTGTCCACGCTTTTGATGCCCAGTTTCCTGTTTCACCAGTTCTAATCCATAGTGTTCCCGTTAATGGGTTATCTAATGTACCTGTTGCAATTTCGAGTACTGTAAATCCTTCTTCTTGATTATTATAAGTTGTATGTGTTGTACCTGTTGTTTCAATATCGGCATACACATCGTTATATGTAACACCTGTGTATGTAAACGTATCACCACTATATTGTTTTGTCATTGGTAATAACAAATATTTGTGTGTCGAATCACCTGTATACTTGTAATTTTTAGTCATACCTTGTAATGGTTGTACTTCAATATTACTATAATCCCAATGATGATTAACACCCGAACCAAAACCCGCACCACCTTTTTCCCATAAATAAAATGGAACTTCTTGTGATGATTCCGTTAATCTTCCCGGTTCATTTAAACATGCCCTTACTCTATATCCTTCACCATCATCCAATACAAAATTTATCGGTAATGGTCCTCCATCTAATAATCCGGGATAAGATTCAACATCCAACACTTGTGGGTTATATGCAGCATAATTTCTATTTTGTAAATCAAATTCTTCAATACCAACTTCATTGTTTATTGATATTAATTGAAGAATGTCTCCATTCATAACTGTACCAAAACCACTATATCCATTATTTTCAAAAAACGAATTGTAATTACCAGATGTGTTTTGGTCTGTTGCCAAATAATCTAATTTATAATTGATATATAAACCTAACATCTCTTTAAAATTTTGATAGGATGTTGGTCCAATATTTCTAACAACTGAACAGTTAGGGTCTAATGATGGGTCAGTACATATTTCTTTTATGAACTCATCTCTTGGTCCTAAATCAACAATGGTGGTTGGGTGACCCAAACCTTCTCTATCACTTCTACTAAATGTACTACCATTAAAATATGTTGATCTATAGTAAAATCTTTTGTCAGGATTTTCTACGGTTCCTGCTTTAAAATAAACTAAATCAGGACAATATTTTGTTCTTCTAACATTTAAATCTAATATTGCTTCGTCGTCCCATCTTACCTTCGCCTTAAATGGAAACATATATAATGAGCCTGTTAACCAATTGTCTATAAATTTATAATTTGCAATACCTCCACAGAATACTTTGGCAACAAGTTTTCTTCTGGCATATTCCGTAATTGCATCAAAATTATCTCCCCAATTACCGGTTGACGCTGCGGGTATGATTGTAAACAATCCATATCTAAATTCAGAAAAACCGCTGTGTGTGCCACATGTACCACAAGGATTAGTGTTAACATTTCTTATAACTTGACCAACCGCAATTTCTCCAGAACCACAAACGGTACCCACAGTAATATCTCCTGATGTTAATCCACTATACGGTGTAGATGCATTACCCACACAATATGTCCCATAAACAATACTTTCTTTATAAACGGTAACATATTGTTGACATCCACCTTCTAATTCACTATTAGTACCTGAAGTACCCGCACCGCCATTTAATCTTGATTGTGAGTCGTATATTTTATAACCCTGTGGACCAGATGGTGGATTTCCACCACTATAACTAACTGTTTGTGTGTCGTCATAATAATATGTATCGACACCATTTATTGATTCAATAAATAAATTTAATGTGGCATGTTCTCCTGAATTATTAAATTTAACAATAAATCTACCCGTGTAATCGTCCAATATTTGATTTAATGTGTAACCGCTAATAATAGATGGTGTTACTGTTGTTCCTGAACATGCGGTTGATGGAATGTTGAAATAAATTCTAGTTGTGTTGGCGTCTCCATCTGTATAACTTGAACAACCGTACGTTGTCATAAAACTATCGGGAATTGCAGTGCCTGTTGCAATCTCAGTAAATAAATCTGCAGGGTCCGTACTTTCATTTGGTATCTCATTTGAATAATCCAAATTATCACATGTTTCACATTCAGGATAAATGGCGATACCCAAACGAATCGTTCCAAATCTTTGTAGTGGTTCAATAACTAAACCGTCAAAAAACTCAAATGGTCTCCAATCAATAATGTATTTTACATAAATTCTAAAATTATATAATGCTTGAAATGGTAATATTAAAACCTGTATTGCGGCAATAAACGCATAATAAATTAATCTTTCGAATGTGTTTAATATTATTGCTAATAAAATCGCAAAGGTTATTGTTCGTACCGCGTGATTGATAGGTGGAGTTAACGAATTATTTTGACAATCATCTTCTTCTTTTGGTGCAATTTGTGTAATTCCTAAATCTCCTGAACTATATGACCCAAGGAATGACGACACACTATAAATTTTATTATAATTAAATCTATAGAAATAATCTTGTGGATAATATGATCCATTAATATTATTAAAAAGAATATTATCGTTTAACGCACCTGACGGATAATCGTTCCAATTTGTTGACCAAGTATATGACTTATCGATTTCCGAATCGGTAGTTGCATATTCCCTAATATTTGGTATTAAATAAGAACCGATTGTTCTTACTCTACCTAATGATTCATTTTTTGTAGATACTCTAAACCTATAACATGCAGACGTTGCAATACCTTTATTTGGGTCATTTGTTATTTCGTTTTCACCAAATTCATTTGTGTAAACATATTCCATATTCATTGGAAGTGAAATCATAAATGAACCACTATCGTCGATATCTTCACTTGTTTCCATAAGTTCCAATATCGGTCTATTGTTTTCGTCTTTTCTATTTGTAAATCTTAGTATTTCAACGGTGGCAGGGTCGGTTGTTAAATTACATTTATTACCCATACCGCCTCTTGGGGTACAGTTTTTGTTTACTGCGTTATTTCCTTGGTCTGAAAATAACGAACCTAACAAAATTGCCTTAGGTTCAATTTTTACACCTTTATCAGATAAATCAAAATCCGTTCTTGTTATTCCTATTTGACATAAGTCAACGTTCCCCCAAAATGGAACCACCTCAACTGTTTTATCAAATGAAACAATTTGAGGTAATGAGTCGATATCTTCCGATGCTTTAAATGCATATGATGTTTTGAATTGGTCTAATCCAACTCCTTGTCTAATAAAATCGTCTGGTCTTAATGAAAAACAACCCATGTCAGATAAATCTAAATCCACATGAAGTTTTTGTAATCCTAACGGAACCCCCCATATCATAAAGTCACCGGCGTCATTAGTCTTTACGGTGTACTTATAATATTTTTCATATACCTCTAAAACTTCTTCTCTATTGAGAACTTCTAATTGGTCAGGAAATGTTCCTGTGGGTTCGTGTCCACCGTGTTGTTTTCTTGATGGTAATAAATTATATCTATAATTGTTTTCCTCGTTTCTTTCTGTTGGGTCCTTAAAAGGATATAACGCCGAAATTACGGGGTCAGTTGAGTCTTCGTCCGATAATGGAACAAATATAGAAACTCTTGCATTTGGTACGCCAAAACCGTTATTTACTATGATTCTTCCACATACCACCCCATAATCTGAACAAAGTGAAGTATACGTGTCTTTCTGTGTAAACTTTAAAGACAAAATTTCCAATAAATCATAGTCTTGTTTTAATTCGACTGTGATGTTTTGGTCTTTACCAATATCTGTGTATATTCTATGTTTTTGTAGCATTCTTATAATAAATAGAAAGAGGTGGATTTTCTATTATTATAAACAAAAAACTAATTAAAATGTAGTCGTTCCTAATGTTTTAATTCTTATCTTAATGTCCTTATTTGGGAACCTGATTTGGAATATTTGGTTTGACTTCATGAATATGGTATTGTCACTTTGTTGTATTTCTTTCGTTGTATTGTCTTTATAACTTTGTGAAACCTCAGATGATGAGTATTCCCCACCAATTTTTCCAAAAACTCTTAAATCTACAACGTTTACAACTCCCGATACATTACCAATCGATTTTGATAAATCACCAACAAATAATGGATCCCCCATTTTACGTTTTTCTATTGCAAAGAAATCAACAATATTTTCAATTGCGGTCTTAATAACATCTGTTTGTGATGTGTTTTTATCTATAACTAAATCAACCTCTAATCCCATATCGATAACCTCACCACTCACAATATCCAAATAATCGTTAATCATTCTAAACTCAGAAAGATAATTTAAAATATTATTTTTTAGCGTGTTGGATACGGTGTCCGTTAAATTACCATTTTCGTCATATGATAATAATTTGATTCTCACCTTATTATCTTCTTCCATTACATTTACCTTTGCTGGGGCACCGAATGTAGATGGCATTGTTTCTATTAAAGATTTATAGTCATTTAACGTTACCGCTCTATTTTGTGCTGCAAAATTATATGCAACCATATTTCTTATTTCTTCAATAGTTGGTTGGTCCGCACCACCGATTGCTGGTGTGATATTTGTTACAGATAATGAATCCTCAACCTGTGTATTAATGGTCGAATTTGGACCTTGTATATTAAATTCAACACTATCTACACTTGTAATAACATTAACCCCTAAATTGGAGTCTTTACCTCCACCAATTCGATATTTCACAAATAGTGTTGAGTTTACTTTAGGTACTGATCCTAACGACATGTTATTTAAAAAACTAGCAATGTTTACTTTCATATTACTAGTAATGTAGTTATCTAAATTATCTAATGGGTCAACCGTTCCTGAACCGAAGGTTAATGAAAAATAACCTTCAGGGGTATATTCAGTTAAAAACTTATTGGACACCGATATGTAATCTCCGGCCTTAAAATTGTTTTTATCCGATACACTTGTAGTGTTTGGTATAAAAACTTTATCTTGCATTAATGATTTTACTTCGTACCATTTATTGGTCGATGTTGTAAATTCTGTTGACGTTGGATTCGCACCAAATGTTGTACCATCTTTATGTATTATTGAAACAACACCTAAAACATTTTGTTCTGGTAAATAAAGTTTTAAAAATGGTTTTTGGTCAACTTGATTGATTACTCTTCTGTAAATTCTTGTTACTCCGTTTACTACAGCCTCTCTTTTTGTAATTGTATATGATATTAAACTATTATTACTATCAAAATTTGGAATCTTTAATCTATTTGGTTCTCCTTTACTGTTGAATGGATTTGAAAAATCTATTTCTTCTATAGTTTCAAATATTTGACCTCCACCTGACACTTGTGCACCCCCTTTTAAAATTCCCAAATATCTTTCATCTTCTTTATCACCACGAACCGGAACGTTAACTGAAAAATCACATAGTGCCACCGATGGTCTTACACCTGGTATTCTAATTCCGTAGGTCTTGGCAATGTGAAATAAAGATTGTCTTTGTTGAGCGAAATCTAAAATTGTTTCTTGCCAAACTCTATCTATGTGAAAGTGTAAGTTATCCGCAACCGCAGCATTTAAATCTAACAATACTGAAAATATAGATGCATCATTGGTATTTTTTACCAAATCAGGATAATAATCGTTTGTTAAATTAACTAATTCTTGTCTTAGACCCGCAAAATCTCTAGTTGCGTATGATATTTTTTTCGCCATTTTAAATGTTTATTATAATAAAGTCAGAGGATGAAAATGCTCCATTATTAACCGTATAATCAATTTTTACTTTAGCAGTATATGGTTTATTTGCTTGTTCTGAAACCCTAAATAATCTTTCGTCTTCTTCTTGACTAAATGATGTTGTTTCGTCGGGATCATCTTCTGCCGACATGATATTAATTGAGTTAATGTCTAAATTTGGAATATACTTTTTTACACCGTCTCTTATTTCTTCTTCAATTAAATTAAATGTAACCATGTCATTTTGGTCAAAAATGTACTCATAAATTCTCGTACCAAAATCTGGTAAAAAATATCTACTACCCTTCTTAGTTAAAAGAAGGTGAATTAGATTTGCTCTAACTTCTCTTTCGGGTGTTTCTGTCATTTTAACGAAATCCCCAATTTGACTGTCTCTGAATGGAAAATCTATTCCGTATTTTATCGCCATACCTATAAATATAAACAATACTAAAATGGTAATAAATAAAAAACCCATCCGAAGATGGGTTTTAATGTAGTGTCTTGATATTCACCCCCCTGTATTCTCAAAACCTGGAAGCCCAAGGTACGCCTTGTCGACAGTCATACTTTGAGGGAGTCTTCCATTATTTTTATGACCCACACCCCTCACATTCAAATGGGGAATCCGTAGGTTTTTCAATTGTCATTACCAATTCAGGAGTATTTTCACTAATGATTTGGTTATTAGTTGGTGTCACCATTTTTTGTGGTGTTTCAACCGGTTTAGAAGTTGAGGTGTCAACACCTAATCCCTTAAGTGCATCGACCGCAGCTCTCGTTCTTAAATAATACATTCCCGTTTTCAAACCTAATTTCCATCCGAACAAATGCGCCGCCAATAATTTAGGTTTAGTTGCATTATCAATAAATAAATTTAATGATTGTGATTGGTCAATAAAAACACTTCTATTTGCTGCCATTTGTAAAACACGTTTTTGAGACATTTCCCAAACTGTTTTATAAACCTCTTTCATTTCGGTCGGAATTTCAGGAATGTTTTGAACCGAACCATTTTCCATGATTAGTTTATTCTTGATGGTCTCGTTCCATAAACCTAACTTTAATAAGTCATTTACTAAATGTTTATTAATCATTACAAATTCACCACTTAATGTTCTTCTTGAATATAAGTTAGTAGTAAATGGTTCAAACGCCTCGTTGTTACCTAAAATCTGTGCGGTAGATGCGGTTGGCATCGGAGCAACTAATAATGAGTTTCTAACACCAAAAGATTTTACTTCTTTTCTTAATGATTTCCAATCCCATCTACCAGATAAATCCTTATCAGATTTACCCCACATTTCATATTGAAAAATACCTTTCTCTATCGGTGACCCTGCAATTGATTCGTATGGACCAAATTCTTTTGCTAAATCTTTAGAAGATGTCATCGCAGCAAAGTAGATAGTTTCAAAAATATCCGTTTGTAATGTATCTGCGGTTTCGCTTTCAAATGGGATGTTCAACATACAAAGAACGTCCGCTAATCCTTGTACACCTAATCCAACAGGACGATGTTTAAAATTAGAACGTTTTGTTTCTTCGGTTGGGTAGAAGTTTAAATCAATTACATTGTTTAAGTTCTTTACAACTTGATATGTATATTCATAAAGGACATCATGATTGAATTCACCATTAATAATATATTTTGGTAATGCAATTGATGCTAAATTACAAACCGCTTGTTCTGTTGGTGAACTATATTCAATAATCTCAGTACATAAATTTGAGGACTTAATGGTTCCTAAATTTTGTTGATTTGATTTATAGTTTGCCGGATCCTTATATAACATATAAGGTGTTCCTGTTTCAATTTGTGAAGTAAGGATTGCGTCCATTAACTTTCTTGCCTTAACCACTTTTCTCGCTCTACCTTCTTGTTCGTATTGTTCATATAAACGAGTAAACGCCTTGTCCGATGGTGAATCATAAACATCCGAAAGTCCTGGTGCCTCATCCGGTGAAAATAATGACCAATCACCATCTTGTTCAACTCGTTGCATAAATAAATCAGGTGTCCACATCGCTAAGAATAAATCTCTGGCCCTCATTTCTTCTTTACCGTGATTCTTTCTTAAATCAATAAATTCAAAAACATCTGAATGCCATGGTTCAAGATAAACCGCGAATGAACCTTTACGTTTTCCACCTTGGTTAATCCAACGAGCAACTTCATTATAAGTTTTCATCATTGGTAACAAACCGTCAGACTCTCCACCGGTTCCCTTAATATACGCACCCTTAGCACGAACATCATGAACGTGTAATCCAATACCACCGGCCCACTTAGAAATCTTCGCAACGTCTTTAATCGTATCAAACAAACCATCAATATCGTCACCTTTGTTACCAATTAAGAAACAAGACGACATTTGTGGTCTACGTGTTCCCGCGTTAAATAATGTGGGTGTTGCGTGTGTGTAGAAGTGTTGTGATAAATCGTCATAAATTCTTAACGCCATATCTAAATCAC
>JACCDP011551605.1_pt1 | contig 21519 bp, 16 predicted proteins | sample 7445841 | NCBI WGS metagenome assembly JACCDP01 (sample SAMN15323441, study PRJNA562643) | freshwater metagenome | isolation source: river surface water | place: USA:Blue River Watershed | collected 2017-08-17
AGCTGACGAGCGACCTGTCCTACGCGGCCTACAACTGCTCGGAGCCTGACGCCGGCAGCGACGTCGCGGGCATGCGCACCAAGGTCGAGCAGCACGGCGACGATTTCGTCATCACCGGCCAGAAGCGCTGGATCACGAACGGCTCCGTTGCGGCGTTCCACACCGTCTTCGCGACGTTCGACCCGAAGCTGCGCCACGGCGGCATCGCCGCCTTCATCGTTCCTTCCGATACGCCGGGCGTGAAGGTGGGGCGCATCGAAGACAAGATGGGCCAGCGCGCGAGCCACACCTGCGACGTCATCTACGAGGAGGTGAAGATTCCGAAGAGCCTCATGCTGGCGCCGCAGGGGCAGGGCTTCAAGCTCGCGATGAAGACCTTCGACCGCTCGCGTCCGTGGATCGCCGCCGGGGCCGCAGGCCTCATGCGCCGTGCGATCGACGAAAGCCGCGCCTACGCGCTGGAGCGCAAGGCGTTCGGTCAGCCGATCGCGAACTTCCAGGCCGTTCAGTTCATGCTGGCCGACATGGCCATCAAGTACGAGGCGACCCGGCTGCTGATGCTCAAGGCCGCGCACCTGGTCTCCCAGGGCAAGCTCGACGCCATCACCTCGTCGTACGCGAAGGCGTTCGGCGCCGACGCGGCGATGCAGGTGGCCACGGACGCGGTGCAGATCTTCGGCGGCTACGGCTACACCACCGAGTACCCCGTCGAGAAGCTGATGCGCGACGCGAAGTTGCTCCAGATTTACGAGGGCACGTCGCAGATCCAGCGCATGGTCATCGCCAAGAACCTGTTCGCCAACGGCCTCACCTAAAGGCATTTCGGAGAAACCATGTTCAAGCACGCTGCATTCGCGCTCTGCGCCCTGTCCATGGCCTGTGCGACCGCGCCGAAGCCCGTTGCGACGGCCCCTGCGGCCGACCCGGCCTGCGCCGATCACACCGGCATGCAGAAGATGGCGTCGGCGGAGGCGCCCGCGGTGAAGGCGTTCGATCACAAGCCCAAGGTGGGCGAGACCGCCATCTGCCCGGTGAGCAACGAGAAGTTCGTCGTCGGCGAGGACGCGAAGATCATCGAGTACAAGGGCAAGTGGTACGCCTTCTTCTGCGACGACTGCGCGCCGGCTTTCGAGAAGGACCCGGCTTCGTTCGCCGCCCAGTAGAAAGTACGAGGGCAAATCAATCTGCGGCGGTCGTCTTCCCGGGCGGCCGCCGCGCCCGTTTCTCGCCATGCGTTTTGCCGGTGGGCGGCGTCGCTGCCGCGCGGTAGGTTGGCCCACATGCTTCAGCGAATCCTCGGACTGGGTCTCCTCATCGGCGTGCTCGGGGCCTGTGGCGACAGCGCCGCCGGCGTGGGTGTGCCGGTCGATGCAGGGGGGGCGCCGGTGGATGCCGGCCCGGACGAGACGCCCGATGCGTCGGTGGTCGAGCCCCCCGATGCCGGTGAGCCCGAGCCCGTCGATGCAGGCGAGCCCGAGCCAGTCGACGCCGGTCCCGCGGAGCCGCCGAACGACGTCGTCAACCTGCGCTTCGTGGCCTTGGGCGATCAGGGAGAGAACACACCGGCCCGTGACGCCATCGCCGTGTCGATGCAGACCGTCTGCACGGCGAAGGGCGGCTGCGACCTCGGTCTGCTGCTGGGCGACAATTTCTACAACACGGGTGTACGCGACGCGAACGACGCGCAGTTCGTCTCGAAGTTCGAGGCGCCGTACGGTCCGCTGGGCTTTCCCTTCTACCCGGCGCTGGGCAACCACGACTACGGCGGCGAGGGGGCGGGATTCGAGCTCTACAAGGGTCAGGCCTACGTCGACTACGGCGCCCGCAACCCCCAGTGGGTGATGCCCTCGGCCTACCATCACTTCACGCTGGGTCCGGTTGATTTCTACGACCTCGACACGACCGCGATTTTTTGGGGCCTCGACGGCGACCAGCGGCAGTGGCTGCCCGGCCGGCTCGCCGCGGCGACACGCTCGTGGAAGATCGCCTTCGGGCACCATCCGTACCTGTCGAATGGGCCGCACGGCAACGCGGGGGCCTACGAGGATCTGTCGTTCGTGCCGGTGGTGAACGGCCGTGCCATCAAGGAGTTCGTCGAGAGCCAGCTGTGCGGCAAGGTCGACGTCTACCTGTGCGGCCACGACCACAGCCTGCAGGACCTGGGGCGCGTCTGCGGCACGGAGTTCATCGTCTCGGGGGCGGGCGCCAAGACGACCGAGCTGGAGAACCGCAACGCCGTGCCGTGGATGGGCGCCGGACCCGACGGAAAGGGCGTTCCCGGCTTCGTTCTGGTCGAGGCGAGCCCGCAGTCGCTGACCTTCGGCTTCTACGACCAGAACGGGAGCCTGCTGCACTCTCGGACCATCACCCGTTGAGCAGGCCACCCTCCGCCCGGACGCTCCGGGAGAGGGCGGCCCTCGGCATCGGCCTGATTTTCAGCGCACCGTGAACTTGAGCTCGATCACGGCGACGTTGGTGACCGGGTAGGCGTAGCTCGAGCGCACGAAGAAGTTGATCGAGTAGTCGCCGGGCGGAAGGTTCATGGCGTCGGCGTAACGCAGCGTGATGGAGCGCCAGTCGAACTGCCCCGGGTTCGGGTACGAGAGCTGCGGCAGGAGGTTGTCGCTCGCCCAGACGTACTGCGAGTTGGTGACGTCGTAGACGCCGATCCAGTAGCCGACCGCCGGGGCCGCGAACTGGTTCGAGTTGTTCCAGCCGAAGGTGAACTCGACGCCGCTCGTCGAGGGCGGCTTCCCGATCGTCACGAAGGCGCCGTTGTCGACGGCCGAGCTGGTCGGGGGGGCGGCAAGCGCCGCGCGAGGCGCGACGACGGTCGACAGGGCGAGCACCAACGAAAGAAGGGCAACGTTCCGTGACATCTTCATGGACGGTGAGACCTCGTGATGGGTGTGAAATCGACTTCACGAAAGGGCGAGGCCGTCGTCGGTTCGTCCTCGCGAACGGGCGTTGCCGTTACCCTCCTGGCCGAATCCGTCCGGCCGCGCCGCTCGCGCCCTCTTCTCCTCGGAAAGCTGCCCGCCGAGCGGTGCGGTCGCCCGGCCCAGACGATGGGGATGCGTCACAGCATGGGCAAGAGCGGTACGGCGGACAGGTGCGTGTGGGACATCGAGGACGGATCAGTCGTGGACGCCTTGCACCCAGAAGCGCCCCTCCGCGTCCAGAAAGAGCCACAGCCGCGTGCCGCTCGACAGCAGCGCAGAGCGGTAGTCACGCGTGATGGGCTGTTCATGCCAGCCCGTCGTCAGCCGAACCGGCGGCGAGAGCGACGCGAGGTGATGCCAGACGCCGCGGAACCTGAGCCGCAGGGGCTTCCCATGGGGGTCGGATGCGTGCTCGGCCAGTTCGGGAGCAAAGAGCTTGAGGGGCCACCGCGCGTCGTCTCCTGCATCGGAGTGCTGTCCTGTGCCGGAGGTCTCCCGGCGAGGGTCAACAGGGGTGTTGTGTGGAAGCGCGAGCGTTTCGGCATCGAACGGCGCGGCGGCGGTGGCCCGTTCGGGCAGGTGGTGATCGCTTCGGGACAGCAGCCCGACCGACCGGGGGCCGAGCCTCTCGCGAAGCCGTCCCAGCGCGCTGCCCAGCGCCTCGAGCGTCCGAGGCTTTTCGCCCAGCGACAGCTGCCCGTGGCGCTCGGCGGTCTCGGTGACCGACAGCGTGACGCGCACGACGGGCGCCTGGGCCTGCCACCGCTCCAGCCGCCCTCGCACCAGCTCGCGAAGCGCCCGAGGCTGCGTGGTGGGCCGCGCGGCGCGCACCTCCCATCGCTCCCGCGCCCTTCGCACCGGCCCCGCCGCGGTCTCTTCGAACAGGTCGAGGGCGCAGTCGGCCGAGAGCGCCGTCACCGCCTGTCCGCGGGCGCCCACCCTCAGGGCGAGCCGCTCGACGAGCGGCGTGAGCGCGAAGAGCAGCCCCTCCGAGCCCCGCACGGGCGTGTCGAAGTCGACCGTCTCTTCGAGAAGAGGCGAGGGCTGCAGCGCGTCCAGCGGACGTTCGCGTCCGCCGTGGGCCCAGAACAGCAGCCGCTCGGCCTCGGCGCCCAGACGCGTCGAGAGTGTCCGCGCGGGCAGTTGACGCAGCTCGGCGAACGTCTTGAGCCGCAGCGAGCCGAGCCAGCGGAAGGTGGCGTTGGACAGCTCGAGCCGCTCGTCGTCGGGCGAGCGAGGGCCGTGACGATGCACCTCCATGGCGAGCCGCTCGAGGAGTGACAGCGGCAACGGCCCCAGCAGCATCGAATGGGTGCGCGGCGGCACCAGCCAAGGGTCGGCGCGTGCGCGCAGCGCCGCGTGATGGGCGAAGAGCCGGGCCGCGGCCGGCGTGTCGGCCACCGCGACGAAGCAGGTCAGGCCCAGCGATGCGGCCGGACCCTGCAGCGCCCTGGCCCAGCGGGCCTCGCGGGACTCTCCCGGGGCGGCTTCGTCGGGGAGCCGCACGACCTCGAGGGCCGAGCCGTCGAGCAGCAGCGTCTCGGGGGGACGGCGCTCCACGGCGGGCGAGAGGGCGATCAGCGCCTCGGCCAGGGCGTTCAGCGTCGCCTCTTCATCGCCCGGTTCGGGACGCAGCACCACCAGATCGGGCGCGAGGCTGCGGGCCTGGGCCACGGTGTCGCCCTCGCGGAGACCCAAGGCACGTGCCTTCGGCGAGGCGGCCAGCACCCGTTCGACACCGCCCTCACGGGTTGCCAGAACGGCAGCTGCGTCGGCAAGCGGCACCTCGGCCCGCCGGGCCGCGAGCTGGAGGGCGAGGTCGGGCAGGACGAGGGCAGCGAACCTCACGAGCGCCCCCAGCGGCGCGCCGGCCGTTGCCGCGTCGCCACGAGATCCCACAGGGGCAGGGCGCCGGCAGCGGTCGAAGGACGTCGCCGGGCGAGCAGCTGCTGCCGGGCGGGATCGGGTTGCCACAAGGGCAACAGCGGCGGGCGAGGCCGAGCAATCACCACCAGCCCCGAGGTGTCGCCCCGAGAAGAGTGCCGAGCCTCGAGGTTGACGGGGCGCACGCCGGTCCGAAGCGCTTCGGAGGGCAGCACGGTGGGCCGCTCGAGCCGCACCCGCAGCGTGGCGCCCAGCGGACAGGCGCCCCGGGACAGCACCACCACGGCGGTGCCGGGTGCGGCGCGGGCAGCGTCGATGAGGCGCCTCATGGCCGAGGCCTCTTCGGCCTGTTTCGAGCCTTCGCCCACCTCCACCACGACCAGACCCAAGGCGCCGGTGCGCACGAGCAGCTGGGCCGCCCACAGCGCCTCCCGAGGGGGCGCATGCACCGTCAGCAGCCGGCTCAGGTCGATGCCCGCTTCGATCAGCGCCGGCGCCGACAGGCTTGTGCCGGGCGCGTCGGAAAGAACCCAGGCGCCCAGCGCCCCCGTGGCCGTCGTCTGCCCCAGAGAACAGGCCAGGAGCGTCGTGGCCCCGGCCCCCTCGGGCGCGGTCAGTGTGCTGACCCGGCCCTTCGGCCAGCCGCCGCCAAGCATCCGATCGACCTCTGGCAGGCCCGAGGGCTGCCGCGGAGCCTCGTCGGTCGCACCGGTGCCCAGATGTCTTCGGGTCAGCTCGTCGCGCAGCTGGGCCAGTTGGCGCCGGCGCTCGTCGAGGGTGGTCTCCGGGGCGGTCTCTGATGCGATCTGGGGCGGCATGGGTCACCTGTACGGGTGTTCAAGTCTATGCCACATCGGTCTGACATCGCTCGGCCGGCCGCTGGGGTAGCGAGTCAATGTGCCGTAATCACGATCGTTTCTCCGGAATTCAATCCAGTACTGAACGCGCGTATAGTCCGGGTATGCCGTTCGCGGAGCTCGTCGCCCGGTCGAACTTCACCTTTCTGGAGGGCGCGTCGCACCCCGAGGAGCTGGTGGCGCGGGCCCATGCCCTCGGCCTGACGGCGCTGGGCTTGTGCGACCGGGACAGCCTCGCCGGCGTCGTGCGGGCCCACGGCCGGGCCAAGGAGCTTGGGCTGAAGCTGATCGTCGGGGCCGAGGTGACCTTCGTCGACCGGCCGCCACTTGTGATGCTGGCCTCCGACACAGAAGGCTACGGGAACCTGTGCGAGCTGGTCTCCATCGGGCGGCTGTCGGCCGAGAAGGGGCAGAGTTTCTGCCGCTGGGAGGTGGTCGGTGAGCGGCACCGTGGGCTGTGGGCCGTGGACATGGCGAGCGACGAGGCCGCGCAGCTGGACGACGTGCGGGCCCTCTTCGGCGAGCGGCTCTCGGTGGGCATCTGGAACCACCTCACGGCGGAGGGGCCGGCGCGCATGGCCCAGCGGGAGCGGCTCGCCACGCAGGTCGGGGTTCCCCTGGTCGCGACGAATGCGCCCGTGATGCACCTGCGGGCGCGGCAGCCGCTGCAGGACGTGCTGACCTGCATTCGGCTCGGCACCGACATGCACCACGCCGGACGGCGGCTGTTCCCGAACGCGGAGCGGATTTTGAAGGGCGAGGCCGAGCTGCTGCGGCTCATGGCCGGACGACGCGAGTGGCTCTCGCGCGCTGCCGAGATCGCCACGGCCTGCGACTTCAGCCTCGATGCGCTGGCCTACCGCTTTCCGATGGAGGATCTCGCTGCGGGTGAATCGGCCGACACGATGCTGCGGCGGCTCGTCGATGAAGGGCTGGAGCGGCGCTATCCGCAGGGCGTTCCGCAGGAGGTCGCGGCGCAGGTGGCGCACGAGCTGCGGATGATCGAATCGCTCGGTTTTGCGGGCTATTTCCTCACCGTCTGGGACATCGTCCGGTTCGCGCGCGAGCGGGGGATTCTGTGCCAGGGGCGCGGCAGCGCGGCCAACTCGGTCGTCTGCTACGCGCTCGGCGTCACCAGCATCGACCCGGTGCGGATGGGCCTGTTGTTCGAGCGGTTCATCTCGCGTGAGCGCGGCGAGCCGCCCGACATCGACGTCGACTTCGAGCACGAGCGGCGCGAGGAGGTGCTGCAGTACGTCTATTCAAAATACGGCCGGGACCGGGCGGCGATGGTGGCGAACGTCATCAGCTACCGCGGCCGTTCGGCGCTGCGCGACGTGGGCAAGGCGATGGGGCTCTCGGGCGATCAGGTCGATCGTCTGGCGCGCACGGCGGGGGCCTATTCGGGCGGGCCCGATCCGGAGGCGCTGCGCCAGAGCGGCCTCGTGCTGGACGACCCGCTGGTGCGCCACACGCTGCGCCTCGCCGACGAGCTGCAGGGCTTTCCGCGCCACCTGGGCATCCACTCGGGCGGCTTCGTTGTCACGCACGACCGGCTCGCGCGCCTCGTCCCGCTGGAGAACGCCTCGATGGAGGGGCGCACGGTCATCCAATGGGACAAGGACGACGCGTCGGCGGTGGGGCTGCTCAAGATCGATCTGCTTTCTCTCGGGATGTTGTCGATGCTGGCGCGCGCGTTCGCGCTGATTCGGGACCGTTTTCAGCGGGAATTGTCCCTCGCGACCATCCCCGCCGAGGACCCGGCGGTCTACGAGATGCTCTGCGAGGCCGACAGCGTGGGCGTCTTCCAGATCGAGTCCCGTGCGCAGATGAACATGCTGCCGCGCCTGAAGCCGCGCTGCTTCTACGACCTCGTCGTCGAGGTGGCGATCATCCGTCCGGGGCCGATTCAGGGCGGCATGGTCCACCCCTACCTGCGGCGGCGCGACGGGCTCGAGAAGGTGGAGTACCCGCACCCGGCGGTGAAGGCCGTGCTCGAGAAAACGCTGGGCGTGACGCTGTTTCAAGAGCAGGGGATGAAGCTCGCGGTTGTCGCTGCCGGGTTCTCTCCGGGTGAGGCCGACGAGCTGCGCCGGGCCATGACGCACAAGCGCTCGAAGGAAAAACTCGAGTCGATGAAGGCGCGGCTCGTCTCGGGCATGGCGAAAAACGGCATCGGCCCGGCGGCCGCAGAGAACATCTTTCAGCAGCTGCTGGGCTTCTCGGGCTACGGCTTTCCGGAGAGCCATTCGGCCTCGTTCGCGCTGCTCGTCTACGCCTCGGCGTGGCTCAAGCGGCACTACCCGGGCCTCTTCGCCGCGTGCCTGCTCAACGCGCAGCCGATGGGCTTCTACGCGCCGCACACCCTCATCGAGGATGCCCGGCGCCACGGCGTGCCGCCGCGTCCCATCGACGTCTTCTTTTCCGACTGGGAGACGACGCTCGAGGAGGCCGAGCCGGGGGAGGGCGTGCGCGAATCGGATGAGACTTGGCGAGCGTGGCTCGAGCGCGATCGCCTGGAGGGCTGCCTCGCGCTTCGGCTCGGTTTGAAGCTGGTGCGAGGGCTGCGGCGCGAGCATGCCGAGCGGATCGTCCAGGTGCGCGCGGAGCGGCCGTTTCGCACGCTGGAGGAGTTCGCCCATCGCACACGCCTGCCGGGTCACGTCCTCGTGCGCCTCGCCGCCGCCGGTGCGCTGGAGGGCTTCGGGAAGGGGCGGCGCGAGACGCTGTGGCACGTGCAGTCGCTCGTCTCGCACGACTCGCTCTTCGCCGGGCTGACCATGGAGGAGCCCGAGGTCGCGTTCGACGAGGGCAGCGGGCTCGAGCGGCTGCTGCAGGAGTTCGAGACGACGGGCGTCTCCTCCCGTGATCACCCGATGGCGCTGCTCCGGCCGCAGCTAAGCGCGTTCCGGCTGATGCGCACGGATCTGCTGCAGCGCATCCCCCAAGGTCGGCGCGTCCGCGTGGGCGGCCTCGTGATCATCCGCCAACGTCCGCAGACCGCGAAGGGCGTCGTCTTCATCACGCTGGAGGACGAGTGCGGCTTCGCGAACCTCGTCATCGCGCCCGAGCTGTGGGAGCGCGTGAAACCGGTCGCCTCGCAGAGTCCTTTCCTCTTTGCCGACGGCGTCGTGAAGCGCGCGGGGAAGGTCATCAACCTGCAGGTGATGCAGCTCGAGCCGCTGCCGGTGATCGATGCGGGGACGAAGAGTCGGGACTTTCACTGAGGGTGTCGACCCCCGGGCCAACGGTCGGTCTGGCGAGCGCCCGGGCGACGATGCCGATATAAAAAGAGGGTGTTCTCAACGCGTCAATCTCTTCCGGCTTTTCTGCTCGCCTGTGCCCTGACGACGGCGTGGGCGGCAGCGGCTTCTCCGATGGCTCCGGACGCGGCCGAAGCCCCAGCGAGCGCAGCCTCCGAGGCTGCGGCCCCGGCCGAGCCGTCTGCCGACGGGCCGAACGATGTGAGGAGCGCCGAAGGGGCGGCCGTTGCCGACGCAGCCTCCGCGCCTGCCCCGGAGCCTTCTGCGCCCACCGAACCCTCACCAGCGTCGGCGCCCCCCGCGGTCAGCCCGTCACCGGCGAGCGACTCCGGGTTCTTCTTCGGATCCTATGGGCGCGTCGGGTTCGCCAACGATCTCGCCGGCAGAACCGGCCGTGACACCGACATCGTCCGATACGGGCCGCGCATCGACGAGCCGAGCTACGCCGAGCTTCAGTTCCGCCGTGAGGATCGGCTGGGCGCGGTGTACAGCCGGGTCGTCTTCACGCTCGCGCTGCTGGGCCCGTTTTTCCACTTCGACGGGCGGTTCGACGAGTCGTGGGCGGTGCGCCAGCTCTATGCCGAGGCCGAACACGTGGGGCTCCAGGGGCTCGCCTTGTGGGCCGGCTCGCGCATCGCGCGTGGCGACGACATCTACCTGTTCGACTTCTGGCCGCTCGACAACCTGAACCTCGTCGGCGGCGGGGCGCGGTGGGCTTGGCGCGACCGTGTCGAGACGCTCGTCCACGTCGGCTCCTACCGGCTCGCGGACCAGTATCAGTATCAGGCGATCGAGGTGCCCGCGCGCACGGGCATCGGCACCGTCGAACTCGCCCTGCTCGACCGTCCTCGGACGGTCACGGCGGCCAAGAGCACCTGGTGGCCGTTCGGGCGCTTCGCGGCCCGGGGACTCAAGCTCGTGGCTTACGGCGAGTGGCACTCGCTGCCGGCGGGCGAGCGTCGTTCGGCGAACGCCCGTGTCGAGTCGCTGCCCCCCGACGACGGCCTCGTCGCAGGCGTGCAACTCGGGGCATGGCACGGGCCCAGCCGTTCGTTCGGTAACGCCTTCTTCCGCGTCGCGCGTGGACTCGCCGCGTGGAACCCGCTCGAGTCCCCCTTCGCCGGCGGCGGAGCGGTGACGACCACTCCGCGCGCCCTCGAGCTGATGGGTGGCCTGGTCGGCAACGTCGAGCATGGTCCCGTCGGGGTGCAGTTCGGCGCATGGGCGCGCAGCTTCCGTGATCAGGGGCCGGCCGGCGAAGCCGATGTCACATCGGGGGCCGTGGCGGAGGGGGCCGTGGCCGTGCGCCCCCACCTGTGGCTGGGCGATTGGTTCGGTGTCGCGGCCGAGGCCAGCTACCAGCAGCTCGTCCGGTCTCGCGTCGACGAGGTGACGGGTCGCCTCCAAGGCGGCCGGCTGGGGAAGTTCGCGATCTTTCCGTTCGTGACGCCGAAGGGGCGCGGCACCTACACCCGGCCTCACTTGCGCCTCATCTATGCGCTGACCCTGCGCGATGACGATGCGATGAACCTGTTTCCCGACGAGGACCGGCGCTCGCGCCGTCCGGTCGAACACTTTCTCGGGGTGATGAGCGAATGGTGGTTCGACAGCAGCTACCGATGACCTGCGCGCTGGCGCTCGCCCTCTGTGCCGCGTGCCTCCCCGAAGGGCCGCCTTTGCGCGCCCCGGATGGTCCGATCGATCCGCCGCCGCGGCGGATCATCTATCAACTGCTGGTGCGAACCTTCGGGAACGACCGGGGCGTCAACCTTTCGAATGGGACACTCGAGCAGAACGGCAGCGGCACCTATGATGACATCGACGGGCCTGCGATAGAGGCGATCCGGGGGCTCGGTGCGACCCACGTCTGGCTGACGGGCGTGCCGCGGCAGGCGAGCCTGACGGCCTATCCTGCGCTGGGCATCGCCGCCGAGGATCCCGATGTGGTGAAGGGACGCGCCGGAAGCCCCTACGCCATCATCGATTACTTCGACACCTCGCCCGACTACGCGCGGGACCCGGCGCGGCGCCTCGAGGCGTTTCGAGCGGCGGTCGACCGTCTTCACGCCGCAGGTCTCAAGGTCCTCATCGACCTCGTGCCGAACCACGTCGCACGGGGCTACCGGTCGAGCGTGAGGCCTGACGACGACTTCGGCGTCGGCGACGACCCGACCCGCTTCTTCGCGCCGGACAACTCGTTTTTCTATCTGACCGACCCGCCCGGCCAGGCGCTGCGACTCTCCTCGGGGCCTTGGAGCGTGCCCGGCATGGACGGCAGCTTCCCCCGCGAGGACGGCTCGTCGCCGGCGCGCACGCCCCGGGCCACCGGCAACAACGTCACAAGCCCCGCTCCGGGCGCATACGACTGGTATGAGACCGTGAAGCTGAACTGGGGCTACAACTTCGTCACCGGCGAGACGCGCTTCCACCCTGTCCCGCGCACGTGGCAGCGGATGGACGCGGTGCTGGCGGAGTGGCAGTCGCGGGGCGTCGACGGCTTCCGGTGCGACTTCGCCCACTACGTCCCCATAGCAGCGTGGCAGTGGCTGGTGGCGCAGGCCCGAGCGCGTGATCCGTCGGTCGAGTTCTACGCCGAGGCGTATGCCGCCGCCGACGCAGCGCCCCATTCGAACAAGCCGAACATGCTGCTCGCCGGCTTCGATGGCACCTACGACGACCCTCCTTACGACGCCGTGCGCGCGGTGGTCCGTGGTGAGGCCTCGGCGAACGATCTCGACGGACTGATGGCCGACGACTTCATGCGCGACCGTGTCGTGCGCTACGTCGAAAACCACGACGAGCCGCGCGCAGCCGCGCCGGTGCGAATCTCAGGATCGGAGGGGGGCTTCGGCAGCGTCGAGGCCGGGCTGGCCGGCGCGGCGCTCCTCTACCTCTCCGCGAACGGCCCGCTGCTGCTCTACGCCGGACAGGAGCTGGGCGAGCGCGCGGAGGGGGCCGAAGGGTTCGGTGGAGACGACGGCCGCACCTCGATCTTCGATTACTGGTCGATGCCGACGACGGCCGCCTTCAAGCGCGTCGGGTGGGCGCCCGAGGCGCTGTCCGAGCCGATGCGTGCGTTGCGGGCACGCTACGCCGACCTGCTGGCCGTGGCGAAAGGCCAGGCGTTCCGCGCCGGCACCCAGTACTACGGCCTCTCCTATGTGAACCGCGATCAGGCGTCGTTCGGCGATTACGGCCGGCGTGTGACGGCGTTCCTGCGGTACCGACCCGGGGGACAGGTTTGCCTCGTGTTCATCAGCCTCGACGGCGCCCGGTCGTTTCAGACGCGCATCCGCATCCCCCGTCGCGCCTTGGTTTTCGCCGGTCTCGGCGACGCTGAACGGCTGAGGTTCGGCTCGCTTCTGGGCGACGCCCCTGCGCGCGAGACGGCCGCCGCGACGTTGCCGAACGGCGGAGTCGAGGTGGAGCTGCCGCCCTACGGTGTCGTCGTCTACGAACTCTCCGAGGTGCCCTGATGCGACGGCTCGTGCTCCTCCTCGCGCCTACCCTCCTTTGTGCCTGCCTGCTCACCGACGTCGAGCCGGTGGGCGCCGACCGGGTCGCGACACACGTCGACGACTGGCGCGACGAGGTGATCTACCAACTGCTCACCGACCGCTTCGCGAACGGAGACCCGCGCAACGACTTCCGCGTCCGCCCCGACGCGATGGCCGCCTACCACGGCGGCGACTGGCAAGGGGTCATCGACAGGCTGGGCTACCTCGAGGCTCTCGGCGTCACCGCGCTGTGGATCAGTCCGATCGTGCGGAATGTGGATCAGGACGCCGGCGTCGACGGCTACCACGGCTACTGGGCCCAGGACTTCACCCGCCTCAACCCCCACTTCGGCGACCTCGCGACCTTGCGTCGACTCGTCGACGAGGCCCACGCGCGGGGCATGAAGGTCATTCTCGACATCGTCACGAACCACGTCGGCCAGGTCTTCTTCTACGACATCAACATGAACGGCCAGCCCGACGACGCGCTCTACGGCTCGGGTACGCGCAGCCCGCTGACGCGCGTCACCGAATACGATCCCGATTACGACCCGCGGGGCATTCAGTCCTTCACCTCGCTGGGGGAGTCCGGCCTCGCGCCGGTGGTGTTCATCGACCTGCCCGAGTTGTTCCGCATCGCGCCGTCGCCCGCCATCTTCGGAAGCCCCGACGCCTACAACCGAAGAGGCCGTGTCACCGACTGGAACGACAGGCAACAGGTGATTTACGGCGACTTCCCGGGAGGCCTCAAGGACCTCGCCACCGAGCGCCCCGAGGTGCGCGAAGCCCTCATCCGGGTCTACGTCGACTGGGCGCTGAAGCTGGACCTCGACGGATTTCGCATCGACACCATCAAGCACGTCGAGGACGGCTTCTGGCAGGTGTTCGCGCCCGAGGTCCGACGGCGGCTCGCGCAGGCGGGGAAGCGGCGCTTCTTCCTCTTCGGGGAGGCGTTCGACGGCAACGACGATCTGCTGGCGAGCTACACGCGCCCGGGCATGTTCGACTCCGTCTTTTACTTCTCCCAGAAGTTCCGGGTGTACGACGACGTCTTCATGCGCGGCGGCCCCACGAGCCGCATCGAGCAGCTCTGGCGTGCGCGCGAGGAGCGCTTCGGCGCGGTGCCGCAGGAGGAGGGCATCGGCATCGCACCCCGGCACGCGCTCGTGAACTTCATCGACAACCACGACGTGCCCCGATTCCTCTACAACCGCCCCGACCTGAAGGGCCCCGGAGCGCTCAGGGCGGCCGTGGCCTACCTGCTCACCCAGGACGGCATCCCGTGCCTGTACTACGGCACCGAGCAGGAGTTCTCGGGCGGCAACGACCCCGCCAACCGCGAGGACCTGTGGAAGACCGGCTATCGCACCGACGGCGAGACCTTCCGCTGGACGGCCCGGCTCATCAAGGTCCGGCGCGCCTATGAGGCGCTGCGTCGCGGGGACTTCCGCCTGCGCTGGACGACGGAGCGCACCTCGGACGCCCAAGACGCCGGTATCGTCGCCTTCGAGCGCACGACTCCGGAGGGCGGCTACGCGCTCGTCGTCGTGAACTCGAACGGCGAGCAGACGAGCGAGACCAGCGCCTCCGCCTTCGGTGGCGGGTCGATGCTGATCGGACGCAGCGCAGGGGACGTTCTCGTCGACGCGTTGTCGAACGATCGCTGGGTCGTTGGTCAAGGGGGCAGCCTCGCGGTGCAGGTCCCGCCACACAGTGCGCGCGTCCTCGTTCCGGCGGAGGACCTGCGGCCGCTGCCGTAGCCTGTCCCCCGCCGCCCCGAGGGAATGAGACCGGATCCGGCTGGTGCGAGTGGCGCTGCGAATCGGGACCGCACCGGGGCGATCGGTATCAAGCGCATGGGCAAACGTTGACCGCGACCTGTCGGGCGTGATTTCGTTCGCGCCCATTCAACGCCCCCACGGGATGGGGCTCGGGAGCCATCGATGCAGTCGGGTACTCGCCTCCTCGCAAGTGCAGCGGTTCTGGTGTCAGGTGTTCTCGCCTCGGGCTGCGCCGCCCGGCACAACGTCCAGTGGGACGCCAAGCCGGCCGCCGCCGCCGCGCCCACGGTCGCCGCGGTTGCCGCCGGCCCCGAGGCGGAGGGCGACGAGCTGTGGAAGTCGCGCGGCGAGCCGGCAAAGCTCGCGCAGGCCCTCGCCCTGTGGGAGGAGGCGGCGCGTCAGGGACTCACGTCGAAGCTCGCCGTGAAGCTCGCCCGAGGCCACTACCTCATGGGCGATGGACACCACTTCCTCGCCGGCGACATCGCCGCCCGGGACGCCGAGTACCAGAAGGGGCTCGACTGGGCGACCCAGGCGCTGAAGCTGACGGCGCCGAAGTTCGCCGAGGCGATGGCTGCGGGAAAGACGCACGCCGAGGCCATCTCTCTCGCCGACCGCGAGGCCGTCGAATCGATGTACTGGTTCGCCACCAACCTCGGGAAGTGGGCCGCCACCAAGGGCTTCGCGACCAAGCTTCGCTACAAGGACGACATCAAGAACACCATGCTCCGCGTCAAGGAGCTGGACGACCGGTTCTTCTACGCCGCCGCATGGCGCTACTTCGGCAGCTTCGAGGCCGCCACCCACGGCCTCGCCGGCGGCTCGCTCGAGAAGAGCGAGGAGAACTTCAAGCGGGCCGTCGAGCTGGCGCCGAACTATCTGGGGACGAAGGTGCTGTGGGCCGACTACCTGTGCGTCAAGAAGCGCGACCAGGAGACCTTCAAGCGGCTCCTCGAGGAAGTGAAGAGCGCCAACGCCGACATCGACCCTGAAATCTCGCCCGAGAACCGCATCGAGCAGCGCAAGGCAGAGAAGCTGCTCGCCGAGATCGAAGACAAGTTCTAGCTCCGGCCATTCCGGAAGGGAGTTTTCGATGATCTCGCATCGCATGGCGGGCGTCGTGTCCGCAGTCGTGTTGCTCTGCGGCGCCGCAGCCCAGGCCCAGACGGTCACCGTGAAGGCCGGCTCGGTCGCCCCCGAGGGGACGCCCTGGTCCGAATGGCTCGACGGCGTGAAGGCCCGCATCGAGAAGGAGACCGCCGGCAAGGTGAAGATGAAGAACTATCTCGGCGGCAAGCTCGGCGGCGAGAAGGAGATGGTCGAAGAGGTCAAGAACGGGACCCTCCAGATCTTCGGCGGCTCGGCGGCTGCGCTAGGCGGCCTGGTGCCCGAGGTCGGGGTCTTCGAACTCCCGTTCATCTTCACCTCGGACGCCGAGGCCGACCACGTGCTGGACAAGCTGCGTGAGCCCGTCTCGAAGCTCCTGTCGGCGAAGGGCTTCACGATGATCATGTGGGCCGAGAACGGCTGGCACGGGTACGGCGTCAAGGGCAAGTGCGTCGCCAAGGCCTCCGAGCTCAAGGGTCTCAAGATGCGGAGCCAGGAGAGCTTCATCCACATCGAGACCTACAAGGCGCTGGGCGCCTCGCCGGTCGAGATGGCCGTTCCCGAGGTGATGGGGGCGCTCCAGACCGGCACGGTCGACGGCTACTCCAACACGCCGCTCTTCTCATTCGCGACCAGCTGGTACAACGGCATCACCCACTTCACCTACACGAAGCACATCTACCAGCCGGGCATTCTCGTCGTTTCGAAGAAGTGGCTCGACGGCCAGGCGCCGGAGATCCGCACCGCGCTGCTGCGCCGTGACGACGAACGCGCAGGCATCGAGGGCGTCCGGGGGTTGACGGAGCCGCTCCTCGACAACTTCAAGGCGGCCAAGAAGACGGTCTGCAGGGTCACGCCGGAAGCGACGAAGGAGTTCGCCGAGAAGGCGCGGGGCGTCTGGGAGATCTTCGGCAAGCGCTCCCCGGCCAACAAGGCGATCCTCGATCAGGTGCTGGCGGCGAAGAAGGAATTCGCTGCGAAGAAGTAGCCGCTTCGGGAGAGCCGATGGACAGCCTCAGAAGCGTCGCCCGTGCCGTCGACGACGCCGTCTTCCAGGTTGAGCGGGCGCTGCTGCTGGTGGCCGTCGCCGGCATGACCGTGCTCGTGTCGCTCGACGTGGTGCAGCGGACCTTCTCGCGGCCCGAAGGACGCATCGCCTCGATGCTCGTCGCGCTGCTTTCTCCGGCCACACCGGAGGCCCGTGAACGAATCGTCGGAGTCGTCGCGCCGATGCTGTTCGGGGCCGGCGCGCTGCTGCTGTGCATGCTCGCCGCGCATTCGGCGGCGCTGATTCGAGCCGAGCGTGCCGGGCGTCCGCCGTCGTCGATGGCCCACTCCGCGGCGCGAGGGCTGGCCGTCTGTCTCGCCGGCTGGCTCTTCGTCAAGGCCGAGCTGTGGCTCTTTCCTTCGAGCCTCCCGGGCGCGCAGAAGTTCGCGCTGGGATTCATGCTGTGGGCCGGCATGCTCGGCGCCTCGATCGCCACGCGGACGCGCCGGCACATCGTGATCGACACGGTGACCAAGGGGCTCGACCCGGACACGGGGCGCCTCTACGCGCTGATCGGCGGCATCGTCACGGCACTGTTCTGCGGCTTCGTCGCGTGGCTCGGCTTCATCCAGTTGACGGGCGAGTTCCGCGACTGGTCGGTCGGCGAGGGCGTGGGTGTTTATGACGCACTTCCGGTGCCGCTGTGGGTGCGGACTCTGGCGGTGCCGTTCGCCTTCACCGTCATGTCGGTGCGCTTCTTCGGGGCCGCGGTCCGCGATTTCGTCTACGGGGCGCCAGTCGGCGGCGTGGACGCCCACGGCGTCGATCTCGAAGCGCTCGCCAAGACCGATGTGAACGGGGAGGCCGCGTGATGCTTGGGGCGTTGTACGCGGCGTCGCTCGCGCTCGCGGGCGGGGCTTACCGGAAGCGGCCGATTGGGCTGGCGGTTTGGGTGCTGCTGCTCTCGGCCGTCTACTTCTTCGCGGGGCCGACGGCGTTCCTCTGCGTCGGCGTCATTGCCGTCTCCCTGCTGCTGGGACAGCCGCTCTTCGCGCTCATGGGCGCGATCGGCATGGCGCTGCTCGCAGTGGTGTCCGGCTATGCCACGCTCGACACGCAGACCGTGGTGGTGCAGCAGGTCCTCAAGCTCGCCGGCACCGAGGTGCTGCTCGCGATCCCGTTCTTCGTCGTGGCGGGCGAGTTGATGACGCAGGGGAGCCTCGCGCGCAGGCTCATCGACGTGATGAAGGCCGCGTTCGGCTGGATTCCCGGCGGCCTCGCCGTCTCGGCGGTGGCGGGCTGCGTCTTCTTCGCCGCCATCTCCGGCTCCTCGCCGGTGACCGTCGTGGCCATCGGCTCTCTCATGGTGCCGGCGCTGGTGAAGGCGAACTACCCCGAGGGCTTCTCCATCGGTCTGCTGACGACGGCCGGCTCTCTGGGCATCCTGATTCCGCCGTCGATTCCGATGATCGTCTATTCGATCATGGTCTCGAGCTCGACCCCGATCGACCCGACCGATCTGTTCATGGCGGGTGTGGTGCCGGGGCTCTTCATCGGCGCGCTGCTGGCGGGCTACGCGGTCCTGCGTGGGAAGGCACTGAAAATCGCGCGGGAGCCGTTCAGCGCCGCGCGCCTCGCGGAGGCCATCCGGCAGGGCTTCTGGTCGTTGATGCTCCCGGTCATCATCCTCGGGGGCATCTACTCGGGCATCTTCACGGCGACAGAGGCGGCGGCGGTCAGCGTCGTCTACGCCTTCGCGGTCGAGTACTTCATCCACGGGGAGATGAACGGCCGAAAGCTCGTGGAGGTGGCCGAGAACTCGATGACGGTGCTCGGGTCGCTGCTCGTGATCATCGCCCTCGCCATCGCGCTGAACTATTTCCTCGTGCAGGAGCAGGTGCCCGATCGGATGGTCGAGTGGCTGCGGACGCTGGACCTGAACCGCAACACGTTCCTCATCGTCGTCAACCTGTTGCTGCTGGTCGTCGGCTGCTTCATGGACATCATGAGCGCGATCCTGATCATCGCGCCGATGCTCGCGCCCATGGCTTCGGCGATGGGGATCGACCCGATCCACATGGGCATCATCTTCATCGTCAATCTGGAGATTGGTTACCTCACGCCGCCGGTCGGCTTGAATCTCTTCGTGAGCTCGAGCCTGTTCAAGAAGGACCTCGGCTTCATCATCCGCGCCGTGCTGCCGACGCTGGGCATCATGCTGGTGAGCCTCGCGGTGATCACCTGGGTGCCGTCGATGAGCCTCGCGCTGGTGGACTATCTGAAGGAGAAGCCGGGAGCGGCGGCTCAGAGCGACTCCGCCAAGCCCGCCGAGCCGTCGGCGCCGTCCGGGTCCGAAGGGGTCAAGAGCCTCGAAGAGCTGATGCGCGCGCGCAAGCAGCCGGGCGAGGATGCCGCTGCCGAGCAGGCCTCTGGCGGTGAGCGGGTCAAGAGCCTCGAGGAGCTGATGCGCGAGCGCAAGCAGCGGGCCGCGCCGGGGGCGGCTCCCGAGTCTCCCTGAGTTGCGGGCCTGCCGTTGTCTGGGCTTGTCGGCGTGGGTGGAGGGGGGCCGCGGCCGCTCCTGAAAAGCAATGCGCCCACTGGAGGAACCGACGGGCGCCCGATACTCACTATACCGCCGATTCCTCGAGGCCGAGCTTGCGCTTGGCGTCGGAAGCGGCGCCTCCGGCGGCATGAGTGTCCGTCACGCAACGTCGCCCGGGAACAGTCGCCTTGCGCTGTAGCGCATGGTGGTTATCACCCCACCATGACCAAGCAGATCGCGATCATCGGCGGAACTTCCGGCATCGGGCACGCCGCCGTCACCCAGCTCCTTGGGGCAGGGCACCTGCTCCACGTGGCCTGTCGTGCACCCGAGAAACTGGCCGAAGCCGTTGCGTCGGTGCAGGCGTTCGATGCGATGGCGCCCGGCCCGCTGCACTGGCCGGAGAAGCTGGACGGCTTCGTCTACTTCCCCGGTACGATCTCGCTTCGGCCGTTTCATCGACTGACCGCCGAGGATTTTCAGCGGGATTTGCAGGTCAACCTGCTTGGTGCGGTCGCCGCGCTGCAATCGGCGCTGCCCGCGCTGAAGGCCTCCGGTGACGCGTCGGTCGTCCTCTTTTCCACCGTCGCCGTGGCGCAGGGCATGTCGATGCACGCCGGCATCGCCGCTTCGAAGGGCGCCGTCGAAGGGCTCGCGAGAAGCCTCGCTGCGGAGTGGGCCCCTGCGATTCGCGTCAACGTCGTCGCGCCGTCGCTCACGGAGACGCCGCTCGCAGGGGCGCTGCTCAACACCGATCAGAAGCGCGAGGCGGCGGCGAAGCGGCACCCGCTGAATCGGGTGGGGCGCGCCGACGACGTTGCGGCCCTCGTCGCGCACCTGCTTTCGGACCACGCGCGCTTCATGACCGGTCAGGTCCTGCATGTGGACGGGGGCCTGTCATCGCTCCGGATGTTCTGAGGCGGACGGGTCGTTCACGGGCGCAGATGGCCGGAAGGCTGCGCTCCGTGTTGCCGAGGCGCAGCCGTTCGCCTATGTGACCGCGATGTCCATCGACTGGCAGGCGCTCTACGACTCTCCGCTGCAGCACCCCGGCATCGCATGGCTCGTCTGCCTCGGGACGCTGACATGGCTGCTCATGCGCGTCCCTGCGTCGTCTTCGCGGGTGGTGCTGGCGCTCATCGCCATCGAGACGATGGTCGATGCGCTGTTCACGGGGGCGGTTTCGCCGCTGCCCAAGTTGGGTGCGGTTGCGCAGGTGGTGCCGATCGCATTCGTCGTGCTGGGCGATCTGCGGCTGTTCGTGCTGGTGGAGCGCTTCCGGCGGCCGGGCGTCACGTGGACGCGGGCGCTGGGTCGGGCACTGCCCTGGGCGTTCGTGGTGCCGGTGGTTCAGGGGGTGGGCATCCGTCTGCTACCGGCCTCCTTCATCCTCGAGCGGAGGATCTATCTCGCCTACGAGCTGCTGTTCTGCCTGCTCGCCGCAGGCCTGCTCGTCACCCGTTACGCCTCCCGCGAGGCCACGCCGGCGCAGGGCCGTTACGCGACGCGGCTCGTCGCCCTGTTCCTCGTGCAGTACGTGCTGTGGGCGACCTGCGATCTGCTGATCCTGTCGGGGGCTGGGTGGGCGCTCGGCCTGCGAATGCTGCCCAATGCGGTCTACTACGGCCTGTTCGTGGTGGCAGCGGCCCTGTTCGCGCCTGACGAGGCCCGTCGATGAGGCGCATCACACCCGCCCTGCTGGTTCTCTTGTTGGCCGGCGCGTGTCGGCGTTCGGTCGAGGTGCCACCAGGGCCGGAGCCGGTGCTCACCTTCTCCCGAGACGGGGCCGAGGTGTCGAAGCTGGGCCGCGCGCAGCTCGAAGCGCTCGTGCCGGCCGAGACCGTCGCCGCCTTCGACCCCTACTACGGCCGTCCGAAGCGTTGGCAGGCGATACCGCTCGCGCCGCTGTTGTCGCGGGTCTATCGGGACGACGGCCTCGCCCGCTTCGAGTTCGTGCTGCGCGCCAGCGACGGCTACACCGTGCCGTTCGAAGGTGCACGGCTCCTCGAGCCCGGGGGCTACCTCGCCGTGGCCGACGCCGATGGTCCATGGGAGCCGATCGGCCCACGCAAATCGGATCCGGCGCCGTTCTACGTAATCTGGAGCGGTCCGGAGCAGCAGAGCCTCGAGACGCATCCGCGCCCGTGGTCGCTCGCCGCAGTTGCCATCGAACCGTTCGAGCGCGTCTTCCCGAAGGTGCTGCCGCCCTCCACGGCCGATGCTCAGGTTGCGCGCGGGTTCGCGCTCTGGCGGGCGCACTGCTTCCGCTGCCACGCGATCAACCAGCAGGGCGGCAAGGTCGGACCGGAGTTCAACGTGCCGAGAAACATCACGGAGTACCGGGACGCCGCGTTCCTGAAGGCGTGGATTCGCGACCCGCAGTCGTACCGGCCTTCGGTGATGCCGGCCTTCGCCTTCCTGCCCGAGGAGGATCTGGATGCGCTGCTGGCTTACTTGAGCGCCATGAAGCAGCTGAAGGACCCGGCGCTGACGGCACCGTCCGGCGGAGGCCATTAGTGCACCCATCGGCCCGAGCGCTGAACGAGCGGGTGCGACGCCTCCCGGAGGTGATCCGGGAGACGCTCGCGCTGCCGCTGCCCGACGGCTGGGGCGGTGCCGACGACCGCCGCATCGTCCTGACGGGCATCGGCGCTTCGG
>JACCDP010859260.1_pt1 | contig 21518 bp, 17 predicted proteins | sample 7445841 | NCBI WGS metagenome assembly JACCDP01 (sample SAMN15323441, study PRJNA562643) | freshwater metagenome | isolation source: river surface water | place: USA:Blue River Watershed | collected 2017-08-17
AACACACGCCCACGCTACGCACGCGCTCGGTCTTCCCCGACGCGAGGGGCGAACCGCTCGGCGGATCGGGTGGCGCCAACATCGCCCCGTCGACCCCGCTCGAAGAACGCTGGGGCGGCTGGTATGTGACCGGCGGCGGCCCGGGCCTGCGTCACCGTGGCAACTTGACCGGCCGGCGGCTCGAGGACTTCGAAGGAGCATCGGCGCAGCCGACGCGTAACCTCGGTTCGCTCGAAGGCATCGTGGATACCCGTCGCTATCTCCTGAAGACGAGCGACGTCGTGCCGATGCTCCTGCACGACCACCAAGTCCACGTGCATAACGTGATGTCCACCGCCTTACAGGACGCCCGCATCGCCTTGCATCGCTGGCCGGCCATGCGCGCGATCCTTGGCCTGCCCGCTTCGGCTCCGCCCCAAGGCTCCTGCCTCGTGGTCTTCGAGAGCCAGGCGGAGAAGATCCTCGACGCCCTGCTCTGCCGCGACGAGACGCCCTGGCCGGCCGATGCGCTACGTTCCGACGGCGTCTTCGCCGCCGCCTACGCCAAGAGCCGCAAGGCCGACGCGCAGGGCCGCTCGCTCCGTGACCTCGACCTGCGCACGCGCCTCTTCCGCTACCGTTGCAGTCCGCTCATCTACTCCGAAAGCTTCGCGCACCTGCCGCCGCAACTCCGGGAGATCACGCTGCTGCGTCTTTCGTCCGGACTGCGCGCCTTCCCGCCCGCCCCGGCCTTCGGCCACCTCGAACAATCCGAACGCGTCGCGATCCACGAGATCCTCACGGCCACGCTGCCCGACCTGCCCGCCGGCTGGGGCAAATAAGCCAGACATGAAAAGGGCCGGCCCTCGACGAGGACCGGCCCGGTTTCGGCGCTCAGCGCGGCTTACTTGACGAGCGCGGCGAGCGGCTCGCGGATGGCGTCGGCTTCGATCTGGTAGCTGACGGCGTTCAGGTGCAGGAGGTCCGGCATGACGGACTTCTCGAGCGTGCCATCGGCGGTGAGGAACTTGGCGCCGATGTCGAGGTAACGGACCTTCTGGCCGTCGTCGAACTTCGCGATGAGGGCGTTGACGGCCTTGTTCTTGGCGCGGCCGGGATTGTTGGCTTCGGTGGCGCCGCGCGGGAAGATCGCGAGGAGGAGCACCTTGGTGTTCGGCGAGCGCTGGTGGATCGCGGCGATGATGTTCTTGATGCCGTTGGCGATCAGCTCGGGCGTATGCGCCGGATTGCCGGCGTTATTGGTGCCGATCATGAGCACGACGGCCTTGGGCTTGATGCCTTCGAACTCGCCGTTCTCGACGCGCCAGAGGACGTGCTGGACCTGGTCGCCACCGATACCGAAGTTGGCGGCCTTATACTGGCCATACTCCTTCTCAAAGAGAGCCTTGTGACCGTTCCAACCCGCGGTGATGGAGTCACCGAGGAAGACGACCTGCGCTTCGCCCTTCTTGGCGACAGCGACGAAGGCTTCGTGGGACTTCGCGAAGCCGGCCTGGACCTGACCGGTCTTAGGGTCGAACTTGGGAGCGGCGACATCGGGCTGCTGCGCCGGCAACTTCACGGCCGGAGCGGCAGCCTTCTTAGGGGCGTCTTTCTTGGCTTCCTGGGCGACGGCGGAGGCGGCGCCGAGCAGAGAAAGCCCGAGGAGGAGGGATAGGGTGCGTTTCATGGGGTGTCTTGGGGGACCTCCATTTCATCTCAGGGTTCCTCTCTGTCAACGACCAGCCCCTCTGGCTTGCTCACAGCGAACCGGATAGCATAGGAACTTACATGACCCAACCGCTGCGATTCGTGACCAAGGCCGAGGCCATCAAGGAAGAGTATAAAGGCCGCACCAATTACTGGCTGACCCGCCCCGAACTCACCGGCGCCAAGGACCTGCAGGTCTGCGAAGCGACCCTGCCCGCCGGCGAAGGCCACGCCTTCCACACCCACCCGGAACTCGAAGAGATGATCTACGTGCTCGCCGGCGAGGTCGAACAGTGGGTCGAGAAGGAGAAGCGCATCCTGAAGCCCGGCGACGCCGCGCACATCCCGGCCGGCGTCGTGCACGCGACCTTCAACGTCTCGAAGTCTGACGCCACGATCCTCGCGATTCTTTCGCCCGGCGCGAGCCAGGGCCCCTTCATGGTCGACGTCAGCGGCGAGTCGCCCTGGAAGGACCTGCGCGCCGGCGCATGAATTTCTTCGCCCGACATCGCGGCCTGCTCGTCTCGTCCACGCTGCTGTTGGCCGGCGCGATCATCCCTTGGATCATCTGGGGCGACGCGCTGGACGCGACTTTCACGGTCGAAGGCTCGCGCGCCTGGATCGCCGGCTTCGGCGCGGCCGGTGGTCTCGCCGGCGCCGGCCTCCTCGTCGCCGATCTCCTGCTGCCGATTCCGAGCACGCTGGTGATGTCCGCGCTCGGCCTCGCCTACGGCACGCTCGTCGGCGGTCTCTACGCCGCTGCCGGCACGGTCGTGGCCGGCCTGCTCGCCTATGGTCTCAGCCGCTGGCTGGGCCGACCGCTCGCCGTGCGTCTCGCCGGCGCCGACGCGCTGGAGTCCGGCGAGAAACTTTTCGCGGACGGCGGCGCCTGGCTGGTGGCGGGTTCGCGCTGCCTCCCGATCCTCCCCGAAGCGATCGCGTGCCTGGCCGGCCTGCACCGTATGCCTTTCCGGACGTTCGTCTTCGCGCTGCTCTGCGGCGGCGTGCCTACGGGCTTCCTGTTCGCGGGCATCGGCGCGCTCGGCCAGACCGAACCCGCGTGGGCGCTGGCGCTCAGCGTGGTCGTGCCGGTGCTGCTCTGGCTGCTCGCCCGTCGCTGGCTGCGCCGCTGATCAGCGCAGCTCCTTGATCCGCACGTTGCGGTACCAGACGCGCTTGGCTTCGTCCTGGAAACCGATGTGGCCTTCGACCGGACGGTCCTTCATCGGGGAAGCGGAGAGGTCGAGCACGATGGTGCGCTCACCGTTGAAATCGACGGTGAGACGGCGGTCCTTGAGCGTGAGCGTGTAGCGATTCCATTCTCCGGCGGGCTTCACCATGTTCTTGGCCGCGGCCATCGCGCGGATGATGCCCCCGCAATCATGATGACCAGGCTTGGCGAGGCCATGCGTGTCGAGGATCTGGAGCTCGATGCCCTTCGCGACGGGATCGAGCGGATCGGCGACGCAGAAGAAGACGCCGGAATTGCCGGTGGGCTCGAACTTGAATTCAAGGTCGAGGACGAAGTCGCGATACTTGCGCTCGGAGAAGATATAGGCGTCGAAACGCTTCCAGCCGGTCTCGCCCGCGCGAGGCTTCAGCGTGACGGTGCCGTCGGTGTCATAGACCCAGTTGCCCTTGGTCTTCCAGCCGGTGAGATCCTGGCCGTTGAAGAGCGACACGAAGCCCGGGGCGTCCGCCGCGGGGTGCGGTACGGGCGCGGCGGCGGGGCTCACGGGATAAGGTTCGGACGCCGCAAAGAGGGCGAGGGGCAGGAGGCAGGCCAGCAGGGGTAGGCGGGGCATGCCATCCGAGGTAGCCATCCGCCGCCGGAGGTCGAGCCGCTTATGGGGTTGGACGGACGGCCTGTCTTAATAAAGATAAGACATGGGCCGCCCCTCCCTCTGCTCCGCTTTCCTCTGCCTGCTCGCCGGCTGCGTCGCGCCGAGCACCCCGCCGCCGCCGAACATCGTCGCCGAAGGCGTGCCGCCCGTCCCGGCCGCGCTCGCCGCCGAACTGTCGCCCTACCTCAACCTCGGGGGCGCGGGCTTCCGCGGGTGGCACGCGACGCGCCGCGCCGCGCTCGTGACGACCCGCGTCGGCGACGCCTCGCACCTGCACCTGATGGATGCGCCCCTCGCGAGACGCGTCCCGCTGACCGGCGGCGTCGAACCGGTGAAGAGCGGACGGATGCAGCCGGGCGGGACGCTCCTGCTGTACGCCGCCGACGTCGGCGGCGACGAGAACTACCAGCTCTACCTGAAGGACGTCGCCGACCCGCGGGCGCAGCCCGCCCGGCTCACCGCCGGGACTGCGCGCAATATCGCGGCCTGCTGGTCGCCCGACGGCCGTCGGATCGCCTACGCGACCAACCGCCGCAACGGGAAGGATAGCGACATCGTCGTCGTCGAGGCCCGGCCTCCTTACGCGGAACGCGTCGTGCACACGGGGACCTCGACCGGCTGGGCTCCGGTCGAGTGGTCGCCGGACGGCGACCTGCTCCTGCTGCGCCGGTCGCTCGGCCAGGCGGAGGCGAGCCTCTGGACGATGGACGTGGCTTCGACGACGAAGACGCAGGTCTCGCCCAAGACGGGGCGCCATTATTTCGGCGCCGCGGCGTTCGCCGAAGGCGGCCGGTCGGTCGTCGCGCTCGCCGACTTCGGCGCGGACTTCCTCGGACCGGTCCGGCTCGACCTGCGCACCGGCGAAGCCCGCCGGCTCGCCGGCGGGCCGGACTGGGACGGCGAGGAGCTCGCGGTATCCGCCGACGGCGCCCGGCTCGTCGTCGCGTTCAACGTCGAAGGCTTCTCCGAGCTCCGCTGCTGGGACCTGACGGCCGGCCGGACCCTGCCCGCGCCCAAGCTCAAGGCCGGCGTGCTCAGCGGCCTGCAATTCCGCCCCGACAGCCATGAGGTCGGCTTCTCCTTGAACAGCGAGGACTCCGCGAGCGACGCCTGGTCGGCCGACCTCGACAGCGGGGCGGTGACGCGCTGGACGAACCGCACCACGAAGCCGAAGGTGGCGATCCCCAGCCCCGATCCGGTCATCACGCGCGTGCCGAGCTTCGACGGCCTCAGTGTCCCGGCGCTGGTCTATCATCCCGACGCGAAGAAGTTCCCGGGCCGCCGTCCGGTGCTGATGATCTTCCACGGCGGCCCCGAAGGCCAGTCGCGCCCGGGCTACCGCGGCAGCTTCCACTACTACCTCAACGAGCTCGGCGTCGCGCTGGTCTATCCGAACATCCGCGGGTCGACGGGGTATGGCCGGAAATACCTCGCGTTGGACGACGGCGTGCGCCGCGGCGACGCGGTCAAGGACGTCGCCGCGATCCTCGACTGGGTCGCGCGCTCCGACCGGCTCGACGCCGGCCGGGTGGCGGCCTACGGCGGCAGCTACGGCGGCTTCATGAGCCTGGCCTGCCTGGTCAACTACCCCGACCGCTTCCGCTGCGGCGTGGACAACGTCGGCATCGCGAACTTCGCGACCTTCCTCCGGGACACCTCCGACTACCGGCGCGGCGCCCGCCGACTGGAGTATGGCGACGAACGGAAGCCCGAGATCAAGGCGTTCCTGGACAGCCTCTCGCCGGCGAACCACGCCGACCGCATCCGTGACCCGCTGCTCATCGTCCAGGGGCGCAACGACCCCCGCGTACCGGTCACCGAGGCCGAACGCATGCGCGACGCGGTCAAGGCCCAGGGCGGCACGGTCTGGTACGTGATGGCCAAGGACGAGGGGCACGGGTTCGTCAAAAAGGCCAACGCCGACTACCAGTTCGCGGCGACGATCCTCTTCCTGCGGACGCACCTCTTGGACTGAGCGACCCTGTAAACGATTATAAATGACGGCGGCGACCGGGAGTTTCCCCTCGCTCGCGGGCGGATAATCAGCATCAATCAGCCCATGGCCGCACCCCGCGGCCGTACCCCAATACCCTCCCCATGAACTGCGTGAAGAAACTCACGGCGGCCTCGCTGCCGTTCCTCCCCGCCCTCACCCACGCCGGCGAAGCGGACATCCGAATCCCCGACCTCGGGCAGACGTCGTTCCTCGGCGGCGCGCTCACCGGCCACCAGATCCTCTGGCTCGGCCTGGTCGTCTGCGCCCTCGCGACCGCCTACGGGTGGTGGCAATACCTGCAGACGCGCGCCCTGCCCGTGCACCGCTCCATGGCGGCGGTCTCCGACATCATCTGGGAGACCTGCAAGACCTACCTCTGGCAGCAGGGCAAGTTCCTCGCCGGCCTCTGGGTGCTCATCGCGGGCTGCATGACCTACTACTTCGCGGGCCTCGAACACAAGGGCCTCGCCGACGTCGCGGTGATCCTCGCCGCCTCGGTGCTCGGCATCCTCGGCAGCTACGGCGTCGCCTGGTTCGGCATCCGCATCAATACCGTCGCCAACTCCCGCGCCGCGTTCTCCGCCCTGCGCGGCAACCCGCTCGCCACGCTGCTCATCCCGCTCAAGTCCGGCATGAGCGTGGGCCTGCTCCTCGTCGCGATCGAGCTCTTCTTCATGATCGGGATCCTCCTGTTCCTGCCGAAGGAGCTCGCGGGTCCGTGCTTCATCGGCTTCGCCATCGGCGAATCGCTCGGCGCCTCGGCGCTGCGCATCTGCGGGGGCATCTTCACCAAGATCGCCGACATCGGCGCCGACCTGATGAAGATCGACTTCAAGCTGCCCGAGGACGACCCCCGCAACCCCGGCGTCATCGCCGACTGCACGGGCGACAACGCCGGCGACTCCGTCGGCCCGACCGCCGACGGCTTCGAGACCTACGGCGTGACCGGCGTGGCGCTCATCGCGTTCCTCGCCCTGGCGCTCGCCGCCAAGCCCGCCCTCTGCGCCACGCTCATCATCTGGCTCTTCGCCATGCGCATCCTGATGGTCCTGACCTCGCTGCTCAGCTACTGGATCAACGACGCCGTGAGCCACGCCGTCTGGGGCCGGGCCAAGGACTTCAACCTGGAGCAGCCGCTCACCAACCTCGTCTGGATCAGCTCGCTGGTCTCGATCGCGATCACCTACCTCGCCAGCTACTTCCTCCTCGCCGCGGAAGGCGGCGGCCTCTGGTGGGTGCTGTCGACGATCATCTCGCTCGGCACGCTCGCCGGCGCGCTCATCCCGGAGTTCACCAAGGTGTTCACCTCGACCGAGAGCCGCCACGTGAAGGAGGTCGTCACCTCGTCCGACCAAGGCGGCGCTTCGCTCAACATCCTCTCGGGCCTCGTCGCCGGCAACTACTCGGCCTTCTGGACCGGCCTCTGCATCCTGGGCCTGATGTTCGGCGCCTACCTGCTCTCCACGCACGGCGCCGTCGCCGCGCTGATGCCGGCGCAGTTCGCCTTCGCCGCCCCGATCTTCGCCTTCGGCCTCGTGGCCTTCGGCTTCCTCGGGATGGGCCCGGTGACCATCGCGGTCGACTCGTTCGGCCCGGTGACCGACAACGCCCAGTCGGTCTATGAGCTCTCGCAGATCGAGAAGCAGCCCGGCATCGCCGCCGAGCTCGAACGCGACTTCGGCTTCCGCCCCGACTTCGAAGGCGCCAAGCACCAGCTCGAGAAGGGTGACGGCGCCGGCAACACCTTCAAGGCCACGGCCAAGCCGGTGCTCATCGGCACCGCCGTCGTCGGCGCGACCACGATGGTCTTCGGCATCATCATGATGCTCCAGGAACACTACCGCGCGCTGGACGCGAATTTCAACGTGCTCGAGAAGCTCTCGCTGGTGCACCCGGAGGCCCTGATGGGCCTGCTCATGGGCGGGGCGGTGATCTACTGGTTCACCGGCGCCTCGATGCAGGCCGTCGTCACCGGCGCCTACCGCGCGGTGGTCTACATCAAGGAGAACATGAAGCTCGACGTGACCACGGCGACGACGGAGTCCTCCAAGGAGGTGGTCCGCATCTGCACGCAATACGCCCAGATGGGGATGACGAACATCTTCATCGTCATCTTCTGCTTCTCGCTGTCGCTGGCGCTCTTCGACCCGTTCTTCTTCATCGGCTATCTGGTGGGCATGGCGTTCTTCGGGCTCTTCCAGGCGATCTTCATGGCCAACGCCGGCGGCGCCTGGGACAACGCGAAGAAGATCGTCGAAGTCGACCTCAAGGCCAAGGGGACCAAACTGCACGAAGCCACGGTCGTGGGCGACACGGTCGGCGATCCCTTCAAGGACACGTCGTCCGTCTCGCTCAACCCGGTCATCAAATTCACGACGCTCTTCGGCCTGCTCGCCGTGGAGATCGCCGTGAAGATGGAATCCGGCCCGAAGCTGCTGCTGGGCGGAGCGATCTTCCTGGTGGCCCTCTTCTTCGTCTACCGGAGCTTCTACGGGATGCGCATCCCGGTGGCGGCCAAGACCCGCTGACCGGCCCCCCGGCCGACGCCCCCCAGGGCTCCCCGACCGGGGAGCCCTTCTTTTTGCCCGCAAATCGCAGGATTATTATTTTGCGGGCTATGACGGGCGAGCCTCTGGACAACCCGGCTCGCCTGAGCATAGTAAGGGTCTCGAACAGTTCTCCGCCCACCCCGGCGTCCCTGTCCGAAACTCCATTCCACTGATCACGCTTCCAGCCGCGCACCGTTTTCCCACGGACCGCACGGCAGGGATTCCCTCTCTTCTTCTTAAAACCAAACCATGAAACGCCACTCCCCCGCTCCTTCCCGCCCTCGCCCGCTGCTCCGACGTCGCCTCCGTACTCCCTTCCCCGCCATGAAACTCCGCGAACGCCTTGAGGCCCTCGGCGGCGCGGACGAAGGCCTGCCCACGTTCTTCGTGCTGCCGGCTTACGGCGACTGCGTCCGCCTGAGCGGACCGGAGCTCCATGGCGACATCGGCGTGCGCATCGCCGGTGACGACTCGGGGCCAATCGGCGTCGATGGCCGGACGAACGAAGTCACCATCGACTTCCGCGCCGCGGACAAAGCGGTCGTCCAGGCGATCGTGGCCGGCCTTGGGCCGGAGGTGCGCGAGGAAAAAGTCCGCCGGCCGAAGCAGGAGATCCAAGGCCACCGTGTGCCCGGCCACCAACCGAACGTGGGCCACTTCCTCGCCTGGGCGTGCTGCATGCCCAGCATGGAGGATCATGATATTCTCGAGTCGGCCATCGACGCTGGCATGGCCTGCGAGTTCGATTGCTTCGAGCACATCCACTCGGCGATGCGCGCCCTAGACTTCATGCGCATGGTGCGAATGGAAGGCGGCCATGGCAGCGCTTGCGACGGCGACGAAATTCCCCCGCATCTGCGCCACCCGACTCGCCAGGGTCTCACCGGCAAGGCCGCGATGCGCGTCACCCATCAAGGTCGCAAAATCGCGCTGAACGCAACGATCGACACCAAGCCGAATCCAGCAGGCGAGCGCCTGCGGATCCACTACGGCTGGTCGGCTGAACGCCAACGCTACCTGGTCGGCTGGGTCAGCGACCTCGCGCCGAAGGCTCAGTGATCGCTGGGGTGGCGCTGCATCTTCTCGCCCCAGGCGAAGAGGATCATCGAGGCGAGAAACACGCCGTGGATGATGGCCTGCCAGAAGATCACCTTCTCCTGGCCCGCCGACATGGGCTTTTCGGCGGCAGCGGCAGTGATGTCGATGAAACTCTTGAGCAGGTGGATGGCCGAGATGCTCGCGAGGCTACCCGCGAGTTTCACCTTAAGGGTGTTAGCGTTGATGTGGTCGAGCCAATCGGGACGGTCGCCGTTCTCGCCGAAATCGATGCGGGAGACGAAGGTCACGTAGCCACCGACGACGACCATGTTGACGAGGTTGGCCACCATCGAGATGTCCACGAGCGAGAGGATGCCGAGCATGATGGTGCTCTCGGTCGCCGTGGAGAACCCGCTGAGTATGTGAAAGAGCTCCTGCACGCTCTTCCAGGCGTACGCGATGGCCGCGAAGATCAGCGCGACGTAGATTGGCGCCTGCACCCAGCGGCTGGCGAAGATGAAATATTCCAGCCCGTGCTCGAGCTTCTGGGCAATACCTTCGTCCTTGGAGTCTTTGGCCATGCCGGGAGATTTACGATTTCGGGTCTACCGTCAAGCCGTCGGAACGCCCTCAGACCCCCGCACTCGCCGCGGCCTCGCCGAGCGGGTCGGCGTTCGGCTCGCGCAGGTAGGCGTCGGCCTTGGCGGAGACGATCACGCCGTAATTGATCGTGCCGAGCCAGCCGGACATGATGATGCCGACGCTGCCGGCGTGATAGAAGCCGCCGACCTGCTCAGGCAGGGCCATCGAGACCTTGAGGCCTTCGAACTTCGTGCCGAACGAGGTGCCACCGACGTGGCGGACGTAGCGGTTGACGGTGCGCGGGGTCGCGGCCTCGGCGTGGTCGACCTTCGAGCGGATGTCGGGGATGAACTTCTCGAGTCCTTTGAAGGACTCCTCGATGACGCGCGCCTTGTTGGCGGCGTAGTCCGTGTCGGAGAGGTGCGCCCAGTCGTCCCACTTCTGGTTGACGGAGGTGACGATCGCGTAGCGCGGGTTCTTGGTGTGCGGACGGGTGTCCGGGTAGTAGACCGAGTAGGTGCGCGAAGTGGTATGGAAGTCGACGAGCTCGTGGCTGGAGAACGGCTTGGCCTCGGAGGTGAACACGAGGTCGCCGATGTGCGGGATGGTCTCGCCTTCGCGCACGCCCATGTAGACCTGGCAGGAGGAGGTGTTCACGCGGACCTTGCGGGCTTCCTCGAGGAACGGCGCCTCGAAGGCGTCTTCGCCGCCCATCTTGAGGACGGTGTCCTTGATGTTGGCGTTGGAGACGACCGTGGAGCAGGCGACTTCGGCTTCCTCGCCCTCACGGGTGCCGCGGAGCTTCACGCCAACCACGCGTCGGCGGCCGGCGGCGTCCTTTTCGACATGGACCTTCTCGACGAGCACGTTGCGGCGGATGTCGACCCCGTTGGCCTTCATCTCGGCGGTCATGAGGTTGATCATGGTGTCCGTGCCGCCCTGGAAGATGAAGACGCCCTTCGACATGAAGTTCGAGAAGACGATACCGAAGGTGATCGCGGGATCGTCGAGGGTGGAGCCGTTGGCGTAGGCGATCGGCTCGAGGAGGAGGCGCTGGACGTCGGGGCGGCCGGGGAAGAACTGCTCGAAGAGCTGGCGCGTGGTGCGCGGGTCGTTGTCGTAGTAGTTCATCTCGCGCAGGTGCGCGAAGAAGGCCTCGACGGTCTCGGCGGAGAGCTTGAACTGCTCGATCAGGATGCGCGTGAAGTCGGCGCGGTCGAAGGTCGTGCGGACGTCGAAGTCGGGGTTGATGAAGCGGACGTCGTGCAGCTGGTGGATGCGGTCCGAGATCTCCTTGGTCCAGTAGCGGCGGGTGGACTTGATCATCCCGTGCGGGAAGCCGTGCAGGGAGATGTCGAAGACGTGGCCGCCGACGCGCTTGAAATAGGTGGCGAGGCCGCCGAGCTGGTAGTGGTGCTCGAGGAGCAGCACCTTGCGGCCGAACTTCGCGAGGTTGTTCGCCGCGGTCATCCCGCCGAGGCCGGCGCCGATGACGACGGCGTCGTAGCGAGGGAGGAGGTTGTCGAACGGCGAGGGCATTGCGGAAGCAGATGAAGTAGGATGAAGCAGGGGTTAAGGGGAAGTCGAAAGCGGTCAAACCGCCCCGCGACTACTTGCCGGCGACGGCCAGCGACCAGCCGTCCCGCCCCTTGGCGAGGCGGACCTTCCGCCCAAAGAGCTTCGACAGCGCGGCGGGCTTGAGGACGTCGGCCATCCGGCCGGCCGCTAGGGCGGAGCCATTGCGCAACAGGAGCGCGTGCGTGAAGACGGGCAGGATCTCCTCGACGTGGTGCGTGACGAACACGATGGCCAAGCCAGGCTTGAGCTTCGGCAGACGCTTCACGAGCGCGAGGAATTCGGCGCGCGCGACCGGGTCGAGGCCCGCGCACGATTCGTCGAGGATCAGCAACGCGGGGTCGGAAGCCAGGGCGCGGGCGATGAGCACGCGCTGGCGTTCGCCCTGCGAGAGGTGGCCCCACGGACGCGCGGCGAGGCCGCCGACCTTGAGCAGACGGAGCAGCCGACGCGCGAGCGCGAGCGTGGCGGGCTTCGGGCGTCGCCAGAGGTTGATGAGTCCGTCGACCCCGCCGGCCACGACGGCGAGCGCCGGCTCGGCGGGCTGGATCATCGCCGCGACGGAAGGACCGACGAGGCCGATGCGGCGACGCAGTTCGCGCCAGTCGCTGCGGCCGAAGGTCTCGCCGAGCACGGCGAGCGTGCCGGAGGTCGGCGCGAAATAACCCGTCAGGGCGGCGAGCAACGAGGACTTGCCCGAACCGTTCGGCCCGAGGATCACCCAATGCTGGCCTGGCTCCACGCGCCAGCTCAGCCCACGCAGGATGACCTTGGCCTCGCGCGCGATGCGCAGGCGGGAGACTTCGAGCACGGGGACTTCAGCGGCGGAACGAGGCACGGCGTAAGGCTATGAAGCATGCCGAGGCCGCTTCCAAGCCGCAACCACGCTTGCCCTCGGCGGGGTTCGCCCCTACCCCTTCGTCATGCGCCGGCCCCTCGCCCTGCTCCTTTCCCTCTGCGCCCTCGTGGCGTCGGCCGCCGATCCGGTCGCCCCGTCGCGGACGACCCCGGCCGACCTCGTCATCAAGGAAGGCGTCGAGACGCGCATCGCCTGCGACCATAACGGCGGCTATTCCAAATACGCCGACGTCTATCACTACCGCGTCATCCTGCCGAAGGGCTACCATGCGGACACGACCAAGGAATGGTCCGCGCTCTTCGTCGCCTCCCCCGGCGGCAAGGCCACGCTCGGCAACATGGCCGACTGGGTGAAGAAGCACGGCTACATCGCCATCCTCCTCGATGAGTCGAAGAACGGCCCGTGGGATCCGAGCGTCGGCAACTTCCTCGCCGCGCACCAGGACGCCGTGAAGCGCTTCCGCATCGGCCCCGGCCGCAAGGTCTGCACGGGCTTCTCGGGCGGCGCGCGCGCCAGTTCGATCTTCGTGAGCATCGGCGACAATTTCGGCGGCGTCATCCTCCAGGGCGCCGGCACCGGCATCCTCGACAACGGCCTGCGCGGCCTCAGCGGCGTGCAGATCCCGGCCGTCGTCGTGACCATGGGCAAGAAGGATTCGAACCGTGGCGAGATCAAGCAGCTGCAGGCCACGCAGGGCGACCGCCTGCAGGTCTTCGAGTTCGAAGGCGGCCACCAGTGGGCCCCGAAGGACGTCATCGAGAAAGCCCTCGATCACGTCGACGCCAAGCTGCCGAAGTAGGAGGTCCGTCTTGCGGGACACACTCGAGCGAGTCGGCTTACGGCCTACTCATGGTCATCGGATCTAGATGTTAGTGCCTGGCTTACTCACACCCAGGGCATCAGCGTTTTTTCGAGGCCATCTGGAGGATGCGGATCTGGACGGCCTGCTCGGCCACGACGCGGGCCATGTGCTCGATCGTCTTCTCCTGCTCCTGCATCTTGGCCGCGTAGGGCGACGCCAGCATGTGCAACTGGTCCAGCCAGCGCTTGAGCGTGGCGGGGCTGATGTTCATCTCCATGCAGATCTCGGAGGCCGGACGGCCTCCGTCGTGCGGCTGGACGGCGCGTATCCGGGCCTCCGTCGGGTGGTGTTTGTGAGCCATTATGGGGGTGTTCTGGTGTTTTTGGGTTGGGTTGTAAACACCCCCGAAAGTTGCACTCAGTTGGACCAAAAAGCGGCACTATCCCAGCTTCACTTCTGCTTACCGGTCACTTGACAGGCGCAGTCTCCAGGCTACGCGACTTCGGATCAGGGTTAAGCAAACTTTCAAAATTAACATACGGAGTATCGGCATTTCGTGATTCATATGAAGCACCACCAGAATGAATTCTTACCTTTGCAGACACTCCGTCATCAAAACGAACGTAATATGTTTTGTCGCGAAAACCCCGACGCCAGTTTTCCGAGCCAGCATCCATAGATGCCATGGCCAACTTGGGTACGTAACCTCCTTCGGGGGCCTCGAAGCCCTCTACGTCCTTCATCTCCTGGATGCCACCATGCTCCACAACGATTTCGAAGGACCATGCATACTGATGCGGCACGCCAGGCTGAACAAGCGTACGGCCAAAATCACTCTTACAAATGATCTGTAATTCATGACCGGAACCTTCGTTGCCGTTGAGCGACACGCGAAGAGGTTCTCCATTTGACTTTGGAGACAAATGCCTATCGGTCTTAATAAGTTTACAAAGTTTACCGACCTCACGGAGAGTAAACTGCACTGGACGGGCCGGATCAGGTCTGTGATTAAACTCGGGGCCGGACATCATTGCAAAAAAATGGAACGCTTCACTGGACCCTACACGATCACCTGGCTTAATGGGCTGTGTGAGTTTAATAGTTACTTTACGATATCCCTCTTTATTTACTGAAACATGCATATCTGATCCTTTCGTATGAATCGCGAACAGCCCATTTTTTGAGGTCAGCATTTCGAATCGAGGGCTGTTGCCGCCAAGCGCGCTTAAATCGCTGTCCGGGGAATAAACTACGCGTGCCCCTTCGATAGCTATACCGTCTCGGTCCACAACCTGACCGTAGAAGTCGATCCTCGTCTTAAAAGCCTGGGCTAAAAAATCTGGGTAAGTGATGCTTCTCGTCTTGAGCCTACGAACCAGCTCAAGCTGACGCATTTCTTCCTCGTCATAAACCCGACCTGTAGGTTGCGCCAAAACCGAAAGAACAAGAAGCAACGGGAATAGGGGGATGTAATACCTCATTTATACGAATATAACTTATTTTAAGTTTAGCTCCAAGTCTAGGAACAATCTTTTCCAGTATTCACCAGAAGTCTGGATTCTAAAATCCCATTCAGCGCTGTGCCATTCGCCAAACTCGAGGCCAGACATATTGAGATCCAAGTTGCCCGACACACTTCCACTCGCATTCCCCGTCGCACCTACAGGAACGGTGAGTGACTCGACCACAAATCCCATGGCTTCATTATTGTCGATGACGGGCCGGCCGCCGACACCTAAGAGCCAATCGAATACATTAGTATAGTATGCCAGATGAATCGAATGCGCTGAATCCGTCTCGCCAGTTTGCACGAGGCTCGGGTTGTAGGCGTAGTAGCCAGTGATGTTGTTAACTGAAGGCTTATTGTACGCCTGATTTCTTATCCACCAGCGAACCAAGGCCGAATCATTCTCGAGAAAGTAATTAATTGGCCGCACCCCGGCGAACGCATGAGCTCCGAACTTCCCATCAAGACCTAAGCCCAACGACCGGTTGGGCCGAACATGGGGTCAGGCCGTACCTTACAGGTAGTGTACCTAAAAACGGCCAAAAGTGGCAGATTTAGGCGCGCGTGATTTGAGGTGCGGCCTGACCCCGTGATCCGTCTCAAGGGAGTTTCGTGCGGACCGATTCCCGGCAAAGGGAGAAGCGCCTCTAATCACATTATCTATGCCATACCGGTGAGCGGAAAGAACTTGTTGGCGCCCCCTCGAGTGACATCTCAGCTAGCCCGGTTTTTCGTGACCAGTCCACTCACACTCGCGAACGACGCCTGAGCCACAACCAGACAAGGCCAAGCGCGGCGACAATCGACACCACGATGACGCTCCATGGTGTGGTTGATGCCTGTTCCTCGCTCTGTGTCGGTGAGGTGCTTGTTTCGGATACTTTTTTCAGTGCCGAAGCCTGAGTCGATCTTGGTCTGCTCTCTAAAATAGCCTGGCGTATCTTTTCATCCCGGTGGCGCAAATGAGCCAGCGACGGATCATCCGAGGATTGCGCCTTCTTCACGACGTCGGAACTAGGTATCTCCATGGAAATGTGCTCGTAGCCTTTGGGGGGCGTGACGGGTGTCTCACGATATGTCGGTCCTATTTCCGTCTTGTTCCATTTGATGCCCACATGAACGATAGCCTTCATCTCGAGGTATCCTTTTGAGGCATCATTCACGAAGTAGGTCAGCGGCTCGAATCCGATGCGGCCGCTTGCCCATTCATTCGACCAATCTTGCGTCCATGTTGCATCTGACCATTTCGGGTTATCGATCGTAGCACGCGCAAGCGCCTCATCAAGTCCTTGCGGGACGGAATTCAAAGAGCGTACGAGCTCATTGATCATCGCGCCGGCCTGCTCAACGGGCATGCCAGGCGTCATGATGTCTATGCGCGTCACCGCATCATTTTTATCAATACTAAAGCTTACTGAGTCTACTCCAAATGGGACAAACTGGTTTACGCCTGGCAATTTAAGTCGAATGTCAGCCTTACCGACGCAGCAAAGACCCCAGCCTACTCGATAGGGGCGAAACCCCGAATCATAGATGTCTTTTAAAGTAAGGAGCCGCAGACAACTTAGTTCACCGGCCTGCCTAGGTGCCTCAAAAGCGACTGCAGCGAGAGCGTGCAAGCAGCTCAGGAGAACAATAGAGAACGTAAGAATTATTTTCATTTTATCACAGGAAAGGGCGGGTAAAAGATCGAAAACGGGTTAGCTGCATTTACAAGAGGATCATTCACAAGCCTATTCCTCTCCGTTTCGTGCATGGCTCCCCATTGTGGCAGCATGTCGTTTTCAACCCAACGCCAGCGATCGACGAAGTGTGTAATTATGCCATCGGGATACTTTTCTGAGAACTTTACACCGTCAGGGATAGGATGCTTGGAAAGCCCCGAAAGTGCCCAGTCATATAATCCGGTAGGTACGGCTATAATTCGGTCAAAAGCAGGTTGAAGTATATGCTTCTGCTCCCTCTGCGCCAATCGCCGCGTTCCTTCGTTTATTAATGCTATATTATCGGCTGCTTCGCCTCTTGCAATTAGCTCCCAAGGCTCAAGCTCAAGATCTCGCATAGCTCCATCTTCAAGCTTCTTATCGCTCACATGCTTTAATGCATAGAAGCCACTACGCTCGTAGGCTCTGAATTGCCAGGCCAAGTCATTAAAGATGTTGTGGCCGCCGTGGACAAGCACGCTCTGCGGAAAGGCACCCAAGGCTGTGGGAAACATTTCCGCATCACTTAAACCTGCATAGACAATGCAACCTGCACGCTTCGCTAATCCAGACCAGAGTTGTATATTAGGTGACCGGCGGTGTAGGCCTTCATAATAGCGATATACCTGTTGTATCTGTTTTTTCTGACCGGGTATTATAATGTAGCCAAACGTCGGGCTTACATAGTCCAAGAATATTCCATCCCGATTGTAAGTAGACATGTCCACCTCGTTGTTCGTCTCCAGTTTGATTTGCTCAGTGATTTCAGAGAGCCACTCCGCTCGTGATTTCTGAGTGCATACAAGGAACTCTTGTTCGTGTTTGAAGCTCGTTGACCCTTTCTGATAGCTGAACTCCAGAGTGATCTTACCCGACTTCACCCCTTCGATATAATATTGAATTGGTTGATTCGCAATAGCTGTTCCGTATAACAAAGGACCAAGATCATACGCTTCGAGCGAATCAAGATTGTAGAGCTCGATGGGTTTCACGGCAGAGTCCGTATTACCCCAGACAGCATACATCCTCACATGCCCTGTCTGCTTCGTGCCAGTTACTGGGTCGTCCTTATCAAGTTTCCTAATCTTCACAACGGCTCCGGCTGTCTCGCTGTAGGGCAAGATTCCAGGTCGCAGCCCGAAGAAACCATGGTGCAAATCAGTCGTAACGATCGTGCCCGCCTTGGGGCCACTCACTGCCTGCAGGCTGGTGTCTTCAGCGTCAGGCTGGGCGAATCCATCTTTGATTTTTCTTTCGTCAAAGTTGGTGTTCACAGCGAGCACCTTAGGCGCTGACTCCAATTGCACCACTTGAATCGTCAGCGTACCCGATGCGGTTGACGAAGAATCGGCCGACGACCAATCATAGTTCAGGGTGATGCAATCTGCACTCCCGCATCCGGTCGGCCGGTTCGCTTCGCGGTATTCGGCGGACTCCGGGAACTCATATTCCAACGTCACCTGTCCGGCCCTCGTCCCCTCGACCCAGTACTGCCACCCGTCACCCTGCTTAAGAACGAATCCCGTGCCATCGTTCTTGTCATGGTCCTCTTCATTCCCTCGGACGGCATGGATTCTCACCTCGCCGACACCGCTCTGACGGATGACGATCGATCGCTGATCGTTAGCATAACCGTCCGGAAGGGATATCGCCAGGGGCGTAAGACCCTCGGTCTTGGGCGCCCCATCTCCGCCCGCCTTCAGCGTCTCAGTCTCGAAATCACGCCTGGACTCCGGCGTCCAGGGGCCGATCAGCTCGTCGAAATTATCGTTGAGCAGGACGAACGTGGACGCGGAAACAGACGGCGCGGACGGCCAGGGGCAAATGCATGAAGGACCCGGCTCAGGTTCCGGAAGCTTAGGATAAGGCTCAAGGTCGTCGAAATTTCTGATTATGTCCCCGTCGGCATCTTCGTTGGCCGAACCGCCTGGCCAATACAGATCGTTATGGGGGCTGAAGTTAGTCGGATCATCCTTGGCAGGGTCGATGCTATCGGCCAGACCGTCGCCGTCTGAGTCAGGATCCGTAACCGGCGGATTACCGTCGTAAAAGTCCTCCGGGTAGCGGTCGAAAAAGTTGAGCCGGCCGTCGTTGTCGAGGTCGCCGAGCGCTTCGGTCCCGTACCAGTTACGGTCGTTGTAGGAGCTGTAGTTCATCGGATCCACCGGAGCCGGGTCTGAAGGGTCCGGAATACCGTCCATGTCGGTGTCCAGCTGGCCGTTCAGGCGATCATCAGGCCAGGCATCGAAGAAGTTAGGGACGCCGTCGCCGTCGAAATCGCCGAGAGCGTCGGCCTGCCATTGGGCGCCGTTATGAGGACTGGAGTTATAGAAATCCTCCGGGGCCGGATCGACGCTGTCGATCAGTCCGTCTCCGTCGACGTCAACCGAGGGCGGTCCGTAGGGCTCGAGATCCCAGAAGTTTTGCACCCCGTCCTCGTCGGCGTCGCCTCGTACGTCAACAAGCCACTCGATACCGTTGATAGGGCTAAGGTTATTAGCATCGGCTTGCGCCGGGTCGCTGACGTCCGGGATGCCATCCTGGTCGAAGTCCGCGTTGTCGTAGGGGTCGTTCGGATAGGGGTCTTGCGAATCCGGACGGCCGTCACCGTCGGAGTCAGGCTCAGGCTGCGGGTCTCCGCCGCCGCCCGTGCCACCCGAACCGTTGGTCGCATCATAGGGATACGGATCCTGCGAATCCACTATCCCGTCGCCGTCCGCGTCACCGTTTCCGTTGTTCGGATCGTTCGGGTACGGGTCGGAGGAATCCGTCATGCCATCGCCGTCCGAATCCGGCCCGGCGTAGCTGCCGTTGTAATAATCGTAGGGATAGGAGTCCTGGAAATTGACGATGCCGTCCCCATCGACGTCGCCGACGGCGTCCGCATACCACGACGTGCCGTTATAGATGCTGAAGTTCAGCGGGTCGGCCAGGGCCGGATCCTGCGCGTTGGGGATGCCGTCCGCGTCGGTGTCGGCCGCCGGGCTGTTCCACTCGGGCGGCAGGTTACCGTTGGTCGGATCGTAGGGCCAAGGATCCGTGAAGTTCGGGTTCCCATCGCCGTCGGCGTCGGCGAGGGCGGCAGTGTACCAAAGGCCGCCGTTGATCGGGCTCAGGTTGGTGGGATCTGACGGCGCGGGGTCCTCGGCGTCGGGGATGCCGTCGCCGTCCATGTCGAACACCGGCACGTTGCCGTTGTAGTAGTCGTTCGGAAACTGGTCGTAGAAATTCGAGATACCGTCGCTGTCGGCGTCGCCGCGGGCGTCCCCCTGCCAGCTGACGCCGTTGGCGGCGCTGAAGTTATAATAATCCCAAGGCGACGGATCGGATGAGTCCGGGATGCCGTCGCCATCCGCGTCGGGTTCAGAGGGGACGTATCCGTTGCCGCTGTCGTAGGGATAGGCGTCGTAGAAATTAAAGACGCCATCGGCGTCGGAGTCGCCGAATGCGTCCGCGCCCCAGGAGATGCCGTTGGCGAAGCTGTAGTTCGAGTAATCATTGGGGTTCGGGTCGGAGCCATCCGGGATGCCGTCATGATCTCCGTCCGTAACCGCATCCCAGCGCGAGGCGTCGTAAGGATACCAGTCGTGGAAGTTCGGCACGCCGTCCCCGTCGGAATCAGCCAAGGCGTCGCCCAGCCAGGGAAAACCGTTGGTCGGACTGATGTTATAAGGATCACCAGGTGCAGGGTCGATGAGATCGGGTATGCCGTCGTCATCACTGTCAGGGTCGACGGCTGGGCCGCCGGCTCCATAAGGGTCTGCGTCCGTGAAATTCGGGATGCCGTCGCCATCGGCGTCGTCCATGGCGAAGGCACCCCAGACGATGCCGTTGGCCTGACTGGAATTCGAGGAGTCCAGAGGCAGCGGGTCGAACGCATCCCACAGGCCGTCACCGTCGGTGTCCGCCACGAAAGGGTCGGTGCCAAGAGCCAGCTCCTGCGCATTGGCAAGCCCGTCGCCGTCGATGTCCCAGGAGAAGGCATCCAGCTCGGAAAGGGTGAAGACCGCGCCGCTCGACGGGTCGACCCAGGTGTCCGGAGCACCATCGCTGTCGGCGTCGGCCCAGAAGGCGAACAAGGCCGGGACCGGCGAGAGCAGCGCGATGAGCACGACGGCGACGAGACGCCGCCAGGCAGGCTGACCTGATCGATCGGCACCGCTCGGCACGGAGTGCGCGGACGTGGTCAACATTTGCGGGAATTGCCGACGGGGCGGTCGGCGGGGGTGGCGAGAGCATCGGAGCGACCCGAGGTTATTCAAGCGTTTTATAGGACGATTGTATTTACAAATTTATTACAAATCCACACGGCATCAGTCCCGTTGACAGGCTTAGGCGGCGGAACCACCCTGCCCGCACCCCATGAGAAGCCTCCTGCTCGCCTGCTGCCTCGGCCTGTCGGCCGTCTGTTGCAACCTCCCCGCCCAGGTCGCCCCGAAGGCGACGGCCGACGCGCCCCTGACCCCCGAAGAAGCCAAGAAACTACAAGCCGTGATGGCCAAGGCCACCGCTTCGCCGGAAGCCAAGGCCGCGGAGGAGAGCCTCCGGAAGGCCCGCGAAGAACTCGCCAAGGCCACGCAGGCCTACCAGACGTCCGTCGAGAAGGCCGCAATCGACGCCGACCCGGCCGCCGCCACCGTCATCGAGAAGACCCGGCGTCTCCAGCAGGAGGCCCTTGCGCGCCGCAGCGCGGGCAAGCCCGCAGGCAGCTCAGCGGTCATCTCCGCGCCCCGTCAGGCCCCCCGGGTCGCTCCCCCGGCCAAGGCCAACCAGCCAATCTCAATCGCCCGATCTGCGACGGGCTTCCCCCGCCCTTCTGAGCTGTTCGACAACTGGGCCGCCGTCGGCCTGCTCATCGCGCTGGGCGTCATCGCCGTGCTGCTCCTGCGCAAACGCAGCTGAAACACTCGGCGGCACGATGCCCATCGGAGCATTCGCCATACCGCAGTCTAATCGTTCGATTCCTTTGTCACGCATAGCTTGAATCGAATTGCCCCGCAGTTCTTGGGCCGACATCAAGGGACGCAACCCCATGCGTATCCTCGCCCTCCTGTCCGTCGCCCTGCTCGCGGTCCACGCCGACGCGGCCGCCCCGAAGTTCAACGACCCGAAGCCGCAGGCCTACCACCTCCGCGCGCGCGCCAGCGAGGTCGACCCGGCCGCGAAGGCGTATCCGGAGATCGAGTTCCACCTCGACAGCAAGGGCAAGCCGGCCGACGTGCAGACGGCCGACGTCGACACGCGCGCCGCCCCGCGCGGACAGCTCGTGGTCTGGCTGATGGGCCATAACCCCGTCATCGCCGACAAGGTCAACGGCTACGGCTACCACCACATCAGCGTGCACTACGCCCGCGGCTGGTTCGGCAAGCTCAAC
>JACCDP010721674.1_pt1 | contig 21508 bp, 20 predicted proteins | sample 7445841 | NCBI WGS metagenome assembly JACCDP01 (sample SAMN15323441, study PRJNA562643) | freshwater metagenome | isolation source: river surface water | place: USA:Blue River Watershed | collected 2017-08-17
TGGCCCAAGCCGGGATCGAACCGGCGACACACGGATTTTCAGTCCGTTGCTCTACCGACTGAGCTATCGGGCCAAGTCTTGTATCACTTTACACGAATGGATGGGATATTTCAAGACTATATCCATCCTAGGTGATAAAAGAAAACCCCTTAAAGTAAGTCTTTAAGGGTACTTTCATTTTATCCTTAACCCCATTTCCTGGACTGTGGGTTCATACCCACATTTTACTTGAATCATTCTGATCTTGGTATCACTTGTTTTCGATAGGCAATAGGTCTGGCCTTTAAATGATTGACGATCCGTTCTTCGTTGTAATAACGAATGTATCGATGCAGGGTTTCCTTGACCTCTGCCATCGAGGTAAACCGATGTTCTGCATCATAATAGATTTCGGTCTTTAATCGACTAAAGAAGGATTCCGTTGGTGAGTTATCTAAGGTATTCCCTTTTAATGACATGGACTGAATGATGCCGTGCTCTTTTAAGAACTTTTCATTATACGTGCGTTGATATTGGTATCCTTGATCGGACTGCATCATAATGCCTTTAAGATAGGTGCCTTGGTCTTTAATTAACCGAGTTAACATCCGCGCTATTTGATTAAGATTTAGACTGGTTGATAAATCGTATGCAAGCACTTCTCTAGTATGAAAATCAATCACCGGAGAAAGATAGAGTTTCCCAAACTTCGTTCGAAACTGGGTGATATCCGTTCCTAACTTTTGGTAAGGTATTGTTGTAACAAAGGATTGATTCATCAGGTTAGGAGCAATCTTACCGACTGTCTCTTCATAAGATTTATATTGCAGTCGTTTAGGAATGACATGAAGCTGCATCGCTTTCATCAACCGATAAACAAATTTACGATTCACACGATATCCAAGTTGATTTAAGCGATGGGTCATGCGAATATACCCATACTTTCGATGATTCTTCTCAAAGATGGATTGGATGATGGTTTTCAAAGATTCATCTTTAGATTGTTTATATCCACGATGATGATACGCATAAAAGAAACTCGATTTCGCCATCTGACTATTCGATAAAAGACTATCAAGAGAATATTGATCCCTGAATTCGCAAATCGCGTTTACTTTGGCTTCGTTATTTTGCTTCTCTTTTGAATGAGGGAGTAGAATTTTTTTAATTAAGCATTCTCCGCTTCTAAATACTCAAGTCGTTTCTTTAACGATTAATCGGCAATCTTATCTAATCGTTCAGGGTGCTTCAAGTAAGGAACACGGGCATGAGTGGTTTGAATTCCTGCTTCACCCTTCTTTTCATAGAGATCAAGCCAGTCACGAACACTCTGTGGATCAATCAACCCAAGTTCGAATGCTAGGTGACGATACGAAATCTTTTCCTTCATCGCTCGTTTAATCGCATTCAGTTTAAATTCACGGGTGTATAGGATATGCGGACCTCGGTCCACAAACACCCCTTTTCCATGTCGTCGATACAAGGCGACAAAATGTTTGATATTGGAGAGGTGGTATTGGTATTTGTCCGCAAGGGTTTTTAGAGGAATCCCTTCCTCTACATGCTCAAGGACCATATTCAACTTTTCGGTATTACTAATCTTCTTAAAATAAAAACCCCCGCTCCTTTCCTAACTTTACCAATTTGCTGGTAAATTTAGTCCAAGTTTTGGGGGTAAGAACATTTTTACTGGCGGACCAGACGGGAATCGAACCCGCGATCTTCTCCGTGACAGGGAGACATGTTAACCGCTACACCACTGGTCCACAAATTAATATTATCTATGATTTGAGAAAAAAATGCAATTTATTTAAGCGGTTTTTTTTCAAACATATCAAAGGTTATTGTTGTATCTTCGTTAATATCACATACAGGTTTAAGACCAATAATTTTAAAAATATCACTTGGTGGTATTCCGGTGCCAGGTCTTTTAAATGTAAGCATATTTGTTGAAATAGGAGTTCCCTTTTTTATAAATACATTCGCAACAATTGACCTTCTAGCATTTAGTCTTGCTTGTTTTTCACTGGCTAAATGTTTTAAGTCAAAAGAACCTAGTATTGATTCAATAAAACTAATTTCTTCTATAATTGCCTTCGCATCGTGTGCATCCATTGAATGATAATGATCGTTTCCTGGTAATGATTTATCAAGTGTGAAATGTTTTTCAATAACTCTCCCTCCTAAAATATACGCAGTTTTAATTACATCATAATGTTTGTCAGGTTTAGTATGATCAGAATAACCAATATTTATATCACTATATTTTCTTTTTAAGGAGATTATTTTATTAAGATTGGCGTGGGAATAAGGAGTAGGATATTCTAATACGCAATGTAGAAGTGTTAAAGGTTGATCATTAAATTTTCTTATTATTTTTATGGTTTCATCAATTTCCGCCTCATCAGAGGCTCCAATTGACAAAATAATGGGCTTGTTTTTCTTGGCTTGATATTCCACGAATGGAATATTGTTTAAGTCGGAAGATGAAATCTTGAATACATCCATTAAATTATTTAGATAATCTACAGACTCAAAATCAAATGCTGTAGATAAAAATGCAATATCAAGTTCATTACAATAATCTGAAAGAATTTTGTATTCTTGGAAGTCAAAAGAATCGTATTTTTTAAAGAGTAGATATTGTGATGTTGTTTTTTCTTCACTAGTATCCCAGTAAGATGGTGAGGTTTTAGAGGCAATTGTATCAGCTTTGTATGTTTGAAATTTAACAGCATGAATTCCAGCTTTTTTTGCTTCTAAAATCATTAATTTAGCGGCTTTAAGTGGCGTTATAGAAAGTTTTGTAGCAATATCATAATAATTCACACCAATTTCTGCAATTAATAAAAAATCCTTATTAATAATTTTAGATAAAATTTTACTTTTCATAAATCTCCCTTTAAGAAATTACCCAAAATTAATGGTTTAATTCTCTCAAATCCATTTGTTAGGTTTTTTTTCTTCATTTCTTTATGCATTTGAAGTCTTATCAACGGGGTAGAAATTAACCACAAAAGTGTTTGCTTAATTGTAAAATCATCAACATCTTTTCCAAATCCTAAATTTATAAACCCATTTTGCATGTAACCAAATTCATGTGTTAGTTCTCTTTTATTTTGAGCCAATAAAATCGTTGGAACACCGACAGAAGCTAATTCAAGCATTGTCCTTCCTTGAGATGAAATAGCAAGATCGGCATCTAACATATATTGGGAAATATTGTTTACATCTTTAATAATTTTAATGTTTTTATGGTTAATGGATAATAAATTAAGTTCATCATAAAAACTGTATCCCAATCCTAAAATAAAAGTAAACTGAAGGTCATTCCTATTTAATGAAATTACTACATCAAATATCTTCCTGGTTAGGTTACTTGGATCTGAACCACCAAAAATTACTAAAATTTTAGAAAGATTGTAATTGAAAATATATGGCTTAATAATTTTAAATTCATCCCTAATTAAAAAATAATCACTTCCCCAATAATGATTAGGTAAATTATTGGATTTTTCGTATAAATCATTAATTACTAAATCAGCAAGAATGGACCCCTCACCTAAATCCTCAAAATTTACCACCCTTTTGAACACTCTTTTACATTCGTACATGTATTCTTTATTTGTATTCAAAATATCGTTAATCAATATATCAGCATTGAAAGATTTACCAATTTGAAATAGTTCTTGTTCTGAGTTAATTATTTCGAAAGGAAAATTTGAGTTCTTTAATTTATTTATTCCTAATTGAGACCTACTTGAAGTTATTAACTTAATATTATGATCAATCAAATAAGTATTTAACAACAAACCCCTATAAATATGGCCAAGACCTATCTCAGAGTAACCCTCTACGCGTATAACAATGTTTAATCTTGACATTATTTTTTCAGCAGCAATCCAGTCTTCCTTCGAATCTATGTCAATAGATTCTTCTTCTTTCATCTCAAATACTGATAAATTTTTACCTATACGATTTGAAAAACTTATAAATTCTCTTTTAGTTATCAAAAATGCCCCAGTTTCAATAAGATTTTTCGGGAGTTTTTGTCTGTTTAATCTATCTTTATAATTTTTTTTATAAATTCCATTTTCCTCGATCCAAGATAAATGTGGTTTATTTACTACACTAATTAATGTGTCAAAATTATTCTTGTAAAAGGAATCAATTGCTTTATTTAATGTGATTACACTTAATAATGGCGAGGTTGGTTGCAATGTAATAACTGTGTCATAATTTTTTTTGTTTGTTTTTTCGATTTGAGTGACAGCATGGAAAATAACTGGATCTAATGTAATATTGTCTTCCGCAAGATCTCTAGGTCTTAACAAGACATTAGCACCATAATTTTTCGAAATGCTAGAAATTTCTTCATCATCAGTAGAAACCCAAGTATCAACATTGTAATTGGTTAATTTACTGGTGTTAATACTGTATGAAATTAATGGTTGTCCATTAATAAACCTTACATTTTTTCTTGGAATTCCTTTTGATCCACCTCGTGCTGGTATTATTATGAGGATTTTTTTATCTAGAATATGTTCCATTTTATTTATTATATATTAATATAGACGAATTAGTTTTATAAGTATTTAAAATCATTTTAAAATTTTTCTACTATTTTCAAATTTCTTTTTTTCAAGATTTATAAATAATAATATAATAAATTTTAACTTTGAAAGAAACTATTTATAAGTTTTGAAATTTTAATTATTTGTTTTTCTTTAAGGTATGGATGCATTGGTAATGATAGGACTGTATCAACTAATTCAATTGAGTTTTTTAATTCGATATTATTTGAAGGATAATTTTCCAATGCTTTTTGTTGATTCATAGTTTTAGTGTAGTAAATGAAGGTAGGTATTTTGTTTATTTTCAAGTAATTTTGAAGTTTATCTCTTTGATACTTATCTTTTAGAATAATAGTGTACTGTGCGAAAGAGCTTGTGTAGCCTGTAGGGATTTTTGGTTTGATAATAAAGTTACTATCTAAATATGAATCATAAAAGGAATAAACTTTTTGAACGTCATTAAGTTCATGTTTTTTAAATGCTTTTAACTTAACTTGTAAAATTGATGCTTGAATAGTATCTAATCTAGAATTATAACCAATTCTTACATTATCGTATTTATCTACACCCTTACCATGAACTTTTAATGATTTTACAATTTTCGCTAAATTATCGTCATTAGTAAAAATAGCACCTCCGTCACCATAACAACCAAGTGGTTTTGCAGGAAAAAAAGAGGTTGTAGCAGCATCACCAAAGCTGCATGCTTTTTGGTTGTTGATTGAACCACCAAAACCTTGTGCGGAATCTTCAAGAATAAATAAATCATACTTAGTGGCAACATTCTTAATTAGAGGATAATTAGCTGGTAGACCAAATAAATCGACTGATATAATAACTTTGGGTTTGAGGCTTCCTTCTTTTAAAATTTTTTCAATTTGAAATTGTAAGCTATCGGGGTCCATGTTGAAAGTGGATTTATTTACATCAACAAACACTGGTGTTGCTCTTCTCGCTGCTACTACTTCTGCAGTGGCAAAAAAAGTAAAATTTGGAATGAATACTGCATCGCCCTCTTTTATATTCCATGCATCAAGAATCAAAGTCATTGCATCTGTTCCATTAGCACAAGTTATACAGTGTTTCACATTTACATAAGATGCGAGTTCATTTTCAAGAATTGAAACTTCTTCGCCTCCAATAAAATGGGTAGATTTTAAAGTTTTATTAATATTTCTTTTAATTTGAAACCTATATTTACGATATTGAGCTTTTAAATCTCTAAATTCCATATTTATTTTAACCTTTCAATGGTAGCATCAGTTTTTTTATATGATTTACTACATTTTAAACATAAAAAAGTTTCATTTAGTCTTTCACCACACTCACATACATATCCCTTAATAGTGGCAGGATTTCCAAAAACAAGTGCATAGTCAGGAACATCTTTAGTCACTACAGCACCCGCACCAATCATTGCCCATTTACCAATTGTATGACCACAAACAATTGTAGAATTTGCACCAATAGTTGCACCATACTTTATTAAGGTTTTTTTATAATTAGATGACCCTTTAGGAAATTTGCTTCTTGGAGTAAGATCATTCGTAAATACCATTGAAGGACCACAAAAAACGTAATCCTCTAATTCCACGCCTTCATAAATTGATACATTATTTTGAATCTTTACACCATTTCCAATTTTAACATTAGGGCCAACAAAAACATTTTGACCAAGGGAACAATTCTCCCCTATAATTGTGTTTTTTGATATATGAGAAAAATGCCAAATCTTGGAATTCTTTCCGATAAATACATTTTCATCAATAATTGATGAATAATGAACATATGTGTTTATTTCCATTGAAATTTACCTTCAAAAAAACTACTATCACTAATTTCAGTAGGAAAAAGAACAGAATGATCTTCAAGTGATGATAAGTATATACTGTAGATTAATTCGATTGATTTTTTTGCCTCAGAAATAGGAATTCTGGGAACCGAATTGTTTTGAATAGAATATAAAAAATCTTCAAATACAGGTAAATGAAGATTTGATAAATCAGGTTCATTTGGAATTTTAAAAAAATTGTGCGGTTGGTTAATATTAGGATTAATTTCTGAATTCCAATAATCTATTTTACTGAGTGACTTACCACTTAACTTTACTGTTCCAGTTGAGCCAGTAATAACTAAAGATTCTTCAAAGTTTTTCATATAAATATTGGATGTGGCCTCAATTATTCCAAGAGCTCCACTTTGAAATTCAATAATTGAAACTGCCATATCTTCAGTTTCAATATAAGTATGATTAAGATTTTTTATTTTAGAAGTGACTTTTTTTATAGGTAAATTAAGTAACCATAAAAATAAATCAATATTATGTAAACCTTGATTCAAAAGTATACCTCCACCATCATATTTCCATGTACCTCTCCATTTTGCCTGATTATAGTAATCTTCTCCTCTATTTAACCTTATGTTGAGAGTAGCAGAAAATATTCTACCAAATTCATTATTATTTAAAGCTGATTTTAATATATTAACTGATTCAATAAACCTATTTGGATGAATAACACCAACTTTCACACCTTTCAAAAGTGATATTTGTTTTAAAAGGTCATTTTCATGTAAGGATAAAGTGGCTGGTTTTTCAATTAGAACATTAAAACCGTTCTCAATAAAATATTTTGCAATAATAAAATGGAAACCACTTGAGGTTGCTATTGATACAAAATCAACTTTTAAATTATCTTTGAAAACTTGTAAAAAATCAGAGTAAATATGAACATTTTTTAAGTCGAAGTATTTTACAAGAAAATTTACTCTATCAATATTAGTATCAACTAAGAAAGTGATATTAATATTTAATTTTATTGCTGATTTAATGTGATTTTCGGAAATTTTTCCACATCCCACAATTCCCATCGAATATGATTTCATAACAATTCGATATTTATTCTGTTAGTAATATTTTTCATTGCATTTTTAGTATCGAAAACAAACTTAGCACTTTTTTGAATCAAATTATAATCAACTTTAGTATGAGCAGCAGTAATTACTATGAGATCAAATTCGCTTATCAATTTTTCATTTAAAGTCAACAAACCTTTTTTTGTATACTCATGTTCTTTATATTCAGGTATAAAAGGGTCATAGAATTCAACATTTGCTCCAAGTCTTTCGAGTACATTAATTACTTCAATTCCGGGACTTTCTCTGTAATCATCGATATCTTGTTTGTAAGCGACACCCAAAATTAATACTTTCGAACCATTCAAGGACTTTTTAAATCTATTTAAAATTTTACTCGCTCTTTCTACACAGTATTCGGGCATTCTATCATTAATAATCATCGAAGATTCAATCATTGAGGTATGAAAACCATATTCTCTAGCTTTCCACGATAAATAATAAGGGTCTAATGGTATGCAGTGGCCACCTAATCCTGGACCAGGGTAAAAAGCTTGAAAACCATATGGTTTGGATTTAGCAGCTTCAATGACTTCCCAAATGTTAATATTCATTTTGTTACACAAAATGGTCAACTCGTTGATTAATCCAATATTAATATTTCTATATGTATTTTCAAGGATTTTTTCCATTTCAGCAATTGCTGGTGATGATGCTTTATAAACAGGAGCCTCCAATATACTTTCATACATTAAAGCAGCAATTTCTGTACACTCTTTAGTAACGCCTCCAACAACCTTTGGCGTATTTTTAGTTTTAAAAATCGAGTTTCCAGGGTCAACTCTCTCTGGCGAAAAGGCTAAGTAAAAATCAACCCCACATTTTAGGCCTGATTTTTCCAAAATAGGTTTTAACAACTCTTCAGTAGTTCCAGGATATGTCGTTGATTCAAGTACAATTAACATATCTTTATGTATGAATTTAAGAATGGTTTCCGTTGAAGTCTTAACGTAACTAATGTCTGGTTGTTGATAATTGTCTAATGGAGTTGGTACACAAATACAAACTGCATCAGCATTTCGTAATTCAGAAAAATCATTTGTTGCTTTTAACTTGCCTGAATTAATGATATTTTTAAGATCATCATTTATTACATCACCAATGTAATTAATACCATTATTTACTTTATCAACTTTATCTTTTTGGATATCAAAACCGATTGTTTTAAAACCAGCTTTTGCCTTTTCAACTGCAAGTGGTAGGCCTACATAACCTAATCCGATTACTGCAAGTATAGCTTCTTTACTAACTAGTTTTTCTTTAAGATTTTTCATCAGATCCCCCAAATATCTATTTAATGATTTAATTATATATCAATTTATTTGATTGTTTATTACAAAATTAAAAAATACAATAAAAAGTAAATTTTATCATTAATATAGTCGGTTTAATTAGTTATTAAAAGTTTATTCCCTAATTTAAAAAGAGTAAATAGATCTAAAAATTATATAAACATAATTTATGAACGTAGTTTATTTAGAAAATCAATTAACTCCGACTCGTTTTTTGGAATAAAGATTTTCCCATAAATTAATGATAAACTTTTAATAAAAAAATCAATGCTGCCCAATGGAGGTTTAATATTTAAGAGTTTATCTAGTAGTACTAAAAAAGGTGTTTGATTAAAAATTAAAAATGGAGTGAAAAGAGATGATGAAAAAATTGAAAAAAAAACTTTATCATTAGTTATGACATTATTTAAACTCCATTCAAAAAGGGTTTCATTGAAATCTAATTTGATTGGTAATAGATATTTATCTTTATTTGATCTTGGATGTAATTTTAATACGGTAGTATTAGTGTCAATTATTTTTGAAATTAATTTAAAAATATAGATTTGTTTAACATTGTTCTTATTTTTTTGGAAAGCTGAATCTAATAATATGTATTTGAAGTTAAAAATACTAGAAATATCATCACCAAAGATAAGTCTATAAAAACCTTTGTATTTAGAAATTATTTCAGAATTAAGTTTTTCAAACTTAACATTAGTAATTTGTTTTTTTAGGTTTGGTTTATACAAATACACTTTTAAAAAATCCTTTTTACTATTTATGTTAAAAATGAATTTATAAACAATTTTTTTAAATATATTAATATTTAATGGATTAAAATAATATGTATAAATTCCTTCTTCTAAAAGAGAAATCTTAACATTATTTGAGGAACTATTTTTATAAAATGAATAAATTAAATAATTTGGAATATCTGGACCACAAATAATTACTTCATCCAAATTAAGTTTAGGAAGATTATTCTTATTTAAAAAAACTAAAGTGTTGTAAAATATTTTTATATATGAAGAAATTGAAAAAATGCTTTTTTTCTTAGTTTTAAAAAATTTCTTAAACTGAAAAATATAAACGAATTCAAAGATTTCGCTTAGTTTCAAAACATAAAACTTATTAATTACCGTTTCATTGTAATCAAGTAGAAATAAGAAAAACTTCTTATTTTTGTTACTCAAAGCGAGTGTGACCGCATTGAAGATTTGATAATTAGTAGAGCAAATAATGAGTTTATCCATAATTATAGAATTAGTTTCTTCTTTAAATTTAAATTGAATAAAAATGCTAAATAAATCCAAAACATATTTTCATACCAAAATGAACTTGAGACCATTAATTTGACTAAACTCAATGAAATAAAACCAATCATAATAAACTTGAGAGAAAAATCAATTTTTTTTGAAATAAGAGTTTTAATTGTTAAACCGATTAAAATAACAAAAAATAATAAACCAAAAAATCCGAAATTGATTAGTAACTCTAGAAAAATATTGTGAACGTATATATTAAGATAGTGTTGATCAGCAAGGGGTCCATGACCAAAAAAAGGGTTTTTTAAAATCAGTGAAATAGCCTCATTAATAATTCTCATTCTATGAACATCAGTTGTAAAAGTATTATTAATAATTAAATAGAGTGTCCGTGAATCAACGCCAATTTTGTCTACAATAGAGAGTAAAATTTCAAGCAAAAAAGGGGAAAAGATATAAAACAATACCAGCAATAAAATAGATATAAATAAAATTGAAAATTTAGATCTTCGAAATTTATAGTTGCTCAAGAATATAAAATACATAAGAAGCATAAAAAAGATAGATACAAGAGTTCCTCTTGAACCATATAGCAAAATCAAAATAGATCCAATTAAAAAAATAATAAAATAAAATTTATTTTTATCAATTACAAAAATAATAAAAGAAAGTATTGTTGGTGTTAGCATTTGATAACCATAGTCCATGCTATACCCATCAATAAACCAATGATTCGAACTATCACCAATTATAGGCCGCCAAAAATAATAAAAAAACAATAATATTGATAAAACTTTAAATGAATAAATGATATTTTTTCTTTTAATATAAAAAGCCCCAAAACTAAAAGCTATAATTCCAGAATTCGTATAAAAAATCCTTCTTAAGATTTCAGTATTGTAAGTTTGATTGTAAGAGGGATAGATGAAATAAAAAAAAGTGAATATGATAGAAAAAAATAAAAAAGGAAAGAAAATACGAAATAGAAGAAAATTATTCTTTTTTATTAAATAAATAAAAATTGGGATATACAGTATCAAAAAAAGAATAATTTCTCTCAATAAACTTTGAGGAAAAAAGAGATTCAAAAAAGAAATTACTACTGCAGAACAAATATATATAGTAGGAATAATGACTTCTAAGGAAAAATAAAGTTTAAGTTTTGAAAATGAAGTCATTTTAAGTATTTCTTTGTTTAATTCTGTTTAAAATTGGAAGAAATGATTTTGAAATATCGACAAATTCTATTGCATACTTATTTATTAATGTTGAAATCTCCTCCGGCGAATTGTTTGAATAGATGAAATTTAAAAAATCGATAATTCTATTGAAATCAATAAATGAATTATCACTTGGAAAATTTAAATCAAATGGAAAAGAATAGTTTTGAAAAAAACCAATTTTAGATCCAGTTAAGATTGGCATTCCTTTAGCCAAATATTCAGATATTTTTAGAAAATTACCTATTTCAACTTTATTTTTATATAATCCAAGAGAAGCAATTGCCATGTCACTAATATCATAAAAATAATCAAATCTATCCTTTTCTAGATATCCATGAAAAATAAAATTTCCCATTAAATTATATTTTTTAACGAGCTTTTTATAATAAAAAATTTCTTTTCCATTTCCAATTACATTTACAATAATTTTATAACTAGAAAAATTATTATTATAATGATTTAAACCTCTTATTATTCTTTCTAATCCTGAACTTTTGGAAATATGACCAACAAATAAAAGTCTTATTGTTCCATTATAAAAATCTGATTTTATTTTCCTGACTGAATAGTTTGATACATTGCATCCATTATTAATTTTAATTGTAGGTATTTGTAAAACTTCATTATGATTAGAGTATACAATAAAATTATTAACGAATTGTGAAATCCTTTTTTTATAAAAATAATCCTTTAAATAAAGGTGAAAATTTCTAAAGAAATGAAATAAGTTATGAAAATAAGTATCAAAAAAATATGGATAAGTAGGAATTTCTATTAAGATCAATAATTTTTTATTTAAATTTTTAATTTCTTTGAGGAACCGGTACAGACCTAAGTCATAATTGGGTTTTCTAATGTAAAGAAAATCATCTTTGAGAATTTTTGACAAGTGAATATGATAATCGTACCCCGATTCAACAAAAGGAAGCAAAGAGAGAATCTTTTGAAAAACATTTCTTCTTTTTGACTTAACTTCAATTTTATCAACTATGAAGTCTTTAGATAATAAGTTAAATTGATCAAGTATTTTATTATTAACACCTGAACTATTTGATTTACCTATGTGCAAATACTTACCAGTAATATTAATTTTCATAATTCAGAATGTAAATCTTTTATAATATTCGAATAATTATTAATCATTGCACTTGAAGTAAATTTACTATTAAAAATTTTATTTGATTTGTTGCCATATTTATTTAATAAATGGCGATTTTTATTGAAAAAAGTTATTGCATTAACAAGTTCATTAAGATTATTTGATTTAATTAAAATTCCATTACCATCAATAAGTTCAGAGTTACCTCCAACATCAGTTAAAATTAACGGAAGTTTTTCACGCATTGCTTCAATTACGGCTATAGGTAAGCCTTCATCTAAAGAAGTCATAACAAACAAATTACTTTTTCTTAAGAACTTTCTTACATTATTTTGACTACCAACAAATTTAACATTTTTTTGAATATTGTTACGTATTGAAAAATCAATACATTTATTTTTATGATCACCATCTCCCACAATAGTTAACGAAATATTTTTATCATTTAATAAAAGTAAGCCTTTAAGTAATAAAATATGGTTTTTCCTGTAATTTACTGTTCCAACAGAAATTAGATGAAGATTTTTATCAGATTTAGTTTTTAACTTTTTTTTAACATTTGGAAGACCATTGTAAATTGTATGTACTTTATTAATAAAACTAGGGTGTATATTCAAAAAAGTTTGACTTGAAATTTTTGAAACAAAAACAATTTTATTAACTTTAGCTAAAACATAATTTTCAATTTTAGTTAAATACAATTTAAATTTAGGGTTGTCTAATTTAGGAAGATAAGTGAATAACATTTTCCACGTTTCACCATTATTATGTAAAACAAGAATTAATTTTTTATTCAAATGTGGATATGTTTTTAAAAATGAATAAGTAGAAAATATATCGTGAAATAAAAAAACATTACTTGTGTCATATTTTGGGTTATATTTATTTATTACTTTTAGAGAATTAAATATCCACATACGATAAAAAAGAATTATGTTTCCAATATATGAACGAGATAAGAGGATTCTTATCTTTAAATTTAAAAAATTACTATTTTTTAACGATGATGAAATAAATTTTACATCTAATTTTCCATCTAAAGAGTAAAGTTTAAATAAGTTAATATTATTTTTTAAAAAAATATTATTATTATCAAAAAGAGTTCTCACAATTGTGGAGGCTCCGTTTAAAGAATTTAAATAACCCGTATAAAACATTGAAAATTTAATCATAAATGATTCTTTTTTTCCAAAATTTTTGAATCAACAATAAATCGGTACCAAAAATAATATAAAAAATGATAAATTAAGCCAGTTTTTCCATCTAAAAAACCAAATCTAAAAAAATAGAAATATAAAAATAGTATAAATGACCTATGTAAAATAGGAAATTTATAATAAATTTTTTTAAAAAACCTTGTTCTTTGAATTTTAGAGTCATTAAGATTTAGCGGATTCTGTCCTAAATTATTAATGTCGTAATAATCTAAAATTTCCCTATTAGAATATGAATTTAATTTTGTAATAAAGTGATCTAAAGATTTAAAATCAAAATGAAGAAACTTATTTTTACATGAAATAGTGGTGCCCTCCTTTAAAATTGTATGCTCGTCCATATTCCTATTTTCAATTCTTGCTTTACCTGATTTAAACAACATTAACTTTCTTTTTTGAGCGCCACCATGTTTAATTTCTTTTCCCATAAAAAATAACCTAGCTTGAAAAACAAAACCATTAATATTTGAAACGGTGAAATTTGACTTGTTTAAATAATTAATAATTTCGTCTTTCAATTGATCAGTTAATCTTTCATCTGCATCAATTCTTAATGTCCAATTAGTAGTTATACTTAAATTATCCAATGCCCAATTAAATTGAGTCGAATAGTTCTCAAATTTATGAGTAAAAACTTCCGAACCAAGAGATTTAGCAATATTTACAGTATCATCTGTGCTAAAACTATCTACTACACAAATTCTACTGCAAAAATTTTTCAATGAAGAAATACAATCTTTTATGTTAATTTCTTCATTTTTGGTTAAAATTATTGCAGTAATACTACTAATCATAATGATTATTGTTTATTTTTAATTATCCTTTTTAAAAATTTAATAAATTTAAGATAATTACTTTTAAATTTGTAGTTTGAAGGATAATCAGTAAAATTTTTCCTGTTTTCAACTTTCATAATAGAATCAAATTCATCTGCTGTTAAATCTAATTTTTGTAATATATAATTTTTATCATTTATAATGTCTTCATCTAAATAATCCTTATTATTTAAAGAATTTAATGCAAAATCTCGATTAATTTCATTTGATAAAATCAAACTTGATAAATGAGCTCTTCTTTTATCGTAACCAAATTTAACAGGAAGATAATAACCTTGAAAGAATTTTGTAAATCTTGATTCATAATGCTTTCCCCCATAATATTTCCAATCAAATTTATTTTGTAATAATTTAATTGCCTCACTTCGTGAATAAGGTATTTCATTTAAAATTTTTATAACCTTCATCTTTTTAATGAATTTATAGTAAATTTCTCTTGTAAAAAAATTAGTTACCGGAACCTTAAGTTTCAATTTTTTAAATCTTGAAAACCTCTTGAATATATATTTAATCTGTTTCAAGTCCATATTATCATGACCCCAAGCTTTGGGAAGTACACTCTCCGTTGCGTAATTAAAGCCATGAAGGACATAGTTAATTTTGTTTTTTACAGCAAAATTATAAAGTGCACTAAAAAAAACATGATCTTGAGGAACATCTTGGTTTGCTAATCCTGAAAGTAAATAAGATCTTTGTAGTTCCTTCATACTTTCCCAATCCACAACAATTGTATGTAATTCAATATTAAGTTTTTTACATATTTTTTCAATATTACTTACAGCTATTTCCGAATTCCATCCAGCATCTACGTGTACAGCTAAAATACGTAATCCTAAATTTGAGGCTAAATCAGCTAGGTAAGAACTATCAACACCACCCGACAATCCAAGAATACAATCATATTTTTTGTGTTTAGATTTTGACTTAATTTCATTAATAATTTGGTTCAGTTTATTAGAATTTAATGTATTAGGTTTCCAAATAGGTAGAATATTTTCATTGAAATTACTACAGTGATTACAAATTCCATCATTTGTAAAAGTAATCAGTGGATCAGAGGTATCCATTACACATCTTTTGCAAATCTGATAATTACTTCTCATGATAAATCCCTTCTTTGTATAAATCTTTTTCATCTGGAAAATTAATTAATATGCCGCTTCTTTTTCCGAGAAATATAAACATGCTACTTGCCGCTACTGCAGATACGTGTCCTATTTCAATTGCTCTCCTAAAATCATTTAAGTTTCCTGCACCTCCATATGAAACAACAGGTAATTTAGTATTGTCAGAAATAACCTTAATTAATTCTATATCATAGCCCAAATAAGTTCCTTCTCTATGAATAGAATTAATAAAAATTTCACCAACCCCCAAATTCTCTAAATATTTAATATAAGTAATTAAGTCATAATTTTTACAAATTTTACCTGATTTAAAGCATACTTTGTATTTTCGAAAAAAACCTCGGTCTATATCAAGAGAAGCAACAATTGCTTGAGAACCATATTTGTTTGATGCTTGAGATACCAATGATGGGTTAAAAAGTAATGAAGTATTGATAATAATTTTCTCAAACCCAATTGAAAGAATTTTTCCGATTTGATTTATATTCGTAATACCACCACCATAAGCTAGTGGCATAAATGCTTGTGATGCAATTGAAGATAATAATGAATAATTTGGATTAGTTTTTTTTGGAGAACAACTTTTATCAATCACGATTAATTCATCAGCACTTTTCTCATTAAATATTTTCACAGCATTAATTGGATCACCAATATAGATTGGCTTTTTAAAATTTTCAGTTTTAATCATTTTTGAATTATCAAGTAAAATAACCGGAATAATTCGAGGCCTATTTTGAATAATCTTGTTCATAAATTAGACTAAATTATGAAAATTTGAAAGTAATTTCATTCCAAACTTATGACTTTTTTCAGGATGAAATTGTACACCATACACATTATCTTTGTTTACACCTGAAACAAAATTATACCCGTAGTTTGTTTCTAAAATAACATCGTTTTGATTATCACAAACACAATGGAAACTATGCACGAAATAGAACCTATTTTCATTTGATTTTTCAAAATTTTTAAGGATTGGATTGTTTTGTTTAATTAATACTTTAGCCCATCCCATATGAGGAATTTTAATATTATCTGAATCAAATTTAAATTTATGGACTTTTAAATTTATCAAATCGAGGCCGAATTCATTTCCTTCCTCACTCGAAGAACCTAGTAGTTGCATACCTAAACAAATTCCCAAAAGTTTATTGTTTGGATTGAATTTTAAATCTTTAACAAAATTAAACAAATCATATTTTTTAAGATTTTTTATTCCTTCGTCATATGATCCTACACCAGGTAATATGAATTTATTATATTTTTTTAAGATAGAGAAATCTCTTGTAATCACATTCTCTATTCTTAGGTAATTTAACATGTTTGAAATAGAACCAAGGTTACCGAGTCCATAATCAATAATTACAATCATTTATAAATTATAACAAATTTAGAGAAAGAAATAATAATCCTATTAATAGCATGTAAAAAAAAGAGAAAATAAGATATCTCATCGACATTTTTCCTAATATATTGAGGTTAACAATCATATCTATGGAAAAATAAATGATCGAGGCCATTACGAAAAGGTAATAAGTATATATAACATCATCAAAAAATACATTACCTATTGTTAAAGATATCACTATAAGAAGCATTCTTAAAAAACTAAATAAAGCATTGGTCTTAATTTTGTTGTATGAAACTCTTAAATAGGAGGTACATGTAAATGTAAAATTGTAAATATTGTACAAGAATAAGACTGGTATATATTTAACAATATCAATCCATGAATTTCCAAGAATGAAAGTTATTATAGCTTCACCCCAAACGAAAAAAATAACTAGGGGAATAAGTCCAATTGACATTGAAAATATAACAAGTTTGAATGTGAAATCGGATAAATCTCTGTTTTTGATTCTATATTCCATAGCAGTTCGAAAATATATTGTACTAATAGGTTGAGCAATTAATCTTAGAGGGGAACCTAATAACCTTTCACTCATATTATACGGAGCCAGACTTGAACTACCGTATAAACTACCAATTATTTGTATTGGAAGTTGAATCGATAAATTTTCAAGGAAATTAGAAGGATACTGAAAAAATATAAAATGTTTATATGTAATTAAAGTATTTTTGATTTCTTGAAAATTAAAATTAAATATCTTAATTTTTAATTTTAAAACAAGATAAATTGTGGATATAAATCCACTAATTATTAATGAGTAAACAAGACCAGTTTGAACTAGTCCGATTAAACCAAAAAAAAAGTTGAAAAATATTAAAATGATAGAAAACAAAATTGTGCTTCTAAATAGACCTTGATTATCTTTAATTCTATTTGAATAATTAAGCATTAAATTCTTTATTTGATTTATTGCTACATTAAACAAGAGTAAAATTATAGCAATCATACTATTGAATCCGAATAAGACTATAGGTATAAAATCAAAAAAAATAATAGAAATTAAAATAATAATAAATACTGAGAAAAATAAAAGAAATATTGATGATTTAATTATTTCAATCGCATCCGAATCAGAATTTGGTGATAGTATTGCTGAAGACAAACCAAAGCTTGTTGAAAAATTGATTATAGAAGAAATAGAAATAAAAATTGCATAATCTCCAAAATTTACCGGATTAAACAATCTGCTTAAAAATGGTAATGAAATTAGACTTAAAAGCTGTGTTATGCTCGAACTAGAAATAAGAATCATAACACTCCTAAAAAAATGGTTATATTTTATTATTCTTATAATTCTATTTAATTTAAACATGTTAAAACACTACCATAAAAATATAGCTTTATAAATATAAATTGCTTTTTAAAAAAACCATTTTTTAATTCTTAACCCATTATAATCCATAAAACGATAAGTATTTATAACAAGATTTTTTGATAAAACAAAAATTTGTTTGAAATTTACTACTTACTAAGTCATATTTCTAAAATTAAAATAAATTATAAGATATGTACACAAAAAGAGTTATCCAAAAAATATTATTACTGAAATAAAAAATTTATATTTTCTATTACTACATTATAGTGATTAACTAAAGTTCAAGAAATAGGGGTAATTTCAGAACTTTTGGCGGAAGCTGAGAGATTCGAACTCTCGCGGGCCTTGCGACCCCTACCAGTTTTCAAGACTGGTCCCTTCAGCCACTTGGGTAAGCTTCCAACCAATAGAATTTTAGCATAACAATACTCTCTTTTAAATTATGAAATATGTATTTTATATGCTTGGTGGACCCTACAGGACTCGAACCTGTAACCAACCGGTTATGAGCCGGTAGCTCTAACCATTGAGCTAAGGGTCCGCAACTTTAATTATAGAGTAAATAAGTCTATTGATAAACCTAATAATTGCGAATAAATGATTCTATGTCATCAATTTGATAGTCTATTCCATTAATTATCGAAATATCTTGAGAATAGTATTTGTTTCCGAATACCCTTTTTAATATATGAACTTTTGTAGAGATTAATTTTATTGAAAAATTGAAAAAACTAGTTAATAAAATGGAGTTTTTTATTCTAATTAGTTTGACCATATCAACAACATTTAAATATTTTTTGTCTTGTGGAAAAAAAATTCCATTTACGCGTTTTTTAATAAGTTGATAAATAAGTCTATTTAAGTTATCAATATGAATAACACTTCTTTTGTTATTTATTTTGGGAAATATAATTAACTTTCTAAGGAAATTGAATAATTTTAGAAAATTACCTTTTGCATTTTTTCCATAGACCATTGGTATCCTTAAGATAGAAACTGTAAAATTATGTTCTGATAGAGATTGAATCCTTTTGTCTGCTTCCAATTTACTTTGGCCATAAGCATTATTAGGAGTGAACTTATTTATATCAATTTCAGTAAAAATACCTATTGGTTGGTCATCACCGTAAATTGCCAAGGAACTTAAAAAAACGAAATGTTTTACACCTTCATTTTTGGCCTTTTCAGCAACATTAATAGCTAAATCCCTATTTACTCTAAAATATTCTGGAATCATTTTTTTATTGGATGAGATATGCGCAATTCCTGCAACATGAAAGATGACATCATAAATTCGGAAATTTAGTGTATTTAATTCCTTGTTTTTCAAAGATATTTGATCAATGATTATTTCTTTATCGCTTTGATTAACCCAATTCTTAAAAGAATTTCCAATATAGCTATTTTGACCCGTTATAAGAATTTTCATTTGTCCTTACCTAAAGTACCCGTTCCACCTTCTACCACAGAATCATCTTTGAACATTTTAAGGGCAGTTCTAAAAATAATATATAAATCAAACAAAAACGATTGTTTTTTTACATATTCACCGTCTAACCTAGCTTTATCAACAATCGGTAAAGTATCTCTTCCGTTTATTTGAGCCCATCCTGAAATACCTGGCCTTAATTGATTCACCCCATATTTATCTCTTTCTGTGATTAGATCTTCTTGATTCCATAAAGCAGGACGAGGTCCAATGATGCTCATTTCTCCCCGCAGAATATTAAATAATTGTGGTACTTCGTCTAGAGATGTTTTTCTTAGAAATCTGCCCAATGGGGTAATCCATTTTAGAGGGTCTTTTAATAAGTGAGTAGGTACATCATTGGGGGTATCAGATCTCATGGTTCTAAATTTTAACAAATAGAAAGTCTTCTTATTTTGACCAATTCTTTTTTGTTTAAAGAAAATTGGTCCTTTTGATGTGATTTTAATCATTATTGAAATTGGAATAATTAAGGTTGGTAAAAAAACTATAGATGCAATTAAGGCAATTAAGAAATCGAATAAATACTTTACTACAATTTTCATATAAACATTATACAAAAAATTATTTAATGAAATTAAAATCATATCATTATGTCTTGGTAATTTTTGGCCACTATAAATTCATTGTGATTTATTAAAATTTTGGAATTTAATTCATTAATTTGAGTTTGATTTAGAATTTGGTTATTTAAATAATCACATTTTGTCGTTAATACCAATCCTATTTTGGGGGAAATTGGATAATAAAAATTAAAATCATAACTTGGTATTAATTTTTCCACTGAAAATTCAAGATTAATAACAGGTTGATCTGAAGTTATAAAAGTATCGTTTTTATTAAATATTAATTTTAGATAATAAGTTTTTGGATAATTCATAACAACTTCAGTTAACCTAAAAACCTCTAAAAAAATTATATATTTCCATATTCTAACGTATGATTCACTTGAAATCTTTTCACTAGATAATCCATCTCTAATCCTTTTGGTCCTAAAAAATTGATGAAATAAAAAAATAAGAAAGAGTTCTCTTTTTACTTGGTCGTAAAAAAAATCAGTATTTTTATTTAAAATTTCATTTATAAATTCAATTCCAAGAGATTCAAAATAAGTATGAATTTCTTCACCAAATTGATTATTTATATGTTTGTCATGATGGTTATGCTTAATTTTATCTCTATATAGATAAATTGGTCTTTCTATATAATGTAAAAACTGAGCATGAACTTTTATACTATATTTTTCTTTTAGCATATAGAATAGTTCATTTTCCTTTTCATTTAGAAACTCTATTTTATTCATTTCTCGCAAGAATAAAATGTCTTTGGGTGGGGTATTTTTAATTAAACCTTTATTATTCCACCAAACTTTTCCATCAGTTGCCCAACTCAAAAAGTAGTTTTTCCAAACATAATGGTGTCTTATTGCATATTTTTTATTCATAACATTTTATTGGAAGATTTACCTATTTTAAATGATTTTAGGGTAAAAAAGGTTTTTCATATAATGTTGTTTATTTTTTATAGTAAATTACATTGAGAAAATGATGAAAGTTTTTTAAACACACGGATGGCTTATCCCTCTGTTTATAATCTAAACACACGGAGTGCTCATCCTTGTGTTTGCTTATTTAATCTTCACTATCCAGTTATTTGATACTATCATCTTACCAATTTGAATATCGGTCATGATATTAGATAGTTGTTTTGAAACAAAACCGACGATATTAGGGTCTTTTTGTAGATAACCTTGTCTTTATGAACGATTTCATAGATCGGTGTCACA
>JACCDP010428710.1_pt1 | contig 21504 bp, 18 predicted proteins | sample 7445841 | NCBI WGS metagenome assembly JACCDP01 (sample SAMN15323441, study PRJNA562643) | freshwater metagenome | isolation source: river surface water | place: USA:Blue River Watershed | collected 2017-08-17
GACATGGCAACCAGCATGGGAAGGTAACTGCGGCAATGAATAATTGTGTGAGCGGACGTTAGTGCCTTCCTTGCCGCACGTTTCATACGCCAAAGATCATATACCGTTGAAAACACAGCTGGTTTCTTGGTATATGAAAGTGGTATCCATTGGATATCTCGCCCCTCAAGCTGTTTTTGTACGTGTTGTTTGTGAGCAGTAAACGCCTCCTTTTTTTCAAAAGAAATGATAACGAAGCCCATCCCTCGTTGTTCCAGCCCGAGCAGATACGGCAAGATTTGAGCTTGCCCCAAGGGGTCGGTTAATCCGTCGTAGGATAAATAAAGGGCTTTCCCGTGAAGGTCCATGCCTCAAAAATAGGCAATATAACCGAAGTGAATTTTTCCAGAACGGGCATCAAAGGGATTATTTTTTTCAAGACCTAGGGCGTAGGCTAAAGAAAAAATGCCAACCGTTGAACCTATATTTGCTCCAACACCAAAGCCCATTGGCGCATCTTTTTGGTAGCTGTTGTTGCTTCTGTTTTCATAGATAGATTGATCGAAAAACGCAAAAACAGCCGAATTTCGGTCGAGTAAATACCGAAGTTCCACTTGATTTACACTTTTGGTGGTGGCTAGAAATTGTTCTTCATTAAACCCTCGCTGGGTGTTCAATCCTCCAAATCGATAACATTCATTTGAAAAAATGGTAGGTGCCAAATAGGTATCAAAAGACAATTGATAACGTATAACCCAACGCTTGTGAATGGGAATAAAATGCTCCAGATTCATGGAAACTTTAGCATTAACAACCTTTCCTGAAGAATCATTCAAAACACTCCGTTGCCCAATGAATCCTTCCAATTGGAATGCAAGTCCTTCCCGTGGATTCGGTAAATAATCTAATTTCTTGTAGCTCATACCAAGTCCGTACATGGAATTTTTAAGGGAGGTCACATTTAAGAATTCTGCGCTGCTGTTAGCCGCATACAATCGATTACTCCCGAAATAGGAAAACATGCCTTTAAGCTGCCAGTGCCTACCCACTTGATATTGTATTCCAAGCGTTGATTTCAATTCCAGAAAGGTAGAATCCCGTTTATATAAATTCAATTTCACTTCGGTTCCAAGCAAGGAATTGAACAAGTATGGATAGAGTAACCTGAGATTGAGTAGTTGGGTAGCCGGCTTAATGCTTCGCCAATTGAAATCAAGTTGTTCCGCTCGACGCAAGGCATTGTTTAGCTTCAACTGTAATTCACCGGTTAATCCAATTTTCTGGCTCACGGGATTAGGTTGTAAACCTAAAACACCATTAACATTAGAAGTTTTGGTGGCCGTTAAATATAGAAAAAGAGTCATACCATCTTTCGAAAACACAAAATCAGAAGGTTTTATGGCATCAACAAAGGTTAGTTGTTCAATTCGGTCATCGACATCTTTTAGCTTATCGATTGAAAATAAATCACCTGAACGAATCCCAATAATTTGTTGAATAGGTTTCAAGGCAATGGAGGAGTCACCTTTGATTACGATTTCTTTCCATTGCATTCTGCGACCTTTAATCAAAGAAACATTTAATGAAATCAATCCCTTTGAATAACCTAGGGAATCAAAGTCGTATGCGGCAAAGGGGTACCCATTATTTTGAAACGTTCGAATGACCTGTTGTAACGCTGATGCATAGGCGCTCGGTGATTTAAACACAATGGCATCAGCGACACGCACGGATGAACGAGTGTATTGCTCAAACCAAGGAACAAGTTCCGAGGAAAGGGTAAGTTGAACCCCATTAAATTGCTCTCCTGGAAATACCTTAACTTTTATATTCGGGGCTTCGGAGAGCGAATCCACATCGAGCGTTGCGGTATAATACCCAAGTTCCGTTAGGTATAACGACGCTTGTATTAATTCCATGGCAAGGAATTGGCGTGATGCGAGGACATGTGGTTTTTTGAAGAAGGAAGAAGAAACAGCATCCGAAGGGGCTGTAAATAAATAGCTTACGCTCACTTTTTGGGAAAAAATCCCCGAAAAAACGAGCAAGCTACTCAGTAAAACTACATTCTTCATTCTACGTGTAACGCTTTAATTGAACATTAAATTTTCAACATTCGGGCAACCTTCTTACAAATTTTGTAACTTTATGACGTCAAGACTCGTTAGAGGATACACAAACAACAAAAACACACAACTATGAAAACGAAGGTAAATGTTTTAATTCTATTGGCTGTTGTTGCATCTGTGATTTTATCATCTTGTGGTGCTTCAAGAAAAGCTGGTTGCGATGCTTACGGGTCTACGAAGACAGAAATTCAATCAAACGATTTAGCTTCTAAGTAAGATATACGCATTTTTCAACGCATTGTGCGCTGAAGGTACAAGGCCATTTCGGATTGTATGTTCAGCGCTTCTTTTTTTGCAGCCACTTCAAAATCCGTTCCTGATCCTGCATATATAATAGAGCGTGAGGCATTCACTAACAAACCACAATCCGTATTTGCACCGGCATTAAACACGTCTTCTAAGGAGCCTCCTTGTGCTCCTACTCCAGGAACCAATAGGAAATGTTCAGGCGCAATCTGTCGAATATCTGCTAATTGTTCGGTACGTGTGGCACCAACAACAAACATCAAATTTTCAGAAGTCCCCCATTCCATTACGGTAGAAATCACCTTGGCATAAAGCGGTTGTTCCTCTTTGTTTGTATAATATTGAAAATCGTTTGCGCCTTCGTTTGAGGTTAATCCAAGTACAATGGCCCACTTGCCATCGAACTTCAAAAACGGTTGAACGCTATCTTTTCCCATATACGGAGCTACCGTAACAGCATCGCAAGGAAGTGTTTCAAAAAACGTTTTCGCATAGGCCGTTGACGTATTACCAATATCTCCACGTTTTGCATCGGCGATAATCAAACATTCATTTGGGATATACTTAATCGTTTTTTCAAGGCTTTCCCATCCTTTCACTCCCAACGCTTCATAAAATGCCGTATTTGGCTTGTAAGCTACCGCATATTCTGAGGTTGCATCAATGATCCGTTTATTAAATTCAAAGATTGGGTCTTCAAATGCTAATAAATGGGCTGGTATTTTTTCTATGACGGGATCTAAGCCAACACACAGAAAGGATTGTTTTGCGAAAATTTGATGTATGAGTTCGCTCCGTGTCATTATTCTTGACCTTTTAGTTTTTCAGCATTCTCTGCCATGCGCAATGAATCGATCATTTCTTGAATGTCTCCATTCATAAACGAAGCCAGATTGTACATGGTTTTATTAATTCGGTGGTCTGTAATTCTCCCTTGCGGATAATTGTAGGTTCTAATTTTAGCGGAACGGTCCCCGGTAGAAACCAGGGTTTTTCGCTGTGCTGCACGCTCATTATGGATTCGATCCAATTCTGCTTGATACAAGCGGGAACGTAATACTGAAATTGCCTGCTCTAGGTTTTTATGTTGAGAACGTCCATCCTGACATTCAACCACCACGCCGGTAGGAATGTGGGTTAAACGAATGGCTGATTCGGTTTTATTAATGTGCTGTCCTCCTGCACCCGAAGCTCGGAAGGTATCTTTACGCACATCATTCATATCCAATTTGAAGTCTACTTCTTCAGCTTCTGGAAGCACGGCAACGGTAATAGCTGAGGTATGAACTCGACCTTGTGATTCGGTTTCAGGGACGCGCTGTACGCGATGTACTCCAGATTCAAACTTCATAGCGCCATAAATTCCGGCCCCTGTTATTTGAATTGAAATTTCTTTAAACCCTTTTGTTGTTCCTTCTGAAGAGTTAATTACTTCCGCTTGCCAACCCATTTCTTTAAAATACATGGTATACATTCGGAAAATGTCTTCAACAAAGATACAAGCCTCATCACCTCCCGTACCGGCACGCAATTCCACGATGGCATTTTTGTCATCTTCTGGATCTTTTGGAATCAGCATCATTTTGATTTCTTCTTCCAAAGCTGGTCGTTCTTGTTCTAGGGCATCGATCTCTTCCTTGGCCATTTCGCGCATTTCCGGATCGGTTTCTTGTTCGAGTAATTCTTTGCCTGAACTTAAATTAGAAAGGACATTTGAATAGCGTTTGTAATAGCTTTCGAGTTCTTCCAATTCGCGATATTCCTTGCTCAATTTAACAAAACGGTCCATGTCAGAAATGATGTCCGGATCGGTAATCATTTTTCCGACTTCTATAAATCGAAAGTGGATGGCTTCAAGTTTGGAAAGTAAATCGCTCATGCTTTAAATTGTGTGCAAAGGTAAGGAATTGAGGCTAAACTCAGTCTATTATCCCGCATAGTGCAATCTAAAGTATACTTTCAGTGCCTCTCTGCGTAAAATTTGCCAGGCTAAATTCTCAAAGAAATCTTCAGTGCTTGGATCTAATACTTCTGATGTTTCGGGTAAATCAACGCGGTATAAAAACTCGGGTAGCGAACCGGGTGTAAGTTCACGCAAGAAAATAACGAGATGCTGATGCATTATAGGAAGCTCTATACCATCCACAGGCGATATGATCAAGCCAAGCGCATGGATGTCTTTTTCTAGTTGGGCCCAAACCGCCTGAAGCAATTCGTGCATTTTCAATTCAGTACGTAAGGTAGAAAACTGCGGAACCAGTTGGGGTAAACTTGAGGGAGCCATGTGCTATTAAACGTTAAAAAAATGAAGGCCTTAAAAATTCTAGCTAACTTAAATAGAAAACAACAACACACACATCTTATGTTAGTAAAATTATATTCAAGCAGTGTATTTGGAATCACTGCTACCACCATCACGGTTGAGGTAAATATCGATAACGGATTAAATTTTTATTTGGTAGGACTGCCAGACAATGCAGTCAAAGAGAGTCAACAGCGCATTCGAGCAAGTTTTAAAAATAACGGATTTCATTTCCCAGGGAAAGAAATCACCGTGAATTTAGCCCCGGCAGACATCCGGAAGGAAGGCTCTGTATTCGACCTACCGATAGCCCTTGGAATACTCGCAGCAAGTAATCAGCTAAGGCATGACAGCCTGAGCTCTTATCTGATCGTAGGTGAGCTTTCCTTGGATGGTTCGCTTCAAGCCACGCGGGGGGTATTAGCCATTGCCTTGCAAGCACGAGAAGAGGGATTTAAAGGAATTATTGTTCCGGAAAATAACGCCTCTGAAGCGGCGGTTATAGAGGGTTTAGAGGTATATGGCTTATCCAACTTAACTCAGGTTGTGAACTTCTTAAATGACCCAAGTTCTTGCTCCCCTGCAATAGCCCCTGCGATGGATGCACACGAGCAGGCAAACTTTGAGATTCCTGTAGATTTTAAAGAGGTTAAAGGTCAGTTTGCCGTGAAGCGTGCTTTTGAAATTGCGGCAGCGGGAGGACATAACATTATTCTCATTGGGCCTCCAGGATCAGGAAAATCCATGTTAGCTAAGCGCTTCCCTACCCTACTCCCGAGCATGAGTTTAGAAGAGGCCTTGGAAACCACTAAAATTCACAGTGTCGCGGGAAAGATTAAACATACGGGCGGATTAATAAGACAACGTCCATTTAGAAAACCACACCACACGATATCCGATATCGGTTTAATCGGGGGCGGAAGTTACCCCCAACCCGGTGAAATTTCCTTAGCGCACAATGGGGTATTATTTTTGGATGAGCTCCCTGAATATAAGCGAACGGTGTTGGAGGTACTAAGACAACCCTTGGAAGACCGCACCGTGAGTATTTCCCGTGCAAAATTCAGTATCGAATATCCGGCGGGGTTTATGTTGATTGCGGCCATGAATCCATGTCCTTGCGGGTATTTGAATCACCCTGAAAAAGGATGTTCGTGCGGGCCGGGCATGGTGGATCGCTATTTAAATAAAATCTCTGGACCCTTACTGGACCGCATCGATATGCACATCGAGGTGCAGCCGGTAAAATATGATGAATTAACAGGGACAATGCCACAAGAAGATAGCCGAAGCATACGGGGAAGGGTTGAAACAGCGAGTAGCATTCAAAAGAAGCGCTACAAAAGCTCGATGGCGCACAACAATGCCCAAATGAGTCGGAGTGAAATTGAGTCTCATTGTGTATTAGATGAGTCGTCGCGGGCCTTGTTGAAACAAGCCATGGTACACTTAGGTCTGTCCGCTCGTGCGTACGACCGCATCTTGAAAGTAGCACGAACGATTGCGGATTTGGAGGGATCTTCGAACATTCAAACACCGCATGTTGCAGAGGCTATACAATACCGCAGTTTAGATAAAAGCAGGTTGGGCGCTTAAAAGTTGATTGGTGCTATTCATTATGATTGAAAAGAAACAACCTTTTACGGAAAACAGACCTGTAGCTACTTTCAGCTACATTGAAAAAACTTACTTATATTTTAATAAATCTTGCACTCCACTGAGAATTACCATTCGTTACCTGCACGTTATAAAATCCAGGTTTAAGCGCGGAAGTATTTATCGTAGTTTCTTGGTCACTCATTGTTTCTACGAGATGAACTCTTCCACTCAAATCCGTCATAATGACTTGCATAAATTCATTTAGGGATTTTGATAATTTAATGGTTAACTCAGCGTCCGTAGGATTCGGAAAAATACGCAACCCGTCGTTTAGTTCAAGGATTGAACTCTGAGCGATCGTGGAATCCAAGTGAATGGTGGTGGCAGTATTTGTTCGAATAGGGTCGTTAAAGTCAAAGTAAATATCGACGAAATTGTTTATTTCTGTGAGAAAAGGTAATGACGCGGGATGTTTTAACCTAAATTTCACGAATCCATTCGAACCAACTTGGTTGGTGGTGCTGTCTGGTAACATTATTTGATTAAAGCGAAAGGTCATTATTTGCCCCTCAAAACTCACTTCCAAAGGTTGATGACTCATTGCTAAAAGTTCAAAGGAAGCTAAATCTAAAAAAGTTGAAAGGGTGTCAATAATAACTACATTGTATGCGGTATCGTTTCCAACATTTTGAAAATGAACGGTATATTCTAACCAATCAGCGCTCGATACATTGTAAAGCGTGTCTTTATCGACCAACTTTATATTTGGATCGTATGGACCAACAACCTGAATTTGACTTGTAGCAACATTATCAATAGGAGTTAAGTCACCTGTTAAAGGAGTAATTTGGGCTTGAGACGCAAGTGGAAAACCTATAGGAGTTCCAACGGGAATGTTAAATTGGATGAACACAGCACCTTGTTGTCCGGGTTGCAAAACACCTAATTGCCACTGGAAATTGTTGGCGATTTGAAGCGTTGGAACGGGTGATGCAGATAAATAGTTAATCCCTGCTGGAGGCGTGAAGTTCACGGTCGTATTTTGTGCCACTGTACCAACATTTTTGTAGGATAGCATGTACCCGAGAACATACCCTGCCTTCGGAGCGGTCGTTGGTGTAACTGTCACGCGTAAATCGGGCATATTAGGCGTTGGAACAAGTCCGAAATGATGGAGTGAATCTACATTACCCAAGCCAACGAAACTGGCATTTTGCAACAACGGAGTACTCAGCGTATGGTATAATGGCATATTTGGAATGTTCACCGCGTATGTACCTGCGTTGGCAAACACTTCGTAGAACCCATTGTTAGCAGATAGTGCTTGATATGAACCATTCGTGACCTGCACCATGACGTTTGGCAAACCAACTTCAGTAATATCCAATAAGGCATTATTATTTACATCTTGAAATACTTTTCCAGTAATCGCATTAGAATTTCCTGCGATTTTTATCAAAAAGGAGGATGAAACCGAGGCGGAAAGTCCAGCCATATTCATAGTTCCAAAAGTAGTACCCGACAAATAAATACCATTTCCATTAGATGTGATTGAATTAGCAAAAACGGATGAATTCGTTGACGAACCAGAAACAACAGAAGTCACCTGACCACTGGTGTCAATTTTCGCTAAATACGCCCTAGCATTCGCACCGCCAGTTAATGGCACAGTGCCGAACGTGATATTTCCAGTGTAAACACCAGTAAGTAACAATTGCGTATTGCTTTTGCAATTCAAGTCATAGCCCTGATCGTTTCCGTTTCCGCCAAAGGATTTTGCCCATGAGTACGTTCCATTATTATTTATCTTAACTAGAAGCGCGTTATCATTTGCGCCATTCACTAAAGAAATTGGACCAAAACTCGCTTGAGAATCGAAATTTCCTGTGAAATAAATATTTCCAGTTGAGTCGGCAGATAATCCATAAATCTCCCCATTAAATAGGGAAAGCGTATTATACTGAAAAACCCCCATGGCATTGAATTTGGCGATAAAGTGATTCTGTCCATTCATAGACTGGGCGGATCCATTAAATCCAATAGATGCAGCAGTTGAAAAACCACCAATGTAAATATTACCGTTTACATCTACCGTGTGCGTCCAAATAGAAACCCCACCGGTTATACCAAAAGACTGCACGGGAACTCCTACTAAATCTAATTCCAATAAAAACGCGTGGCCGTTGCCGACAGAATTAATGGTTGCACCAGGAAAAACAAAGGTACCGTTGTAATTCCCTGAGAAAAACAAATTTCCATTGGATCCCAGGCTCAAGTCCATGGCGTAATCATTGGTGGTTCCTCCACCTTTTTTAGCCATTAATATCGCCCCATTACTCGCATCCAATTTTACAATAAAAACATCATATCCCCCGCTTGACACGAGTGTAAAAGGCCCCACTGTCATGGTTTGTTGAAAGTGACCCACCACCCAGACGGCATTTACCCCATCGAACACAATTTTAGATGAATAATCACTGCCCGCACCTCCAAAATGACTCACCCACAACAATGCACCATTCGCAGCATATTTTTGCACCACAACATCTTGAAGTCCATTGCTACTAATTACAGACGGACCAATTTGATTATTCGCCCCAACAATTTGACCGCAGGTATAGCTGTCGTTAAAAGGATCAACCGCCACATCAATCCCTAATCCCGGGTTTGCAGCGATCCATTCACCAACTTGGGCGTTCGTATAAACTATGGAGCTAATAAAAATAAGGGAACTAAGTAATTTCTTGAACATGGGTTTGTTTTAGGATAAATATAAACAAATTAAACTAGAGGGTTAACGTTAGTTGCAGAAGCCAAACAGACCACAGGTAGTACAAAAGCCTTTTGGGCGCTTAAAAAGCGAAATGGTTTTCGTATTTTTGAAATATGAGAAACATCCTATTGCTACTAATTTTTTCACCGCTTTTGGTATTTAGTCAATTCCAAATTGGTCACCGAACAATAACCTTCAACGACCCCACCCGTAGCGGGGGCTTTGGATCAGGCGGAGGTCCTGGACGTCAAATTCAAACTGAAATCTATTATCCAACCTTCATCGCTGGAGAAAACACCCCGGTAGCTACATTCCCTGATTTCCCAGTTATCGTATTTGGTCATGGGTTTGCCATGGGGTGGGATGCCTACCAAAATATATGGGAACACCTAGTACCGAAGGGTTACATTATGGCCTTTGTCCGTACCGAAGGAAGTCTGATCCCCGCGCCTAGCCATGCAGATTTTGGAGCCGACCTAGCCTTAGTTGTAACTAAAATGTTAGCCTTAAATACTACGGCAGGTTCTCCTTTTAATGGGACAGTAAAACAGAAGGCAGTTATCATGGGGCATTCCATGGGCGGTGGAGCTACCATGCTTGCCGCAGCAAACAATACCTCCATTGCGGGAATTGTGGGATTAGCTCCAGCCGAAACCAACCCAACAGCCATTGGAGTTTGTCCGAACATTACCGTTCCTGCCCTCATTTTTTCTGGTTCTAGTGATGGCGTAACCCCTCCAGCTGAACACCACATTCCAATATATCAAGGAATTGCCTCTACTTGTAAATCCTTTGTGAGTATTACCGGTGGCGCGCATTGTTATTTTGCTAACAGCAATTTCAATTGTGATTTTGGAGAAGGTACTTCCTCGCAAGGGATTTCGATTTCAAGGGCCGAACAACAGGAGAAAACGTTTTGGTTACTTGACCCATGGTTGCAATATGTGTTAGGTTCTGATTGCTTTGCATTAACTGATTTTCAATGGAAACTGAATAATACCATAGGAACCGTAAATCAAGGAACGTGTACTCCTTCAGGAACAAACGCAACAATCTTTTACGACAACATGTCAACCTTATGGACTACCACACCGGGAACGGCCTATCAATGGTACTGGAACGGTCAAATCATGCAAGGAGAAACCAATGACAGTTTAGTACCACCGGTTGATTTAGGAGGAGATTATTCCGTATCGGTATTCTCTTCATCGGGCTGCGAAACAAGCTCATTCATTACGCTTCAAGGGTCTATCAGCGTGCTACCAATGGATTATCAATTGATTTACCAAGCAGCGGAAAATATTATTCAGATTACTACAAATACACCGTACACTGGAAGTATTATTCTGCAAGATATTCACGGTCGAATCATTAAACAAGAGGTAGTTAACGCAACAAGCATGAGCTTTTCAAGTAGTCAATTATCCAAAGGGGTTTACTTTGTACGTTTAGGGAACTTGCCTGCAAAACGAATACTGGTCTTCTAAATCAACAGTGCCTCCAAGGCTTCTCGACTTTGCATGGGTTCATGAGCTCGTATGATTCCATCTTGTGGCACGAACCAAAGGGGTAATTCAAAAGCTATCACCAAATCCAAATCGTGCGTTGAAAGAAGGATGCCTTTTTGTTCTGAAGTGGCCAATTCTTTAAGTAAGGAAAAGAGTTGTTTTCGGTGATAAAAATCCAAAAAGGCGGTAGGTTCATCCAAGAAAATATAGGGCGTATCTTGCGCTAAAGCCCGTGCAAGACCCACCAATTGTCGTTCACCATCACTCAATGAAGAGGTGAGTTTTTGACTTAAATGCTCCGCTCCCACACGTTTCAGCGCATGTTGTGCAACCTCAACATCCGCTTGCCTTGCACTACCCAAAATGCCTAAATACGGAGTTCTTCCAAGTAGGACATAATCCAATACCTGCAGTTGAGATACACCCTCGAAATGGGCATTAAGCCATGCAATTTTAGTGGCTAAGGATTGAGGCGACCAATGCGATAATTCTTTTCCATCAATAAGCACCGACCCGCTTAGGATAGGAAGTGAACCACGTAAGGTTTGAAGCAGGGTTGATTTTCCACTACCGTTCCTACCTACCAAAGCCACTAAATCCCCCGGATTCAGCGTTAACGATTCAGCTGATGCAATGGATTGCGTATAACCGATATGTAACTGCTTAGCCTGTAACATGCCTGTTTTTTAAAATCATCCAACTTACAAAGGGCACCCCCAAGAGTGCAGTCAAGGCATTCAAAGGAATCGCCACGTAGGATTCAAGTAGTTTAATCGCGAAATCACACACGCCTAAAAATAAGGCACCAAAAAGGATATTAGAAAACAACAACACGCGATGATTTTGGGTTTTCATTAGCAATTTCGTGACGTTGGGAATGGCTAGTCCCACGAAGGCAATTGGACCGGCAAAGGCCGTAATAACCCCAGTGAGTATTCCCGCAATCAAGATACTCATGATACGTACCTTACGGATAGAAACTCCGAGAGATTTTGCGATGTCTTCTCCTAACACCATGGCATTGAGTGAACGTACCTTAAAAAGTGAAAGAACAACTCCAAGGCTTGTAATTATGGCAATCCATGGGATTTGCTGAATGGTCACCCGTTGCAAACTACCAAAATTCCAAAATACATATTGTTGTAAATCTTGAGTAGCCGAAGACGCCTGAATAATTGCAATGATGGCACCAATAAAGCTGCTCAGCATTAATCCAATAAGCAATAAATGAACCGCTGAACGCAATTTAAGGGCAAAGAGCAACATGATTGCGCCCATTCCCATAGCACCCAAAATCCCAAGAAAAATCAAATCCGTAGTGGATCCCAAGGCGGTAATACCGGTCATCATCCACAGGGCAACCAATAAGGAGGAGCCGGAAGTGATTCCCAAAACATCAGGTCCAGCCAAGGTGTTTTGAAATAAATTTTGCATCAACATTCCGGCCACGGAGAGCGCTGCGCCGGCTAAGAAGGCCATGAGAATTCTAGGCAGTCGAAACGACCAAACCACGGTAGAAGAAACTTCATCCCTTGGATTGGTTAGGGCTTGAAAAATGTGTTCCCACGTGGTGTTGAAATACCCCGTTTTCAAATACAGCAGGAATACCACAAGGAGCAATACTCCGGCGGAGAGAAGCAAGATCAGGTGGGATTTAATTTGGTTCATTTTACTTCCCGGTAAAAATACAACATTGCATCGGCTGAATTCCCTTGTTTGATTCGAATTAAATCGCGCAGCACGATGTCTGGCATGAGGGCACTTTGTTCCCAAAATTTATTCAGGTCGTGTGAGTAGCAAAAGATCGAACCCTTAGTAAATGGACGAAGTTGAATTGCTTTTGGAAACCCGTTCAAGATAGCTTGCTTGGTAGGGAATCCTGGATTTAGCCAAAGTTCACACGCCTCAGCCTCTTGATAAATGCGTTCAGCCCCTACAGCCATACTTCCCGTACCCTTATAGTTCATCGAAAAAGTGCAAAAATCTACTTGATTAAAAAAACGTGCTTGAAAACTATTTTGCAAGGGAGAATACCAATAGTCTCCCGCAAAATTACCCACCAATATCTTTTGGCATGAATTTCCTTTAGGTAGTTTTTTAAATTTATTGTATCGTTTACAAATGGCATTAAACTGAAGTTGGGCTTCTTCAAATCGATTTGTAATTGCTCCGAAAAACAACAACCATTCGGCCTTTCCTAAGGGGTGTTCTTCGCGCCAATCGTAATTGGGAATCCATTGAACACCTAGGGCCTTGAATCGTTCTTCGTTGGCCTGATCCAAGGGCTCCATGCCTGCAGACACCCACACGTTAATGTGCTTTTTTGAAAGTGATTCAAATGGAATAGAAGTACCACCAAGTTCCAACAATTGGCCTTTGTTAAATCGTTTTTTTAAGGTGGGGTCGTGTAGATATTTTCCTAAAGAAACGGCGCCAATGCATTCTCGAGCATTCAAGGATGCCAGCATTCCAACGTGTGTAGCTGCATTGGTAGCTAGCTTTATGTTATTGATATCAAGAACTTCCGTGGTTGTTGACATCGACTTTACCTGTTCCGGATGGGTTGTGCAGAGAATGATACGTGTTGCGACTTTCCGGTCTGGATCTTTGATAAACAGCTTTATCCCTAATTCCGTTTTGGTATAAGAGAGCCATTGACTGTACCTTGATTTTCCAATCGTAGCGTCAATACCTTTCTTTTTCGAGGTATTGCATCCAAGAAAAAGAAATAAAAAACCTATAAATAAAAGCTTAATACTGTTCTTTCTCATTCGGAAAATCACCCGATTGTACATCTTGAATATATTCAGTGAACGCGCCAAGCATTTCGTTGTGCAGGTTTCGATACTTTCTCAAAAACCGCGGATTAAACTCATTGTTGATGCCTAACATATCATGAACCACAAGTACTTGTCCATCTACCCCATTTCCTGCACCGATTCCAATCACAGGAATCTGAACAGTTTTAGCTACTTGAGTGGCTAGAGCAGCGGGGATTTTCTCAAGTACGATGGAAAAACAACCAGCTTGCTCAAGTGCTTTTGCGTCTTCAATTAGACGATTTGCCTCTTCTTGCTCTTTGGCTCGTACTACATAGGTTCCAAATTTATAAATAGACTGAGGGGTTAAGCCCAAGTGGCCCATTACAGGAATTCCCGCCGTTAAAATTCGTTGAATGGATTCTATAATTTCACTTCCTCCTTCCATTTTTACGGCGTGGGCACCCGTTTCTTTCATGATTCGGATGGCACTATTCAAGGCTTCCTTTGAATTCCCTTGATAACTACCAAAGGGAAGATCCACCACAATAAGGGCGCGTTGCACTGCACGAACGACGGATGCTCCATGATAAATCATTTGATCTAGCGTAATTGGCAGGGTAGTTTCATGTCCTGCCATCACATTAGAGGCAGAATCTCCCACCAGAATTACGTCGATACCTGCTTCATCAATGATGCGAGCCATGGAAAAATCGTATCCCGTTAACATGGAAATTTTCCGTCCACTATTCTTCATTTCTTGCAAGGTATGTGTAGTTACCTTTTTTACTTCTTTGTGTACTGACATGCCAAGAATTTGATTCAAAAGTAAGGAAAGTGGATTAAAGCACCTAAATAGGACACGAAGCAGTGTGGAAAAGATGAAATAAATCCTGAATTGAACGAGCAAAATCTAATTACTTTTGTTTTACCCGTAATACAACACGCATGGAACAACAGAAAACAGCAACAATCATCGGAGCAGGTCTCGTGGGATCACTTTGGGCCGTATATTTATCAAAAGCGGGATATAAGGTCACAATCTTCGAAAGAAGATCGGACATTCGTCAAGCGGAAATCTCAGCCGGTAAATCCATCAATTTAGCGCTTTCAGTGCGCGGATGGACTGCCTTAGATAAAGTTGGCGTTGGCGATGAAATTCGCAAAATTGCCATTCCGATGTACGGACGAATGATGCATGATTTAGAAGGAAACTTGACCTATCAGCAATATGGGAAAGAAGGTCAAGCGATTTTCTCTGTTTCTCGTGGTAAAATCAATGCTACCATGATGGATATTGCGGAAAATCACGGTAATGCCACCATACATTATCAGCATTCATGCGATAGGGTAAATACAGAAACCGGCGAAGCATTCATACACAACGAACTTACCGGAGAGCGATTCACAGTGAAGGCTGATGTGGTATTTGCTGCTGACGGGTCTTTCTCAAGTGTGCGTTACAATTCTTTTCAAAAACGAAATCGTTTTAGTTACAGTCAAAATTACATTGCAGACGGCTATCGTGAATTATTGCTACCTGCCAACTCGGATGGGTCGTACAAATTAGATAAAAACGCTTTACACATTTGGCCGCGGGGACGCTTTATGATGATTGCCTTAGCGAATGAGGATGGTTCATTTACCTGCACTTTATTCATGCCATATGAGGATGACAAATACGCCTTTGATCGCTTAACATCCAAGGAAAAAGTAGATGAGTTTTTCAAAGAAGTTTTCCCTGATTTTTATACCATGGTACCGAATGTCGCTGAGGCGTGGGAAGACCATCCACTATCTTCTTTGGCCATTATACGTTGTAAGCCTTGGCATGCCGGTAAAGTAGCCTTAATGGGAGATGCTGCACATGGAACGGTGCCTTTTTACGGACAAGGAATGAACGCAGGATTTGAAGATTGTCGCGTGATGTTTGAGTTAATGGAAAAACACCAAGAGGATTGGCCACGTGTATTCGAGGAGTATAGTATGGTTAGAAAACCGGATGGTGATGCCTTACAAGATTTATCGCTAGACAATTACTTAGTAATGCGCGATTATGTGGCAGACCCATCATTTATCTTGCGAAAAAAAATTGAGGCAAAGTTTAGCGAGCTGTACCCTGAACGTTGGATGCCGTTATATTCTCAAGTAACCTTCAGTAATATCCGATATAGTGAAGCGTATCAGCAAGGACAGGTGCAAAATGGCATCATGGACGAGGTGATGGCCATGGAAGGGATTGAAGAACGCTGGGATTCCGAGGACGTAATGAATTTACTATTAGAGAAAAGTGCACATTTTAATTTTAGTCATGCGTAGAATATTGATATTATCTATTGTTTTTCCTTGTGTAATATTCGCACAAGATTACGGATTTAAAAAAGGATCAAAAGACAACGATTATTTGATGGTGCGTAACAAGGGAATTACTTTTTCTGTTGGTCCGACCTGGCAATTCACCCCAAAGACGGAGCTGTTTGAAATCACCGATGATGCGGGAAGTCGAGGGACGACCACAATAGATCCTTCAGGAAAACTTGGGTTTTATGGAGAAATTGGATTGGTTGTTTTTCCTGCCTGGAAGGCTTTGATACCTATGAAAAAACTAAAGAAAAGTCGTTTACTAGATTACATGGATTTTACCTTGGGGTATCGTCAATACCGCGGAGAAGAACTGGTAACCACTGAATTTACGAATGCCCTAGGGGAAGTGACAAACCGTATTGAATCGACAGGTAACTACTCCAATGGACTGGTATATGGAAGATTTGATGCGCATACCCTCTTATATTTTGGTAAAAAGAAAATCGAAAATGCACGTAAACATTTCATTGATCAATCGATTGGAATTAACATCGATTATAATCTCTTAAAAGGGTCTACGACTTATGAACCATTAACTTCTTCTTACAAACCCGAAGGGAGCGAACTTAAATTTTATAAGCCCTTGGTTGTACAGTTTCACTATTCCATAGGTGTTGGTGTACGCTTCAATAGAGCCTGGATGATGGTTCCCGGGGTTTCAATCCCGTTCGTTACCTTGCATGAGTGGAATGGATTTAATGCCCGAATGAATTGGTTTCAATCTACCTATTGGCCGATTCAAGGACAAATACGCTTTATTAAATTATTTGAGCGGCAACCCAAATGTGGTGCTTACGGGGATACAAAGGATGTAGAGCGCAATAAAAATTATCGCGACAAAAACTAAGAGAACCAGTTTTTCAGAAAGTATTTCGGTCCTTTTTTCTTCAGTCGTTTAATGACATCGTCGCGATCACCGATGTTGCTGATTTTATATACGTCATTGAATACAGGTTTTCCTTCGCGATAAAAAATAAACTCCAAGGTAAGGTTCGAAATTTCATCTTTATATAAATTATAGATGGTTGCACGGTCAAGCCCTTCCGAGAATAAGGGTGGATGCTCGGATTTTTTAAATCGATTATCAAATCCTTTTACGTTCACCAAACAATACGTTGAAAATCCTTTTTCCTTTAGTGCTGTCAATGAGCTGTCTGTAGCTAACACCTGGCTGGAACCTCCCTGCTTAACAAAATTGGTTGCAGGAATTGATTTAATATGCATTGCGGTGAAAATCTCGCACAAATTAACTTCCAAGGCATAACGGTCTTCAGGTTTTTCAAACTGAGCTATAACTACACATTCTTTTAAGTTAAATGCTTGAGCCCAAGAAAAATGAAGGGTCAAAAGCAATATGGCAAGGAATAGATGTTTCATCTCGAGGTTAAAAAACTTCAGCAGCAATCGCCTTCACTGAAGAGGAATTAGACATGGTGTAATAATGAATGCATGGGACGCCTGCCGCTTTCAAAGCTTTCGATTGTTGAATTCCCCATTCAATCCCTACGCGCTCAACATCAGCATTTGTTTTACATTTAATTAATTCACGTGAAAGTTCAACGGGATAATCAATGTGAAAATACTTGGGGATAAACGAAATATGGGTTAGGCTTTTTAAGGGCTTTAACCCTGGAATAATCGGAACGGTTATTCCTATTGCTCGGCATGCACTTACAAAATCAAAAAACTTTTGATTATCGAAAAACATTTGGGTGACAATATAGTGTGCACCTGCTTCTACTTTTTTCTTTAAATGATATAAATCGTCTTCGAGGTTCATTGCCTCAAAATGTTTTTCTGGATAACCTGCAGCACCAATACAAAAATCGGTAGGGTCCATTTTGTAATCATCCATGAGGTAATGTCCTTGATTCATTTGACCAATTTGATGTATCAATTCATTGGCATGTTTATGCCCTCCTGGCTCTGGAACAAACACCGACTCACTTTTAATAGAATCTCCTCGCAAGGCAAGTACATTATCGATGCCGAGGAACTGCAAATCAATTAATGCATTTTCAGTCTCTTCTTGATTAAATCCGCCACAAATTAAATGCGGTACAGCATCCACATTGTAGCGATTCATAATTGCCGCACAAATACCAACCGTTCCGGGACGTTTGCGCACTGCAATTTTTTCTAGGAGTCCGTTATCTCGTTCTTTATAAATAAACTCCTCTCGATGATACGTAACATTAACAAACTTTGGATTGAATTCCATTAAGGGATCAATTCCATCATAAAGTGTTTGAATTCCTTTACCTTTTAAGGGAGGTAAGATTTCAAAGGAGAACAAGGTGTCCTTCGCGGCTTTAATATGTTCGGTTACTTTCATAGTCGGGGTACAAAGATACGACAAGTTTAAAGAATCCCTTATGCCTTCGTTTCTTCAATGGCCTGATAAATCTCTTGTGCAAAATGACGGGCTTGTTCCTCGGTAATTGTTAAGGGTGGTGCTAAGCGAAAGCTATAGGGGTGTGAAAGAAACCAAAAGGTTAGCATGTGTTTTTCCAAGCAGCGTTTTACCACGCGTTCCACCCGTTCCGCCGATTCCATATCAATCGCAAACATTAACCCAATGTTTCGAATTTCTTTGACATCCGGATGTGCAATCAGAACATTATGAAAAATTGCAGCAATCTTTGGGATGATTGAATAATCGATTTCCGTGGTGAGAACCTTAAGAAATGCAGCCGCTGAAGCACACACCACGGGGTGACCACCAAAAGTGGTAATGTGGCCTAAGACTGGATTTTCTTTGAACGCCGCCATATGTTCAGGACTCGTAACCAAAGCACCAATTGGAAGTCCTCCTCCAAGGGATTTACCTAAGGTTAATACATCGGGAATAACATTAAATTGTTCAAATGCGAAATTAGAACCGGCTCTACCAAGTCCACATTGAATTTCATCGAATATCAATAAGGCACCAACTTCCTTGCACCGAGCTTTTAAGGCTTGTAGGTATGAGGCTTCTGGAATTCTCACCCCCGCATCACCTTGAATGGTCTCTAAAATAACTCCTGCGGTGACTGTAGTAATCTGTTCTAACTCTTGTTCTTGATTAAGTGTAATGAAGCGAATCCCGGGAAGGAGTGGACGATATTTCGTTTTTTTAAGCTCATTGTAAGAGATACTCATGGAACCATGCGTACTTCCATGATACGAACCTTTGAATGCGATGATTTCGCTTCTACCTGTGACGCGTTTCACCAATTTCATGGCGGCTTCATTTGCTTCGGTTCCGGAATTTACCGGGTAAATGGCTTGTAATTCAGGAGGAAGAATGTTAGTAAGTTCCCGCGCAAAATCCATCTGGGCATCTTGAATGAATTCTCCATACACCATAACATGAAGATGACGTTCAACTTGATCGTGAATTGCTTTTTTAATGGTTGGATGACCATGGCCCATAGAACTCACGGCAATCCCGGAGATTAAATCGGCATAGGCATTCCCTTTTTTGTCGTATATGAAAATCCCTTCGGCGCGATCTACCTCAATGAGTAAGGGATAGGGTGAAGTTTGACCGAGATTGGTTAAAAAATCCATGAAACAAAATTAATGAAATATGGATATGAAGACATTGGGAGGTTTAGACATTGGGATATTCAGACTTTTAGACGCTAGGACTTTAGGATATTAGGACTTATGGAAATTAGATTCTCATAATGTCTCAGTGTCTTATCGTCTTCTTGGACTTTAGGAAAAAATACAATTACCAAAAATGGAAATTCATCTTTTTAAAAGCCTTCATTTATTTTATGGGCCAAGTACCCCTTTTAATTCGACAGAAGATTTATTACCATTAATGACAGAAATAAAATAATTCCCTTGAGCGAATTTAGGATCATTTAAACTAAAAAAATTTATTCCTGGCTTCACTACCACTGTTCTTTTTAAAGATTCCTTGCCATTGGCATCTTTTACTAATAAGATGGCATTACCAATGAGCTCTTTGTCATTCAATATTACCTGAAATGTTCCATATGTCGCATTGGGATGAACTGAAAAATAGCCAGTTGTTCGTATAATAGAATCAGCAGTATGACTTAAGTCGCTCAACTGCTTTAGGTTGAGCCGTTTGGCGGTTTTTAACGAAAAGGCATGCAATGAAACAACAAGACTAAGCGTCAGTAAATAAAATTTAACACACATAGTATTACATTACTTATTGAGTAAAAATACGATTTGTTCATGAGAATATGAACATATTGTGAATGGTGCACGTCTATGTTGCGCAGCTATTGAAAGTGATGCTCAATAAAGAGACCATTGTACCCTTAAGCAAGTTGAGGAAACAACAGCGTTGTAATGTCCTTAGCGAATCACTTCTTTCAACACTTCTGTTGCGCGTTCACCATTCACGATTTGGATGTAGTAAACTCCCGGCGCTAAGTTCAAGTCTGTGACACTGAACATATTGATTCCCGGTTTTACTTCAATCGTGCGGTTAAGCAATTCAGCACCTTTGGTATCTTTTACACTTAAGATTCCTGATCCTACCAAATTCTTATCATTCAAAATCACTTGGAATGACCCTGTACTTGGGTTTGGATATGCTGAGAAGTAGCCTTTCGATGCTCCTGAACAACTCACATTGATTACATCATACGTTTTTGTTGTTCCGTCGATGTCTACTTGCGTTAAGCGGTAGTAATTATTTCCTTCCGTCGCCTGAGCATCTGTAGCTTCATAGTTCAACAACTGCGTGCTGTTTCCAGCAGCATCTTCTGTAGTTAACAACTGCCAGTTCATACCATCACGAGATTTCTCTACTTCGAAGTAATCGCTATTGTGTTCCGTAGCTGTTTGCCAACTTAAGTTCACTTGACCTTCGTTGCAATCGCCATTGAAACTCAACAATTCTACTGGAAGTGCTTGGCTGTTTGGTGTTCCAATGTTAAACCAGCTAAAGCCTTGGGTTGCCGTACTCGTAATCAAGAATGACTGTGGATTCGCTGCACCATTGATTGGGGTGTGTGTTCCACAAGCTTGCCATGCTACGTGATGCTGAGCCGCGTTGTTCGACCCTGCACTCTTGATAATGCGACATACCTGTGGACTTTGCATTCCCGTTAAGTTATTCGCAAACAAGGTCACTCCATAGTTCACTGAAGTGATTGGCGCCGTATAGTTGTTATTTGTAGGGATTACACTCCAATATCCATCTGCTGAATAATTCTGAATCATTGAACCAGAAGCCATTAACGGCAAGCCGTTATACAATGGAATCCCTCCCTGCATTGGTGCACCTGGCTTATACTCTACCGTTAGGAACTGATCAACGCCTGGACCTGAGCCAAAGCTAAAGTCTGCGTAGCGGTTGTATACTGCTGTTCCTACTGGGGATAAACCTGCTGTTCCTGCACTTGCTACATTCGCGAAGTAACGCTTGAATGGCCCAACAATCGTTCCTGAATTATACGTTAAACTTCCTGGAGCGGCACTGCTTGTTCCTAGGGTAAGTAAGTTTGCACTCGTAGTGAATACATTCCCTTGGTTCATCTCCAAGATATTAGTCACTAACACCGGTTGCTGTAAGGTTAAGGTAGCGCCTGCTGATTTGTTCACACGCATATTAAACAACTGCGTGTTACCGCTTCCACTAACCGTTGAGTTACTTGAGCCCGTGAAGTTTACAATTCCTGTGGATGCGATTATCGTTCCATTGTTTATCAAGTTCTGTGCGATATTAATGCTGTCATTGGATAGGTTTAATGTAACACCGTTGCCTACGAATATGTCCTCAGCATGGTTACGTACACTTAGCGTCGGGATATTACTCCCTATACACATCCCACCATTTCTAGTGTTCAAGGTAAAGACTCCCTTCCCTATACCC
>JACCDP010056514.1_pt1 | contig 21502 bp, 27 predicted proteins | sample 7445841 | NCBI WGS metagenome assembly JACCDP01 (sample SAMN15323441, study PRJNA562643) | freshwater metagenome | isolation source: river surface water | place: USA:Blue River Watershed | collected 2017-08-17
CACAAGCACAAAATGCTCAAGCAGCGCTCGAAGGATTAAAGACGACTTGGTCAAAGGATTTGCCGATGCCGACGGTGATACAAAATCAGGGCTTATATAGATTACATAGCGGCCCATTTACATCGCGGGAAGAAGCCACTAAAGCTGCTCGACAATTACAGAGCTCAGCGCAAATCAATGCCAGCATTGTACAAAAATAAATACATAAAAATTTTAAAAAGTATCAATCCTCATTGCCGGCTGCTTCAGATTTTTGTTGTAATGCTAAAGCCAATTCATACAGCGCATTCTTTTTTTTGCCTGTGATGCGTGCAGCAAGTGTGGCTGCCTGACTAACTGAACATTCATCTAACAAGATACGCAAAATTCTTTCAGCTTCGCTATCTTCATCCGAGTTGGTAGAGGCAGCGCCTTCAATCAATAAAACAAATTCACCACGTTGTCTATTTTCATCTTGCTTAAACCATTCAATAGCTGAGCCTAATGAGCAGCGATGAATTTGTTCAAATAATTTACTGATCTCTCTTGCAATTAAGATTCGTCTTGTAGAGCCAAATACGGCTATCAAAGAAGCCATCGTTTCGAGAATGCGATGTGGCGCTTCATAAAAAACGAGCGTAGCTTTAATGTTGGATAGTTTTGCGAGTTCGGTTTCTCTTTGTTTATTTTTATTCGGTAAAAAACCTACAAAATAAAAATCGTCTGATAATAATCCGCTACAAGAGAGTGCTGCAATCGCAGCAGATGCACCTGGAAGAGGGATAACTTGCAAGCCCGCTTCTAAAACAGCATCTACTATGTGTGCACCTGGATCAGAAATGCCAGGAGTTCCCGCATCAGACACTAAGGCTATACGTGAACCTTCTTGCAGTTGTTGCACAATTTTTTCGGCAACGCTACGTTCATTGTGTTGATGGGCAGCGAAACATTTTTTAGAAATGCCATAACGTGTCAGGAGTTGTGAGGTATTGCGCGTATCTTCACAAGCGATAGCGTCTACCATGGCTAATACTTTCAGCGCGCGCAAACTAATATCTGACACATTGCCTATGGGTGTGGCAATAACATACAGTGCCGATGGAGGAAACTGCTGTGCGTCGAGTTCGTCAGCTAGTTTGCTCACGCTCGCCATCAAAGAAAAAGTGAGTGGCTGATTCATGGGGTAATTGAATAGTGACTCGTAGAGGTTTGATTGTACAGAATGCCAGCATAAATACTGATGACTATGAATTCACACCTTACTAAGAGACTGTCATCTACCCAAAAAGGAAAAGCTGCTGAGCAGTTAGCTTTACACTATTTAGAGCAGCAAGGATTAAGGCTAGTTGAAACGAATTATTCAACGCGGTTGGGGGAAATAGACCTCATTATGTGGCAGCAACACACCTTGGTTTTTGTCGAAGTAAGGCATCGTAATAATTTAAATTTTGGGGGAGCGGCGGCAAGTGTAGGCTTAGTAAAACAGGAGAGGCTGTGGAAGACAGCACAAATCTACTTACAAAGATATACATCCCCGCCAGCTTGCCGCTTCGATTTACTTGCCATTAATGGCGGAAAGATGGAATGGATAAGAGACTTCATCAGCCGGTAATCTAGCTATGAATAATCGTAAGAAAAGCTAGGTTTAGGCCTTTCATCCTTAGTCAAAACCAAACTAAATCTTTAGGCTATTAGAACGACATAAGATTTATAATCACGCTCAGAATGAATAGTGAACGTATCATGGGGCACTTCCAAGAAAGTGCCGAACTCAATGCCCTAGCCTCTGCGCTGCTGTGCGGACCGGTGTCTAATGCAGTGGCACTCATGTTTACAGCTTTATCGAATGGCAATCGTATTCTCGCTTGTGGCAATGGCGGTTCAGCGGCGGATTGCCAGCGGTTTGCATCGAAATTAATAGGTCGGTTTGAGCGTGAGCGTCTACCGCTGCCGGCCATGGCTTTGACCAGCGATAGCTCAACACTCAGTGGTGTGGGTAATGATTTTGGTTTTAATTCAATTTTCTCCAAGCAGGTGCAAGCTTTTGGTCAGCCTGGTGACATCTTGCTGGCGATCTCTAGCTCAGGCAACGCAAGCAATGTAGTTGAAGCCGCAGAAGCAGCCATAGAGCGAGAAATGCGAGTAATTGCGCTAACAGGTGGTGGTGATGGTGGCGTATTAGCACGGTCATTAACTGATGCAGATATTCATATTTGTGTGCCGCATGATAGGGTGGCGCGCATACAAGAAATACATTTATTGGTGATACATTGTCTTTGTGACGGTATTGATGTCGCACTTTTTGGAGGGGATCCGGAATGAAATTTTCCAATGCACTACAGGCTAAACCAGCTTCGCAGCAAAAGAGTCAATCTTTAATGGACTACCGCAAACCCATCGTAATGGTTGCACTTTGTGCGGGGTTAGCGCTCAGTTTGCAAGGCTGTGTCGCTGTGATTGTAGGTGGCGCAGTGATGGGTACGATGGCTGCAACAGATAGAAGAAGCTTAGGAGCGCAAGCAGAGGATGCCTCTATCGTTCTCAAAGGATCAGGTCGTATAGAAAAAGTAGTTGCAGATTTAGGTCGTGTCTCTGTAGTGAGTTTTAATCGCAAAGTTTTACTGACCGGCGAAGTCAAAGACGAAAAAATGAAGAAAGAAGTAGAAAAAGAAATTAGCACTTTATCTGGCGTTTCTTTACCGATCACTAATGAAATCGTAGTTGCTCCCTTGTCTAGCTTTGGCGCACGTTCTAATGATTTAGCCATTACTGCAAAAGTTCAGGCCTCTATTATTGATACTAAAGATATTTATGTGAATGCAGTAAAAGTACATACAGATCGTAGTGTGGTGTATTTGATGGGTCGAGTAACACAACGCGAATCAAAAATTTATGCAGAGGTGGCTAGCCGTACAGGTGGTGGTATAAGAAAAATTGTGAAATTATTTGAATATATAGGTGAAGACGAACTACAAGAGCTACAGAAAAAACCTGCACCAGAGCAGAAAAAAGAATAATCACTGTCTTATTACAAGTAGTTAAATATCAAAGTGATTTTTTAAACCATTAAGTATGAATTAGTTTATGAACGATATTGAAAATAAAACAGAGCAAGAATCGAATCAAAAAGATAGAACGCGTTATGCAAAAGGATTAAGCCTAATCCAAATCATGTTGCTACTAGCCCTGCTTGGCATCGTGTTGTACGGCGCATTAAATTGGCTTGGAAAAAAAGAAACTGCGCCAGCAGTTACATACAAAACCATTAGTGGGGAAGAAATCACAACAGCGTCATTACATGGCAAGGTGGTCTTAGTGAATTTTTGGGCTACCAGTTGCGGACCATGCAAAGAAGAAATGCCGCAATTAACGGCAACTTACAATCAATACAAAGCGAATGGTTTGGAGTTAGTTGCTGTAGCTATGAGTTATGACCCACCACAACAAGTGCAGCATTATGTCAAAGACTATGCGCTACCGTTTAAAGTGGCGTTAGATGGTGATGGCAAATTAGCGAGTGCATTTGGGGAAGTGACACTGACACCCACGACTTTTTTAATTAATAAGCATGGACAAATAATTAAACGCTACACAGGCACGCCGGATTTTCCTGCATTACATAAACTACTAGAAGATACTCTGGCAGCTTGAGAGTGTTCGTAGTCTGAGTTAAATGTAAATCTTCCATAAATGCAGCATAAATAAATAGTTTCTATTATGCTATTAGCACACATCAAAACTGGCAAAAGCCCAGAATGAAATTATTTTCCTGATCTCGTTGTAAATATCATAAAGCCAAGCTCGATCTTTTGACTGTTAACCGTTTAACAGTTAATATTCTAATTATGGCAATTCAATCATTTGCATGCAGCGACACTCAAGCATTGTTTATTACAGGTCGTAGCACTCGATTTGCAAACATCAAAAAAGTAGCAGAAAGAAAATTAGCGCAACTTGATTCGGCACCGTCATTGGGATTTATGAAAGCTCCGCCAGGAAACGATTTAAAAGAGTACGGCGGAGCTTGGCATGTCCGTATCAATGAACAGTGGCGATTGACCTTCAAGTGGGGTCAGAACGGACCTTATGATGTTGTGATTGAAGATCCGCATTAATTTAACTTTAAGAGAATCTTTATGTTTAAAAATGGAATGCGTCCAATACATCCTGGTGAAATTTTGCTAGAGGATTACATCAAGCCTATGGGAGTTAGTGTGCGAGCTTTGTCGCTTGCACTGCATGTACCTTATTCTCGATTACGTGAAATTGTCGATGGTAAAAGAGGTATATCGGCAGATACCGCTTTAAGACTGGAGCGATATTTCGGAGCTGAAGCACATGGGTGGCTTGCCTTGCAAGCTGCATATGATTTGCGAATGGCAGAAAAGCAAATAGCAAAGATTATTGCAAAAGAAATCTCGCCTCTGGCTATGTCGACTGCTTAAATTAAATTTAAAGAAATCATGAGTGACTAGTTAAGCCCGCGCTGTGCGCTTGTACATCAGCATGATATGAGCTGCGCACCATGGCTCCAACAGCAGCATGCTGAAATCCCATCTTATAAGCCTCTTCTTCAAACATCTTAAAAATATCAGGATGAACATATCGTCTAACGGGGATGTGATCGCCACTAGGCATTAAATACTGTCCGATGGTAAGCATGTCGACTTGATGCGCACGTAAGTCGCGCATGACTTGCAAAATCTCTTCATCAGTTTCACCTAGACCAACCATGATCCCAGATTTCGTTGGTGTGTTGGGATGAAGTTCTTTAAACCGTTTTAATAGGTTGAGCGAGTAAGCGTAATCTGAGCCTGGTCGTGCTTCTAAATAAAGCCTAGGCACAGTTTCAAGATTATGATTCATGACATCTGGTGGAGCCAGCTTGAGGATTTCTAATGCTCTATCCATGCGGCCACGAAAATCAGGCGTAAGAATTTCAATTTGTGTAGTCGGAGATAATGCACGAACGCGCTGTATACATTCCACAAAATGTGCAGCACCACCATCACGCAAATCATCACGATCTACTGAAGTGATGACGACATATTTCAGTTTTAATGCAGCAATCGTTTTTGCAAGATTTTCTGGTTCGTATATATCGAGTGGATCGGGTCTGCCATGCCCCACATCACAAAAAGGGCAGCGCCGTGTACATTTATCACCCATGATCATAAATGTTGCAGTGCCCTTGCCAAAGCATTCACCTATGTTGGGGCAAGAAGCTTCTTCGCAAACAGTCACTAATTTATTCGCACGCAGAATATCTTTGATTTCATAAAAACGCGTAGTGGGAGACGCAGCCTTAACTCTTATCCAATCAGGCTTAGCTAATTTTTCGGCAGGAATAATCTTAATAGGTATACGCGATGTTTTACCTGCGCCTTTTTGCTTAGCGTTGGCATCGTAAGTTTGTAAGTCAGATGAACTGGTCGCAGTATCTTTTTGCATGTTCGAAATTAGACGCTAACAAAAATAAGTTAATGCCTATCCTTTTAAATGTTGTAGTAGTGATGAAGCTAGAGATTGTTGCACATCATGTAAAGGCAGATGTATGCCTAGTGTGCGCAAATCTACCGTTGTTAGCCCAGCGTAACCACAAGGGTTAATCCATGTAAACGGGGTTAAGTCCATAGCGACATTCAGAGCAACGCCATGATAAGTACATCCATTGCCACGTATCTTTAATCCTAATGCTGCAATTTTTGCACCCTGATACTCACCATCTGCCAAATAAATTCCAGGTGCACCAGCATGCCGTTCAGTATGCAAATTATACGCCGCTAGTGTATCTATCACAGCTTGTTCTATAGCCGTTACAAATTCACGCGGTAAAAGATTTTTTTTATCTTTACGTCGTAAATCAAACAACAAATAAAGAATTGCTTGACCTTCTGCGTGATAAGTCACTTCACCACCACGATCCGACTGCGCAATAGGAATGTGATGTGCATTTAATATATGCGAAGGATCAGCTGCCAATCCCAAGGTAAACACAGGAGGATGTTGCACTATCCATATGGCGTCAGGCGTAGTGGAATTTCTGTTGTCAGTAAATTCACGCATGGCAGCATAAGTGACTGCATAGGGCTCAAGTCCGCGATCTAAGAGTGTTACATCAGACATGAATACTAGCTCTCAATTACAAAACGACTTTCACCATAGGGTGTGAGGAAAGTGCGCGATATAGATTATCTAATTGATCGCGACTCGTAGCATGCACTGTGACAGTTAAGGATAGATAAGTACCTTTAGAAGAAGTCCGCATCTCCATTTTCCCTGCATGAAAATCAGGATCATGCAGCTGTACTAATTCAACCATGGTCGATGCAAAATCATCCTGCATGACACCCATAATCTTGATAGGAAAATCACTGGGATAAGTGATAAGACTTTCTTGAACTTGCGTCATAGTTAGAGAAAAAAATTGGTGCTATCAATGAAAAAACATACGCAAGGAATCTAATAAGCGGCCAAATAAACTAGCTGGATTGACTTGCTCTAATGCTTGCAATGGTAATTCAACAAGCACTTTTCCATCCCCCATAATTTTAAGTGTACCCACGCGACTATATTGCGTGATAGGAGCAATCAAAGGATCAGGTCTTTCTATAACGGGCTTAATCTTAGAGAGCATACCGCGCGGAAGGGAAACATAAACATCATAATTGAATCCCAGAGGGACGGTGGCTTGTGAGCCTTTCCATACGGATGGGCTGAGTATGGTTTGATTTTTAGGATACAGCTTAACCATATCAAAATTTAAAAATCCCCAATTTAGTAATTTTTGACTTTCTTGTGTTCTAGCGAGATCAGAATCTGCGCTTATCACTACAGATAATAAACGACGACTGCCTTCTCCGTTTGGTCGAATCGCTGATGCGATCAAAGAATAACCTGCAGCATTGGTTTGTCCAGTTTTCATGCCATCTACAGTCGACTCTAACCAAAGCAAACGATTTCGATTCGACTGACTAATTTTGTTATAGCTAAAATTTTTTGTTGAAAAAATTTTGTAATGATCTGGAAATTCAGTAATGAGTTGTAGCGCAAGAACGGATAAATCGCGTGCAGTTGAATAATGCTTAGCATCAGTTTGTCCGTGAGAATTCACGAAATGCGTGGCGGTGAGTCCTAAACGTGCTGCGGTTCGATTCATGCGTTCAACAAAGGCCGCCTCATTTTTGTCTACGGCTTCTGCTAAAGCAATAGCAGCATCATTAGCCGATTGCACAATTAAACCTAGTAACAAATCTTCTACGGTAACAGGCAATGCAGGATCGATAAACATTTTTGCAGCTTCTGGATGTAATTTCCAAATGCTGGGCGAGACTTTTACTTCTTGATTAAGACTGAGCTTCCCATCTTTAATTGCCTCAAAAACTAAATAAGCTGTCATGAGCTTTGTTAGCGAGGCGGGCTCTATGCGTAGATGTGGTTCTCGTGAAGCCAATGTTTGATGGCTAGTGACATCAAATAAAATCCAAGAGCGTGCTGCAATTGTTGGTGGCGCTATTGCCAATGCCGATGTGGAGTTCAGCGTTAATAGGGCTAAAAAAATTGCAAGCAAAATCTTCATATATGATGAGTGCATTCAGAAAATAACTATCATCGTAACTGAAATAAGCATAGTGAGCCCAGACTAAATAGTAGAAAAATTTTTCAGTAGTTTATCTGTGCCACAGTTGCATAATGAGCTGTTTAATGTGGTGTAGTTTGCGATGAAAAAAATGATCAGCACCTGGAATCACAATGACAGGAATATCGAGTGGTCTAGCCCAGTTCAATACATCACTGACAGGTATGGTGTCGTCTTCTTCGCCATGAATTAAGATGGTATTAGCGGGCACTTCAGGTAATTGCCATTTACCTGCTGCTGTACCTATCAGCGCAAGTCGTTCTGCTGGAATATGTTGCGCAATGAGTCGTTGTTGTAATTGTGATTGTACAAAAGTGCCAAATGAAAATCCTGCTAACGTTACTGGCAAGTGTGGATACTGCTCTGTCATATGAGTGTGCAAGAGTGCCATATCATCAGTTTCGCCTAGACCTGCGTCATGCACACCTGCTGAAGTACCAACACCACGAAAATTCATGCGCACGCTGACATAGCCAATAGCCGTGAATGCGCGCGCCAGTGTTTGTATGACTTTGTTATCCATCGTGCCGCCATACAAAGGATGGGGGTGTGCAATTAATGCTATTCCACGTGGTTCACCATCAGGCGGCAAATCAAGTTTACATTCCAATTGACCAACTGCGCCTGCGATAAAAAAATCTTGTGTTTGTGCATTCATAAAAATTAAATCACCAAGCAAATAACAATAGCTAATTAAATTTTTAAGCGCTCTACAGGTTTGCCGCCTATGAGGTGAGCATCTACTATCTCATCGATATCTTCTTCATCGATGTAGGTATACCAAGTACCTTCTGGATAAACCACTAATACAGGCCCTTCTTCACAACGATCTAAGCAGCCTGCTTTATTAATACGAATTTTTCCTGGGCCATTCATATTCAAAGTTTTCAGACGTTTCTTTGCATATTCCTGCAAAACTTTTGCGTTACGATCTGCACAGCAGGCGCGTCCATCATCGCGCTCATTGGTACAGAAAAAAACATGATGCTGAAAATAAGATTGATCTTTCATGCACTCTCCATAGTTGTCGTTAACTTGAGCAACAAATCAATGTTAACTAGTTTGATGAATTTTATGACTAAGAAACCAGATCGCTAAGCCAGGCCAAATTAATGATAGAAATTGAGCCGCACCATTAAAATTTAAAAACCGTCCTTGCGCCCAATCTTGTAATGTCGATTGAAAATAAGGATTAGCAGGTGCAAGATTAACGACACATAACGAAATAAGAATCGCAAGAATAGCAACACGTCGCTGCGCAGTTGGTGGTGCCATAGAAAGCCCAGCTAACATAATCGCGCCGATTAATAAGCCACCGGCAGCGCTAGGTGTTAGCCAGCTTAAAGCATTAACCGGCGCAAATAGAATTGCATTCGCCATCACTTTAACGATAATTGCTGAAACAAATAGCGCGAGAGCTAATAGATATTTTGGTGCACTAGCGCGTATTTGACTTAGCAGCACAAGTAAGGCGCCTGTCATGCAGCATGCAGTAATGATGACTTCTGCCATTAAATACTGTTCTACAGTGACGTTATATTCATTCCACAATAACTGACTTAAATCTATGGGTGTGCCCACAGCGGATGACAGCCATCCTGAAATGATAGGCAGTATTTGGCCATGTCCAAACAAATAACCTTGTGGATAAATTTGTGCCAGTGGCCATAAGCCAATCACAATTAAGCCACTACTTGCCTGATCAGAGAACCAGGCATGTCGCAGAGTACGTAGGCGACTATGTTCAAGTAATTGCATGCGCAAGAATTCACCACACAGGCTGCCCAGAAAAACACCAATTGAATTCGTGAGCAGATCGAGATTGCTAGGCACACGTGATGGTAAATAAGTTTGCACTGCCTCCATCAGCATCGCCAACAGAATGCCCGCCACGGTGGACAATGCGACAGCTTTAAATCCGCGCAAAAAAGGATATAGGGCTAAAACAGATAAAACACCTAAGGGAATATAGCCGAGAATATTGACGATGAGATCAAACCAAGTCCAGTAACGCGGCATGGCATCGTTCAAATAAGCCCATGGCACCATGCCATTGTCACGCCAACCTGAAAGCGGATACCAGCTGGCGTAGATCACGAGCAGTGTGATCATCAACAGCGCGATACGAGCAAAAACCGAGGCCTTACCTAATTTTGTGAGGTCTGGTGTGCTTATTTTTTGGGGTGAGATAGCAGAATCCGACATAGTTCGCAGTTTACGGGAGTTTATGCGTCAGAGTGCCAGCCCAGCTTTCAAATTTTTCACCCCACCATCTGCTATTTGATGTTTCCCATGTTGCGGGGCATACCGATACAATGCAGCCCATGAATTCCCCACTTCTAGCCGCTGATATTTTGCGTCATTCACAAGCCACCGCGAACGGACTGGAGGTCGAGGTGGTGCAAAATACAGGCTCGACCAATGCGGATTTGCGAGCAAGCATAGCTAAGTTAAATGCGCCAAAATTATTGGTCGCGGAAAATCAAACTGCAGGACGAGGCCGAGCCGGTAGATCTTGGTTAGCTGAGCCGGGTTCGAGTTTATGTTTTTCTCTAGCTTGGAAATTTCAGGGTGACTTGAGCGTGTTGTCTGGGCTCTCATTAGCAGTAGGCGTATCACTGGCTAAAACCTTGAGACTAGAAGGCTGGGCAATAGAGCTGAAATGGCCAAATGATTTATTGAAAGACGGACTTAAGTTGGGAGGAGTCTTAATCGAGAGTGCAGCAGATCGCACACAACACAACAATGATCAACAGCCTGCTGTATGGGCCATCCTAGGCGTAGGATTAAATACACAGCATAGCGCTAGCTTAGAAGCTAATCTAGAACATAAGATTGCAGCTCTTTCTACTAAGCCTATCGATAGAAATTTATTATGTGCAAAATTAATAGATGGACTAGTCTCAAGTTTGCAAGAATTTGAGCTGCATGGATTGAAAAACTTTATACAACCATGGCAGGAATATCATGCTTATGCCAATCAGATCGTAAGCATCATAGAGCAAGGTCGAATTTTGCATGAAGGGATAGCTAGTGGAATAGATAACAATGGCTGTTTACTTTTGCAATCATTACAAGCGCCTCGTCATGTCACAGCAATTGCTGTTGGTGATGTGTCACTCAGACCTGTTGTAACAGAGAAGAATCATGTTGCTACTCATTGATGCAGGTAATACGAGGATTAAATGGGCGACCTGGGAATCAGGACATAAGCCTAGTGATTGGAATGATTTTCAATCTATATCACATGCTGATGTAGGCATGCTTGCAAGTCATTGGAAAAATAAAGTCATATCGCAGTGTCTGATATCAAATGTCGCAGGTTCAGAAATGCTCTTGAAGTTAACCGAGCAACTCACTGCCTCAAATATTCAAGCATCACAAATACAAGTTTTACCAGCTCAAGCGCAGCGTGCAGGTATAAAAAATCACTATCGTAATCCACAGCAGTTGGGTACGGATCGATTTGCTTCTTTGATCGCAGCGCATTATTTATTTCCAGAGGAATCATTGTTAGTGGTGACTTGCGGGACAGCGACCACAGTCGACGCGATAGATGCAGAGGGAAATTTTAATGGTGGCATGATACTGCCTGGGCTAGGTACCATGGCGCAATCGTTAGCGCTAAACACAGCGCGCCTACCCGAGGTGAGTCATGTGAATTTTAAAGCAGTATTTGCAGATAACACGCAAGATGCCATTATTAGTGGATGCATCAATGCACAAATCGGCGCTGTGATGCGCGCTCTAGAGCATTTACATCAGCCTAAAGCGCGCTGTATTTTTTCTGGCGGTGCTGCACAATATATTGCCCCTTTCATGCCGCGCGCTTGCCAGCAAATTGAAAATTTAGTGTTAATCGGTTTAGCAGTAAGTCACTTATCGGAGCCTGCATGATGAGCAGACTATTTTTTATTATCTTGTTAGTCGCTAATCTTATTGTGCTAACTTTATATCTGCTTGGCCTAACACCTTGGAATCATGATGAACATGAGCCCGCAAGATTAAAACAGCAATTAAATTCTGAGCGCATACGTGTCTTAAGTGAACAAGAACAAGCTGCACAATCTGCAGCTGCTAAAAATAATAACATCATAAAATGTCTACAAGTTGGTACCTTTACTAAACAAAGTACAGCAGCATTTGAAAATCGATTAGCACGATTAGAATTATCAGATTTACCAAAAAAAATAATGGTTAGTGAAGAAGGTACTTTCATGGTTTTTTTGCCGCCATTGAAAAAAGGACAGAACGCTACTCAAAAGCGCTTAGATGAATTACGTAAATTTGGTTTTGTGGATTTACATTTTATTCAAGATCAGTCTGCACGTCGCGGTGGTATATCACTAGGTGTTTTTAGAAAGCTAGAGCTGGCACAGCAGCAGTTAGAACATGCGCATAGAATAGGTGCTACCGATGCGCGTATAGAAAACTATACGATGACGGTAACGCGCACGGCTTATCAATTGCGCGGTTTATCTAGTAAATCTAGACCGCAATTAGATACCATACTCAGTGAATTTACTGGAGTAGAAATTAGCGAATGTCAGCCTTGAAGCTGGACGCTAAGGCAGGTTCGTAGTTAGGATAAATTTAGCTTAAACCGGATTGTGATTTGTCGTATTAACGAGCTTGCTAAGGCAATCTGGGCAATAACAAGTCAGTGACTCACTCCCCAATAGAGACGCTGGTAAAGCCGGAAAGTGCGTGCACCAGCAAGGCACATCCGATGGCGCATCCTGCATGCCGCAGACAAATGATTTGCCGCACCGATTACAAACACTCATGCTAGCTCCTAGGTTGATTAGCGCAGATCAGAAATTTTCTCTTCCATGCGGGGTGAGAAAGCAGTCGGATCGTAGCCGATTTCGCTGTAAAATCGCATTTGTTTTTATGCAGCCTGTTGCACCATGATGCTCGTATCGCCCCAACCTAAAGAATTTTTTCGGATTGCACATGACTGATTTGCCCCACGCTACTATCCCGCCTCAAATCAAAGCAGAAATTTTGGCAGAAGCACTGCCTTACATACGTAAATTCCACGGCAAAACAATCGTTGTGAAATATGGCGGCAATGCCATGACTGAAGAGCGTCTTAAACATGGTTTTGCGCGTGACGTCATCTTACTCAAACTAGTCGGCATGAATCCAGTAGTCGTGCATGGTGGTGGACCGCAAATTGATAGCGCACTGAAAAAAATCGGTAAAGAAGGTAGCTTTGTTCAAGGCATGCGCATTACCGACGAAGAGACCATGGAAGTCGTGGAGTGGGTGTTGGGCGGCGAAGTGCAACAAGATATTGTGATGCTGATTAATCATTATGGTGGTCAAGCCGTGGGTTTGACAGGCAAAGACGGCGGCTTAATTCGCGCGCGTAAAATGCAAATGCCAGACAAATCCAATCCAGGCGAGTTTCTTGATATAGGTTTTGTGGGAGAGATAGAGGCGATTAATCCCGCTGTGGTGAAAGCATTACAAGATGATGCCTTTATTCCCATTATTTCACCCATAGGTTTTGGTGATGACGGTCAGGCTTACAACATTAACGCTGATTTAGTAGCCGGTAAGATTGCAGAAATTTTGCGTGCTGAAAAACTCATCATGATGACGAACATACCTGGTGTGTTAGATAAAAACGGCACGCTACTCACCGATTTATCAGCACGTGAAATTGATGAGATGTTTGAAGATGGCACTATTTCAGGCGGCATGTTGCCCAAGATTTCTTCCGCATTAGATGCAGCAAAATCTGGCGTAAACACTGTGCACATCATTGATGGCCGGATTGAACATTCCTTATTGCTCGAGGTGTTAACGGAACAAGCCTTTGGCACTATGATACGTTCACATTAAACACAGAATATTTTTATGCGTTTAAGTGGATCGCGTTCGAATCGACCGCTGATCTGGCTGTTTGATTTAGATAACACCTTGCATGATGCATCGTTTGCTATCTTCCCAGCGATCAATGCCAACATGAATGCATTGATAGCGCGCGTATTAGAATCAGAAAATAAACCCGCGCATTCACAAGCAGTCAATGATATTCGAATAGCGTATTGGCAGCGCTATGGTGCAACTTTATTAGGCATGATGCGACATCACGCAGTAAAGTCAGCAGATTTTTTACATGAGGCACACCAGTTCTCAGATCTTGCGAGCATGATTAGATCTGAGCGCGGCATAGCAAAGATACTAGAACGGTTATACGGTAAGAAAATATTATTAACGAATGCGCCTGCCGCATATTCGCATGCAGTGATGCAGCATCTACGTTTGCAAAAACATTTCAGCTCCCATTTATCAATAGAGTCCATGTGGGTGCATAGAGAATTAAGGCCTAAGCCTTCACGTCTGTTGTTGCGAAAATTATTGGCTAAGCATGGATGGCAAGCACATGATTGTGTATTGATAGAAGATACAGTACAAAATTTAAAAGCAGCGAAATCTTTAGGCATGCGTACGGTATGGTGTACGCGTTATATGGGACATCAAAGCGCAATGCCTGCTTATGTTGACGTTAAAGTAAATTCACTCATTCAATTACCCAAACACTTGCATAGATTGCGCACGCAGAATTATGTTATTAATGCATAATTCATAGGAATAAATATGAATAAAATTTATGTCTATGACAAAACCTGGTGAACGTAAGTTACAGATACTGCAGACTTTAGCAGTCATGCTGGAAAACCCTAAGGCAGAAAAAATCACGACAGCCGCATTGGCTGCGCGACTTGATGTCTCTGAAGCTGCGCTTTATCGTCACTTTGCCAGTAAGGCGCAAATGTATGAAGGTTTAATCGACTTCATCGAGTCTTCCGTTTTTAGTTTGATTAATCAAATCAATCAAAAACAAGAGAGTGGCTTATTACAAGCGCGCACCATCGTCAGAATGTTATTAGATTTTTCTGAAGAAAATCCAGGCATGACGCGTGTATTAATTGGCGATGTATTAGTCAATGAAGATGAGCGTTTGCAGCAGCGTATGAATCAGTTTTTTGACAAAGTAGAGATGGCATTACGTCAGGCTTGGAAATTGGCTGCTACGCAAGCCATCGTGCGTGAAACAGAAGCGAGTTCACGTGCAAGTTTGATGATGTGTTTTGTAATGGGGCGTTGGTTGCGCTTTGTTAAAAGCAGTTTTCAACAAAGACCAACCGATGGAGCAGCAGAGCAAATCGCACTCTTATTAGGATAAAATTTTTTTTATCCGCACACCGTGCAATGCGGATTGTGCGTAGTCTTAATGCTAGTCCATTCCATAGTGCGTGCATCTAACATCAGTAAACGATGTGCAAGCGATGTGCCCACATCCATTACTAACTTTAATGCTTCGGCAGCTTGCATCGTACCAATAATGCCAACTAAGGGCGCAAACACACCCATCACTGAGCATTGCACTTCTTCGAATTGCTGATCCGGTGGAAATAAACAGGCATAGCATGGCGCATCAGTCTGCCTAGAATCAAACACAGCGATTTGTCCATCCATGCGAATCGCAGCTCCAGAAACCAGTGGTACTTTAGCAGCGACACAAGCATGATTAATTGCATGGCGCGTTTTGAAATTATCTGTGCAATCGAGAACAACATCAGCGCTACTGACTAATTTTTTTAATTGTTCTTCATCTGCACGTGCAACCAGTGCGACGACTTCTATCGAAGGATTAATATCATGCAAAGTGAGTTTGCCTGATTCAGCTTTAGGTTGACCAACTCTTGCAGTGTTGTGCAAAATTTGTCTTTGCAGATTTGTCAGATCAACTTCATCATTATCGACTAAGGTAATTTTCCCGACTCCTGCAGACGCTAAATAAAGTGCGACTGGTGAGCCTAATCCGCCGGCACCAATAATTACAGCATGCGCAGCGAGTAATTTCTCTTGACCTTCTATGCCTATCTCATCGAGAAGAATGTGGCGCGAATAACGAAGTAGTTGTTGGTCATTCATGAGGAAAGAACGATGGATACTGCCTGCTTAGATGGAAACACACATACAGCGTGAAATGGAATGGAAGTAATTCAGTGGGCTGGATTGCCGCATTAGGTCTGCTAGCTAGACAGACCTAATGCAAGCATCACGCATTATTTTTTATCATTAGCTTCAGGGCTATTGATAGTATTTTCTTTTTTATTCTCGATTTTTGCAGACTTAGACAATTGCACTGGTTGGCCTTTGAGATGATTCAAAGCCTGTGCTAATTGAAAATCTTCTTTGCTACCAAATTCCAAAGGCTTACGTTTTTTCTCTAAAGCAGATAAACGTTTTTGCTCTTCTAACTCATCTACTACATTTGAGCTGTTCGCTTCTTTGTCTTTGTCATTCGATAAATGCTTTTGCAAATCAGCTTCACGTAAACGCATTCCATTCATGCCATCACCATCAGCATATTCATCCACGATTAAATCGGGAACAATGCCACGTGCCTGAATTGAACGACCGTTCGGTGTGTAATAACGTGCTGTCGTGAGTTTGACTGCAGTATCTGCAGAGATTTGACGTATGGTTTGTACAGAGCCTTTACCAAAGGTTTGTGTGCCCATGACTGTCGCACGCTTATAGTCTTGCAAAGCACCAGCGACGATTTCCGAAGCAGAGGCGGAGCCTGAATTGACTAGCACGACCATCTTCACTTTTTTCACTGCCTCAGGCAAACGCGCTAAAGGATCATTATTGACGCGAGTGGCATAAAAATCACGACGTGCAAGATAAGTCGCTTTGGAATCAGCAATTTGACCGTTAGTAGAAACCACCGGTACGTCTTTGGGCAAGAATGCAGCAGAAACACCTATAGCACCTGGCAACACGCCACCGGGATCATTGCGTAAATCCAGAATTAAGCCTTTCATATGTGGATCTTGAGCATACAAGGCGCTGATTTTCTTTGCCATGTCTTCAACGGTGGGCTCTTGGAACTGCGAAACGCGTATCCAACCGTAACCTGGCTCAACAATTTTAGATTTCACACTCTGCACACGGATTTCCTGACGTGTGATGGTAATTAAGAGCGGTTTATCTTCTTCTTTACGGGCGACAGTGAGGGTGATCTTGGTATTTGGTTCGCCGCGCATGCGTTTTACAGCATCGTCTAAGGTCATGCCTTTGACAGGCGTGCTGTCTAAACGGGTAATTAAATCGCCAGGCTTCAGACCTGCTTTATACGCGGGTGAGTCTTCAATCGGAGCGATGACTTTTACATAGCCGTCTTCCATCCCGACTTCTATGCCTAAACCCACGAATTTACCTTGGGTACTTTCGCGTAGTTCTTTAAATGCTTTTTTATCAAGATAAGCAGAATGCGGGTCAAGCGAAGCAACCATGCCCGAAATCGCTTCGGTGAGTAGTTTTTTATCTTCGACCGGCTCGACATAATCAGACTTGATCAGCCCAAATACATCTGCTAATTGTCGCAATTCCTCTATAGGCAAAGGTGAACTGGCGTTTTTCTGCGCCAACGCATCGAATTGCATAGAGCCTGCGATACCTGCTATCAGGCCTAAGCCTATCAATCCTACATTTTTTAATCTGCTACTCATGGCTCACCTGTTTATCCAAACTAGCGGATCAATCGCCCGCCCTTGATGTCTCATCTCAAAGTATAAACCCGAATGCTCATTGCCGCCGCTATTACCCGCAGCTGCGACCACTTCTCCTATTTTGACCTTGTCACCGGGCCGCTTAAGCAAGGACTGGTTGTTTCCGTAAATCGTCATATATTGACTGCCGTGATCAATAATTAAGAGGTTACCAAAGCCACGCATCCAATCTGCAAAGATCACCACACCATCAGCTGCAGCTTTTACATCTGTTCCTTCCCCTGCTTTGATGAATAGCCCTTTCCAGCTTGGCCCATCATTACGTTTAGAGCCAAAACTGGCAACCAATTCTCCTTTGACAGGCATACGTAACTTGCCACGTAACTTCGCAAACTCATTATTGGTATTTATATCAGGCGAGTGATCTTCTTCAGCCTCAGTCGCAGATGATGGTTTAGATTTAGTACTATTGCTCGCCTCTTTCTCAGTATTTTTTGCAGCTGGTTTGTCGACTGATTTTTCAGTTGAGCGTTCACGTGCGGCAGTCACTTCTTTAGATTGTTTAGCGCGTTTTTTTGCTAGTGCAGCAGCTTCTTCAGCTTTTCTTTGCTGCGCAATTAAATTAGTTAATCGATCAACTAAAGAAGCGAGACGCTCTTCATCTTTAGCGAGGTTGCCTGCTTCTTTGCGTTGATTTTGTAATTTACTAGAGAGCTTAGTGACTAAACTTTTTCGATTATTTTTTTCTTTTTCAAGCAAAGCTTTTTGTTCACGTTGTTCTTGCGCGATTTCTTCTAGAGCTGCGCGCGCTTCTTCTGCTTTCGTTTTATTTTCTTCGACTTTACGTAGATTATTATCTAGCTCAGTGATGACTTTGCTTTGTGCTAGCGAGACATAACCTAAGTAACGTAATTCACGACCAATTTCATTCGGGTTTTCGCCCGATAGCATGAGCTTAAGATGATCTTGCTGTCCGTTTTGATATTGATTGCGAAGAATTTTACTCAGTCGTGCGCGTTGTTTAACAATACTCGCTTCTAATTCTTGCTGATTTTTTGATAGTGCAAGCAGTTGCGTTTGCGTCTTCGCTTGCTCTGCACTTAGCTCGCGCAAACTACGATTTGCATTTGAAATGGCAGCTTCGGATGCGGCCAAAGCATCTGCGGCATGGGTGTGCGCTTTTTCAGTTTTAAGTATGTTTTCTTTTAATTCGCTGAGTTTTTTGCGTAAATCAGCGCGCGTTTCTTCTGCAATTTGTTTTTGTCTAGCGCGTTCGCTTAATTTGCTTGATGGTTCAGCGTGCAGAGCTATCAACGGCCACAGTAGTGTGGCCGCAAGCAATAAAGCAGAGTACTTATTGTGCAATCGCATGTAGTTTTATTTAGCCTTACCTTGGCTTGCAACGGCAAGTTGTGCTGCAGCGATAGCTGCCGGATCGCCGAGATAGTAATGTCGTATGGGTTTGAGTTGAGCATCTAATTCATAGACCAAAGGCTGACCATTTGGAATATTGAGGCTAACAATATCTTGATCGCTCATGTCATCCAGATATTTTATTAATGCACGCAAGCTATTCCCATGTGCAGAGATTAAGATACGTTTGCCGGATAAGATAGCTGGTGCAATAGCATCGTTCCAGAAAGGCATAACCCGTGCAACGGTATCTTTGAGACATTCAGTTAGAGGGATCTCTTGCGGGCTGAGCGATGCGTAACGAGGATCATGGAATGATGAGCGGGCATCATCCTGTGCTAAGGGTTGAGGTGGAATATCATAGCTGCGGCGCCATATCATGACTTGATCATCGCCGTATTGTGCAGCTGTTTCAGACTTATTTAGCCCTTGTAATGCACCATAGTGCCGCTCATTTAGGCGCCAGCTGTGAACGGTTGGGATCCACATTAAATCCATGGCATCCAGAGTCAGCCACAAAGTACGTATGGCGCGTTTTAATACAGAGGTGTAAGTTAAATCGAAGGTGAATCCAGATTCAGCCAATAATTTGCCTGCATGGCGCGCTTCAGCCACGCCTTTTTCGGTCAAATCAACGTCGGTCCAGCCAGTAAAACGGTTTTCTAGATTCCAGGTAGATTCGCCGTGGCGCATGAATACGATTTTGTACATGTTATGTCGTGCTTTCGCGGGAAGAAAAAGGGAAAATGAAGCTTGAATTGATTTCTCTCTTCTATTTTATAATGCAAGCTTGTTTTAAACGATGGGAACTTTGTGAAATTCTTGATTGATAATATTTGGCTTATCCTGATTGCGCTGTTATCTGGCGGCGCATTAGCCTGGCCCGCTCTATCTCGTAGCAAGCATAGTGTCTCGACTTTAGAGGCAATTCAGCTCATTAACAAAGGCAAGCTACAAATACTTGATGTGCGTTCGACAGAAGAATATTCAGCCGGCCATCTACGTGCCTCCAAACATATTCCATTAAAAGACTTAAAGAGTCGACTCGGTGAATTGAATAAATCTGAGGCTGTGTTAGTTGTTTGCGTGAGCGGCACTCAGTCTTTGCGGGGCAGGCATCAATTGGCGCAAGCAGGGTTTCAAGATGTGTATAGCCTAGAGGGTGGAGTAACAAAGTGGCAGACTGAGGGACTACCAATTGCCAAATAAAGGGAAACAACAATGAGCACAAAAGTGATCATGTACAGCACTGCGGTCTGCCCTTATTGCACGCAAGCTGAAAGACTATTAAAAGCCAAAGGGGTGGATGAGATCGAGAAAATTCGCATTGATCTTGATCCCGCACAGCGCACACTGATGATGGAAAAAACCGGTCGTCGCACCGTGCCTCAGATTTACATAGGCGAGACCCATGTCGGTGGATTTGATGATTTGTCTGCTTTGGATCGCGAGGGTAAACTCATGCTTTTGTTGCAAGGCGCCTAATCTACTTCTCTTGTATTTTGTAGCTGAAGTGAATCAGCATATTTTTATCCATTGAATAGAAAGTATTTATGTCAGACCAGAACCAACAGCCTGTTTTCAATATTCAGCGAATTTATTTAAAAGACTTGTCGCTAGAACAGCCTAACTCGCCCTCGATTTTTTTGGAACAGGAAGGTCCTGGTATTGAAGTCGCGATAGACATTGGCGATGAAAAATTAAGCGACAATATTTTTGAATCAACGATCACTATTACGATTACCGCAAAAATCAAAGACAAAGTCGCGTTTTTGATTGAATGCAAACAAGCTGGGATTTTTGAGGCAAGTAACATTCCTGAAGGCCAGTTAGAGCCATTGCTTGGAATTGCCTGCCCGAATATTTTGTATCCTTATTTGCGTGCAAACATTGCCGATGTCGTCACACGCGCAGGTTTTCCACCTATACATTTGACCGAAATTAATTTTGAAGTCTTTTATCAACAGCGCAAAGCAGCGTTAACCCAAGCTGGTAATGGCGCAGTTGCGCCACATTGAAACTCGCTACTGTGAACATACTGCGACTTTTCTTAATTGGCTTGTTGGCATTGCTGGCAACAGCACATGCAGCGAATGTGGAATTCAAATCGGTAGGTTTGACACCCGCAATCATGTTTGATGTGCCTAGCCAAAGAGGTCGCAAGATGTTCATTGCTCCTCCCGGCATGCCAGTTGAAATTGTTTTGGTTAATGGTGAATGGTCGCGAGTGCGTGATTTGTCAGGTGAGCTAAGTTGGGTAGAGTCACGCGCACTGACTAATCAAAGAAATTTAATCGTTGAAGTGCCGCAGGTAATAGTACGTGCTACAGCGAGTGAGTCAGGCGCTGCAGTGTTTACTGCTGCTAAAGGCGTATTACTTGAACTTGCAGAACCGATTACTTCTAGCTGGATTAAAGTAAAACATCGTGACGGCGAAACCGGTTATCTCAAAGCATCTGAGGTGTGGGGAGAATAAATTTTTCTCTACAGCGCATGACTTTTTCATCTAGCCTTTTTTCGGCAATCCCATGAATATCAGCATACTAGGCGCAGGCGCCTGGGGTACTGCATTAGCAATCGCTGTGTCACGCCAACATCAAGTCATGTTATGGGGGCGCGATCCTGATGTCATACATCACATGCTAATTAAACGTGAAAACATAAAACGTTTACCTGCATTGACCTTACCAGATACTTTATCTCTGACTTCAGATTTACTCGCAGCACTCTCTCATGCAGAACAAGGCTTATTAATACTCGCAACATCAGTTGCAGGATTGCGGCCTACTTTACAGAAAATTAAAACGCATACTCTCCCCAATGTGGTCTGGTTATGTAAGGGAGTAGAAACGCAAACAAATTTATTGCCACATCAAATTGTGCATCAAGAGTTGGGTGATCAAATTGCTTGCGGTGCTTTATCTGGCCCCTC
>JACCDP011277586.1_pt1 | contig 21494 bp, 16 predicted proteins | sample 7445841 | NCBI WGS metagenome assembly JACCDP01 (sample SAMN15323441, study PRJNA562643) | freshwater metagenome | isolation source: river surface water | place: USA:Blue River Watershed | collected 2017-08-17
GAGGCAACGATTGGCTGATGAAGCAGCAGAAGCAGAGAGGCAACGATTGGCTGACGAAGCAGCAGAAGCAGAGAGGCAACGATTGGCTGACGAAGCAGCAGAAGCAGAAAGGCAACGATTGGCTGACGAAGAACAACGACGATTAGTAGATCAACAGAATCAAATCATTGCCTCTATTGTTGCCATAAATAAACACAATATAGAACTAGATTTGGAAAGGCGAAGACGAGAAGACGAATTGGAAAGGCGAAGACTAGAAGACGAAATGTTTCGAGCCCTACGTGAAAGAGCAGTAGAAGATGCTAGACGAAGACGACTAATAAATGAAGAACAAATACGTTTGCGACAGGAAGAAGAGAGGCAACGTATTCTTATTTATTCTATTATTGCTTCGATTATTTCCCATCAACAATCAATGGCTATTCAAAACGAACCAATTGTGATTCCCCCAAATATTGAAAATCATTATAAAAATATTGATATCAGTCATTTCCGTGGTAGGCTAAATGGTGATGGGTTTTGGTACACAACAGTTGTAAATCAAAATGTTAACAGAAAAATAGAATATGTAATAAATATTAAAAATATTATAAATGAAAATAGATCAGATGAAATTAGTATTAGACAAGATGAACTTCGAGGTTCTAATGATAATTTAATTAGTACTAGGAAAAACAATGTGTTATATCCATTTTTAGAAAAAAAAGTAATAGAATTAAAAAATCAGCTTCTTCATTGTCTTTCTAATTATACATTAAAAAATTATGATAATTCAAAACGAAGAGATTTATATCAATTAATTTGTGGAAATGGCGATGGTAAAATACTTGGTATTCCAAGATTCAAGCCAAACATAAATATAAGTAAAATTGTTATTCCTAATAATAAAGATATTGTGAACCCAGTGAACCCAGGAAATACAGCTAAACTGGAAGCATTATTTATAAATATAGTTAAAACCCCATCAATTAATATACCCCCAAGTAATATACATGAAATATTATTTTATTCATTATTTCAATTGAAATATATAACTAGTAATAAGTGTTATTATTATATGTCAGAAGAATTATACAATAGTTATAATAACTTTATAACTACAATAACAACTAATGATTGTAATTTAAATATTCCTGTTATTTTATATGAGGATTTTAAAGTCGATTTTTTAAATTACATAGTAGAAAAACAAAGAGAAGAAAGAAACCCACCAGAACAGTATCTTATGCATACTCCAAGAGCAACTGAATTAAAGGATGAACATAATGTAAATTTTGAATATCATAGACGAGGAATATTACTTGAAGCAGTTCGGCAAGAAATTGTCGCAGAAAATGTATCTTATATGAAAATTATTAACTTTATTATGTTTTTTATTGGGTATTTACACAATGATAGTGTGTATTTTTATAATATTGATGGCAATCCTAATTTTAGAAACAAATCTGGATTTCCAGGTGATCGAAATGAATTAATTAAAGAATATTATTTTGATAATGATGGTGATGGTATAAATGTTAAACCAAATGTAATTTGGTGTACGCCAGACGGCAATGAACCCGGAATAGGAAGATATCCAGATAAAGAAGATATATATGTGGAAAGAGTAATTAACCCACATAATCCTATACGTAATAATGAACAAAGATTAATACCAAGACCAGCAGCAGCAGCAGTACCAGCAGCACCACGAGGACCACCAGCAGCAGCAGCACCAGGAGGACCACCAGCAGCAGTACCACGAGGACCACCAGCAGCAGCAGCACCACGAGGACCACCAGCAGCAGCAGCACCACGAGGACCACCAGCAGCAGTACCAGGAGGACCACCAGCAGCACCACGAGGACCACCAGCAGCAGCAGCACCACGAGGACCACCAGCAGCAGCAGCACCACGAGGACCACCAGCAGCAGCAGCACCAGGAGGACCACCAGCAGCAGCACCACGAGGACCACCAGCAGCAGCAGCACCAGGAGGACCACCAGCAGCAGTACCACGAGGACCACCAGCAGCAGCAGTACCACGAGGACCACCAGCAGCAGCAGCACCACGAGGACCACCAGCAGCAGTAGTACAACCACTAGGACTACCAGGACGAGGAGTACCAGGACGAGGAGCAGTAATAAATCCACATATTAATGACGACCGAAGGCAAGCAAGGCGTGAACGAGATCGCCCCTAAATAATCATTAGCCCCGGATTCCCATCATGCTCCGAGAACCAAAACGCCATCCGCCCATCTTCCATTATTGTGTGGCCAATACAATACTGGATTCCCACCTTCGAAAAATGGAACACATCCGACCACTCTATCGGCAAAAAATCCTTCTCCCGCAGTTTCACCAACACGTGATAATAAAGCAGCGTCTTCGGTCCGTGCTCACAATAATGAACCACGCACAAATAGCATCCGTGCTTCTCGCTCCACACCGGTGGCGTCGACCCCCGCACTTTCTGGAAAAGCAAATGTTCAATCGGTATCGACATCTGGATACGCAGTTGGCCGCGGTCATCCAGTTCGCCGATTTCGAACGGCGCCCACTGATATATGAATCGCTGGTTCCCCTTACTCGGCAACGGTATCCAATTCTTCTCGCACCACGTATCTTTCGGGGGGTCCAGTATTTTGCCCGTTTCAAACATCGCCATCGATGCCGAATAATCACCCATCATTATGCGGATTTTGCCTGATTCCGAGTAACACTTGTTCGTCGCCACATATTTGATTTGGTCTCCGCCATAAAATAACCGCACATCTTCGAGCCCCATAATGGATCGGTCATATATTGGCAGACCCAGCATTCCTTCCCACACAAACTCGGGTCCGTCTTCAATGGCGAGCAAATCCGGCGTCAAGTATGCGCGCAGATTCGCCGTCTCCAAATATCCGTTGGGATGGTTTATCAAGTATCGCCCATATTCATCGAGTCGGTAGTTCACATAACGGACATTGATGACGTGCTCATTGTCGGTGGTCTTTATATATGCCGTCGAAGATGGATAGAACCCGGGTTTCTCCGGGAGCGCATAACGGTGGACGGGATTCGACAAACATCGCGAAAACAGATGAGAGGGGACGCGGACAATACTATCGTTGTGGTCGGCTTTATACCATGTGATGTTCCAATCCGCGTTTATTTCGAGCCACGTCCAGAAATTGACTTCCCACGTGATTTTGCGGTATTTGTGCATGAACGCCGTAAAGTGTTCGAGATAGAGGTCGAATAAACGCGCGAACTCTTGCCCGTCGCCAATCATGAATCCGCCGCAGAATCGCCAGTTGATGGAATCTACTAAATTTTCGGCGCCCTGGCCCTTTTCCCAGCATCCGGGGTTGGCGATGAATCCGGGTTGCCAAGGACACGACGCCATCATTTTCATATAATTACACGACGCCGTTTTGTGGTTGAATATGTGGGTGAGGTTGAAGTCGATCCAGGCGAAATGAGTCGTGTCGAATGGGTTTTCGTTGACTGCGTTGGCGACGAACTCGATTTTCATATTCATCAGGCAAATGAAGAGGAATGAATCTTTGACTTCGTTGCGATGGCTGGGGAGGGAGTTCTCGTATTTGGCGCATACTTTGAACGTCCACGATGATGTGTAATCGACGTCGCGCAACAAGACGTTGGGAAAAGCGGACCACGTGGTAGCATATGCTTCGCGGATTTCGGCGTCTACGTAGAGGATGATGGGAACGCCCGTTTTGGCGATGTGGATGAAGTTGTTCATTCGCCATTGGTGCGTTTTGTGGGGCTCTTTACAATTGATATTGACGAAACAAGAGACATAGGTGAGGGTGGGTTTGGGTATGGCGAATAAATTGATTTCGTGATGCGAATCAATGGGCATCCGTGAATAATACATATTTCAGGGGCGTTGTGTCTAAATGTATTTTGCGTGAAAAATATAATCCAAGAGAGGATAGGTGGCGAATACGATGATGATGATTAGCCAGGCATTAAGAGCGACAAGTACGAGTATTTCGTGGATCATTGTGTAAATAATATATGGGGGTCGCACATATATTGTTTTTGAATTCCAATTAGTAATCAAATCGGTTTATAATTTTTGGTAGTAGAGAGAGAGTGGAGAGCAAATCGATAATATATTCATAATCTGGATTTTAGTTCTGCCGTGTTTTTCGGTTTCTACGGTTTCTACGTTTTTTTCGTGTTGAATGTATTTTTTTCTTTCCGCCTTGTGTTTTTACAGGTTGTAAATCCGCAGCATTAAAATAAATATTCAAAACATAACGATAAATTGGTTTTGCTTGTATTTCGGGAGTTGTTATTCGTCTATGATATGCCTCTTTTCCTGGCATAATCAATGCGGTTATATTACCCGATGGATTAGGAGAACTACTTGAAAACATATTAGTGTTTATTTCTCCATATTCCTGAATAAGTTTATCGTATATTTCTTTAACTAGTTTTTTAAATGGGTCTGTTTCAGTTTCTAAATGAATTGATTTGTATTCGTCAATCACTTTATTTCTTTCTTCAAATGTTTTTTCTAGAATGTTATCCTTAAACTCAAAAAAAGAATTAATATCTATTTTTTTTTCATTAGTATTATTAAATGCTAACTTTAAAGTTTCTTGTCTAACATCTTCGACTAGACGAGTCAACTCAATACTAGCCGCTTCTGTACCAAGGCCCCATGTAATTATAAGATTGCTATCCTTGTCATCTGGAAACAAAATATTATCTGTATGAAAATTTGTTTCTCCATTTAATCCGCCATCTGTTGTAAGTGTTGTTCTAAATGTTGCTAAAATTAGTGTTTCTTTGATTTTTTCAAATTCGGGATGGGTGTGAAATAGTTGTGTTAATAATTTATTTGTAATATTTGAATTGCCGCCATCTATTTTGGACATTGTTTCAATATATGTATTATATGGCATTGCCGAAACATTATATTTCATTTCAGCCTGGATTTGACTTTGGTCATTTAATATATCTTTTAATTCTGGTGTTAATTCAATTTCAATGGTTCGTGTTACAGCAGCCATTATACTTAATATTCACATATAAATTATTTGTAAATATTATTCTTACATTCGGTCGCACCCACGCTTATGCCGAGCACAACTCGCATTCCGTCTTCGGTTCAATCGTGAATTGTTGCGCCCTATGTTTACCCCTCCTGCGCAAATAATAGATGCCCGTTTTCAGCCCCTTCGACCAACTATAAAAGTGCATCGATGTCAGCGAATTATAGGTCGGGTCCTCTATCCACAAATTCAAGCTCTGGCTCTGGCAAATAAAGGCCCCTCTATCCGCCGCCATATCAATAATATGGCGCATCGGTATTTCCCACACCGACTTGTATCTCTGTTTCATCTCCTCCGGCAAATTATCAATATGCTGAATACTGCCCTGGTTCGCAATAATGTTGTTTTTGAGCTCCGTGTTCCACAAACCCATATCAATCAACTCGCGCATCAAATATTTGTTGGTTAATACAAACTCGCCCGCCAATGTTCGGCGACTATATATATTACTCGTGAATGGCTCGAAACACTCATTGAACCCGAGAATTTGTGAGGTGGATGCGGTGGGCATCGGGGCCAACAACAACGAATTGCGCATTCCGGTTTCGCGAATCTGGGCTTTCAGTGTTGCCCAGTCATAACGTCCTGGTGTCGGCTCCACATTCCACAAATCGAATTGGAGTTTGCCTTGCGATGCGGGTGATCCGGCGAATGATGGATAGGGGCCTTGTTCAACAGCCAAGTCCGCACTGGCCTTTGTCGCGCCATAATAAATGGTCTCGAATATCAGGCGATTAAGTTCGCGCGCGGCATCACTATGGTAGGCGAGCCCCATCAACAAAAATACATCGGCCAACCCTTGGACGCCGATTCCAATGGGTCGGTGGCGCATATTGGATGCGTGGGTCTTGGGCGTGGGATAATAATTGACGTCGATAACGCGGTTCAGGTTTCGAGTAATGACACCGGCAACGTTGGCCAGTTTCTCGTAGTTGAATACGCCATTTTCCACAAAAGTGGGGAGCGCAATACTTGCGAGGTTACACACTGCTGTCTCGTTTTCGTCGGAGTACTCCAAGACTTCAGAACATAGATTCGAGCTCTTTATTGTCCCCACATTTTTCTGGTTTGATTTCTTATTGGCGGCGTCTTTATAGCAAATATATGGTGTTCCCGTCTCCATTTGCGCGTCGAGTATTTTGAACCAGAGTTCGCGGGCTTTAATGCTGGTGCGTCCTTTGCCCGCTTGTTCATATCCAGTATAGAGGGCGTTGAATTCGTCTCCATATACGTCGGCGAGACCGGGGCATTCGTTGGGACACATCAGGGTCCACTGACCATCGGCTTTCACGCGTTCCATAAAGAGGTCGGGTACCCATAGAGCGTAGAAGAGGTCGCGCGCTTTCTGTTCTTCGTCGCCGTGATTCTTGCGCATTTCGAGGAACATTTCGATATCGGCGTGCCACGGCTCCAAATAGATTGCGAATGAGCCATTTCGGCGTCCGCCCCCATTATGTACAATACAATTGTGAATCATATAATCGTGTTGGGTTTTCATTTGAAGGTCATATAAAGTTCCAGAGTATTCTTCGACGGTTATACTCTTAATTCGAGTCAATAGGAAGTCATTATACCTGAAAAACTTGAAAAACTGGTTCTCGTCATAATCGATGCCGAGTAATTCGCATATTGCTTGGGTCTGCGGTATTTTTAAACACCACGAAATTTGTTTGTTGGTTATCACGTTTCCGGCACTTGATACATGAGTTTCGCCGATTCTGTCCCGAGTATATCCACTGGTTAATACTCCCAGTTTCAAACAAAGGAATCGAATACTTTCAATGAGATTCCGGGATGTGCTCTCAAACGAAATCTCCTTATGTTTACATCCATCTGTGTCGATTAAGCCTTTTAACATAAACTTCGATTTTTCAATCGGCAAGTTCAACCATTTATGGTGAGCCCGTTTGGTTTTATTGGAATCATATACATCGCTATATCGAAAAGGCATATTTATGTTTTTATGCCAATAGATTCGCGTAGTATTTTCATCTGTATTTATTCTGTATTGTATACATTTATTTTCGAAATACTTGATTGCGAAATCCAATATGTATTTTTTGTTGATAGAATGGAGTGATATATAACCAGTTTGGTCGGAATTGCTCAAACATCCATCTCCCAACAAGACGCCATACATATAACAATCGTCGGCACTTATAGCGTCATTGTCTGTGCTGTGACTCGGGATTTTATACACAAGCATATCATCAATTTGTAGGTCTTTGGCATCGACCCATTCAAATTGAGAAATATTTTTGTTCAGCCGATTTTCGATTACATTATAATTTAATCCCCGCGTCTGTCCAACCAGGGCATATACGGGGTGCTCCGGTGTGATTCGAAGATTGTCGATGGAATGCGCGGTTTCGATATTGTATATTTGTCCATCATACGGATGTTCCAATACGTTTTGAATCGTTTCTATTCCACCGGTCAAATTAAACACCTGGGTTTCACCATACGAACAGTTTTGGATTTCAATGGGTCCTTGTGTAGTGTATATATAGGTTTCCGGCGTTACACACTGGTCAACGTACTTGGCCGTGTTGTTGAACACGCGCAACATAGGCACAATTCCATTACTCGTGCCGTTTGTTCCCCGAATTTGGCTACCCGTTGCGCGCACATTGTGAATGTGCATGCCGATTCCGCCCGCCCATTTACTAATGAGCGCACAGTCTTTCAGTGTATTGTAGATGCCCTCTATGCTGTCTTGTTCCATCGAAATTAAAAAACACGAACTGAGCTGTGGTCTTGGTGTACCCGCATTAAAAAGCGTGGGAGTCGCATGCGTGAAATATTTCTGCGACATTAGGTGATATGTTTCAATCGCCGCATCAATGTTTGACCCGTGAATCCCGAGAGCAACTCGCATCCACATATGCTGGGGTCTCTCGACAATGACGCCATTTGACCGCATTAAATAAGACCTCTCGATCGTCTTGAACCCGAAATAGTCGATTAAATAGTCGCGCTTGAAGTCGATGGCGGTATTCAGGGCATCCGCGTTCGCATCCACAATTTCAAAGATTTCGCGAGACAATAGAGGCGAATGGGCGCCATTTTTGTCCGTCGAATGATAGAGCACACTAATAACTTCTCGAAAGTCGGCGACCGTGTTTTTGTGGTGGTTCGAAACGACAATGTGAGAGGCGATGGTGCCGTAATCATAATGGGTGGAAGAGAGCGCGGCGCATTGTTCGGCGGTGAGTTCGTCGATTTTCGTCGTGGAAATCTTGTCATACAATTGGTCGATGATTTTCATTGCGAGAGATGTGTAGTTGATTTTCACGTTTGCTTCGGTACCAATCGATTTGATTCGGTGGAGAATCTTGTCGAATGACACGATTTCCAGAGCACCACTGCGTTTAGTTACATACATCTCATCACTAGACATCGTTTTTAATATAATAGAGGGGCATTTTCTAAATAGTTTGTGTTGTTAATGAAAAAAATAGTGCGGCCTCTAACACACATTTATATATCTAACAACTTGATGACACACCCGGCACTAGGTTTGGGCGGACGCTTCTTCGGCAATCGGTGTTCGTGACCGGTGATGCGCTCTTGCTCAACTGTTTTCCAGAAGTCGATAATCCGCGGCTCCGCCGCGGCAAACCAGTCGCGATTCCGCTTCACAAGAACACACGAGAATCGTTCGCAATACCAATATATTCGTTTATATAGAACGTGTGTATCGGCAAGTATTTGTTTTTGCTCGGCAATCCACGCCTCTATGTTTTCTTTGATGAGAGGGGTACTTAGAGGCATATATACGTATTTCGGCGAATTATCCACGAAATCGCGCTTGACGAAATAGAGGATTACACCGTTGTATAAATAGTTGGGGATTCCCGCATAAAACTTGGTTTCGGCGTCATCGTCCGCCGTCGTTGCCGGCTCCGCATATTCTTTGAACTGCGTTTCGACGAAATTACAATCTTCGAGATCGCACACCTCCATTTGGATCTGCATTTGAATCCAATAAGCCATCGATGGAACACCCGTGATTTCGCGGTTCACCACATTCTTGATTTCGAGCATCACGCCGTAATCCGGCGATTCTGGGGAAATGACGATACCATCCGGCGACGCGCCCAAACAAGGGATTCGCGGATGCTGAATACACCCGAATTGCCCGATTACACACTTGTTGCGATATTCGTAAATTTGCGTGCTGAGAGGTTCATATTTGACACCCCAGTGAAGCGATGATTCGGTGTTTACGCTTTTATAATCCGGAATATCATCGAAGCATATTTCGGGGCGGCATTTCTCACATATGAGACTGTTGAAGTTGGCACCGGAACCGAAGATTTTCCAAATATTGCTGGCGGTCACCAAGTTGTTGCGGAATGCGTACCATTCGGGGGTGCGTTGGGTGGGTTGATATGCCGAACGTAATTTGTTGATACGGGTCTCTACTTTGTCGGTGTATTTGTGATAATGTTGTTGGCGGGGATTCAAATATTGACGGCGGGAAATATTTAGCCATTTCATATATTCGCGCACCAGTTTGTCGATTTTTTGGCGAATAAATGGGTAGGCGTCTTCGTAATCGTCGATGGTTTCGTAGATATTTATAGATATACACATTTCGAAATATTCGTTGGTTGCTTGATTGACGAGATTATCGTGAAATGATGGGTCGTGGTATTCTATCATATTGTGTTCTAAATAGTCGCTTATAAATATGTAGAGCTCGATTTCCAATTCGTCGGTTTCGGTAGTTTGTGACATTATATATGTTATGTTGATTTGTATTGTTTAATATTTTGTATATTGAACAATTCAATTTTATGAGGATGCTGGCATCCTCCACCATATGAGGAATTTTGTTTCTCCACCATATGAGGATGCTAGCATCCTCTTTCCTCGTTCCTCTATTCATTTTTCGATTCTTGTTCAACAACTTGCGTCGTCGTCTTCTTCGGCGTAAGCGATTTAAGTGTGCTCACTTTCTTGTCTAGATTCTTCAATGTAAAAGCCCTGGTCGATGCGTTAAATACGAGTCCTGGTATGCCTTGAATTATACCGGTTGCCTTGTCATATTCAACATCGCGGACCTTCGCCATTTTATCTTTTGCCAAACACTCGCTAAAAAACTGCTTCAATCCTTTCACATCTTTCGCCGAAAACGCATTTTCGCGGCCATACTTTTCAGCATACGCATGTAGTTTCTGGATTTTCAGTCGTTTGTCTAATTTGTTCCACGGCTCTGTGGTTAATGCCTTCTTCTCCAATTCAAGGAGCGAGTCGATTTGGGTGAGCGATGAATTGGCCTTGTCTTCTTCCAGTGCCGCCGCCGAAATCATATAGTTCTTGTACTTATTGAGAATTTTTGTGTCGGGTTGAGCGAGTTCGGGCTCTACTACTACTGCTTCGGCGGTTTGCTTGAATATATTGTTTATGGAGTCGGTTTCGTTTAACATAGTTTTACAGGTGTTTCTTTATATTATTATGTTTAAATGTTTATATTGTTTTGTTACATTACATTATGATTATGGATGTGCCACAAATTATGTCTATTCAATTGCCGGCGATAAAAGACAAATCTGCTATAAAAGAAATTGTGTCCAAAGAAAAATCGGTTCGTAAAGTGATGGAGGAATGGAAATTGGACCCCAAATATTTAGAGCGAGAAATCCAAATGGAATGCATCATAAATATGAACGAACAGAATGTACCCGTCGAACCACAAGTGTGCCAAGAGTTCCGGCGCCAAGTATGTGCGAAGATTTCCGGCTATAAGTCCCAAGATATGAAGAAGAATCTATACGACGAATCCAAGTTTGTGAAGTTCGAAGATGTACTTCGGCTAATGGCCAATAAGAAAATGATGTGCTTTTATTGCCAGAAACAGGCGCTTCTTTTCTACGAACACGTTCGCGACAATTGCCAGTGGACTCTCGACCGCATCGACAATAAAATGGGGCACAACACCGATAATGTGGAAATCGCTTGCCTCAATTGTAATTTGCGCCGTCGCACAATGTATCACGAGAGGTACGTTTTCACAAAACAAATGTGTGTCGTAAAAATGATCGAATAATGTTTGAGCTAAATTGTTTCCCACGAAAACAAAATAAAAAGATGATGATGCCTCTATGTATGACATCATCTGTAACTGAGAAACTCGATTATTTTATTGCGTCGCGACGCATCCCCAATATTATATTTCACGGATCTTCGGGGTCCGGCAAACGCACTATTGTGGGGGATTTCATATACCGCATCTATCAAAATGACCGCATCCGCGTGAAAACCAACGTGATGTTTGTGAATTGTGCCCACGGCAAGGGTATCAAGTTCATCCGCGAAGAGCTCAAACACTTTTCGAAATCGAATGTCCAATGTAATGACAACAATTTGTTCAAAAGTATTGTCCTCTATAATGCCGATGAATTGACGATCGATGCGCAGTCCGCGTTGCGGCGTTGTATCGAATTATTTAGCCATAATACGCGATTCTTCATCGTGGTGGAAAACAAATATAAGCTTTTGAAACCGATTTTGTCGCGATTTTGCGAAATTTATGTGCCCGACAACAATGTGTCCCCGTTTGCGAATGTGATCCCATCATACCAGAGTTTTCATATTATTAAGAAGAATATGGTCTATAATGGACTCGATGACATTCAGCGCGAAACGGCGCATAAACGCATTGCCGAAGTTATGGGGGGCGGAACCCAATATAATCATCAGCAATTTATTGAAATCGCCGACCGCCTCTATGAATACGGGATTTCGTGTATCGATGTTCTCACATATTTGGAAACTATTACGGACGTGGATTTAATGGTGAAGCTGCGGTTTTGCTATAACAAAATAAAGGGCGAGTTTCGCTCGGAGAAAATGCTGATGCTGTATTTGTTCGATTTCCTCTATCTTCGTTCAAATACGGACTTGAAAAATGTTTCGTTTTTATAAATGGACGATTTTGTTTTATCGAACTTGAACGAGTCGCGCAATGAATGGTGTAGTCGATTGGTGACGATTTTGACGCCTCTCATTATGGAAGGCGTGCGGTCTATTTTCGCCGAATCGTGGAAGCTGAGTATGGAGACAAACGAACTGGAAAAATATTTGATGACGTTTCAAAACTTTTTGTGCCGAGTGCCGAAATGGAACTCAAATATTATTGATGATGAGAAAAAACGCATAGTGGAGAAGTCGGGTTGTAATTATTTAGAGGACTTGATTACTTGTGTTCACATTATACAACTCAAAGTGCTCACTTGTGTTCGCGTCGGCGCTCGCCAGAAGAAAATCGACATTTCGATACCGAAGTTGAACGACTTTATTCACAAGGTGTATATCAATGTTGCTAGTAAAGTGTATCGCAACGCATATTTATTCGATAAACACGCGACGGCGATCGTTCAACAGCGAAACGCGCGCGAGTTCGAAGTGATTGTGGAGGAGTGTATTTTGCGCACTATTCGGGATAGTATACCCACGGAAACGATTGTTCGAGCATATTTAGATGTATCGGTGGAGCAGGAGGAAGAGGAGGTGATTGGCGGGGATATCGCGTCGAATGAGGAGAATGTTGAGGCAAAAGAGGAAGCCGGGACAAAACAGGAAGAAGAAGCGTTGTCCAAAGAGGAAGAAAACCCGATTCCAAGTGTCGTGCCCTCTATTACCAATATTGATGAGAAACCGGTGATTACAAAGTTGACGTTCAATGATATTGACCAGGCTCTCGGCGATGATGGACGCGTAGAAGAAATCAGCGCTCCCAAGACGATTGAGAGGCTAGAAGATATTAGCACGATGCGTTATAATCAGCGGCGTGAAGAAGAGGAGGACGATGACAACGACCGAATCAAAATCAGCGAGGAAAATATTGACTTGGATTTAGGCGCAATGGATTTGGATAGTTTGTTGGGTCCGGAAGAACCCATTGATTTAGGAATCCAAGAACTATAATGATAGGGGTCAAGTGCGTAAAAAAATCGTTTTCTAAATAAGCATATTTAGAAATGGAATTGATTGTTTCTCTTGTTTTGACGACAACCATCTTTTACATAGTCGCGAAAATCATCGAGATGAAGTTTGTACACAAGGAAATGCGCCCGATGAAGGAATTAATGCGCGATTCTGTTGTTGTTGCCGTGGCAACCGCTTTGGCGTCCCTCTCTGTAATGACATTGAACAAACCTGTGAATGGGTTTATTGACGCAATTACGGAGAAGACCGCGATACCTGCGGCGGCAAATGTTTTTACTGGTGACCCGGGATTTTAAACCGTCGAAGAATTAAAATTGCGCAAAGTGCCATTTTTTCTTCTAGGTTCGAGACTGATAACCATTTACACCTTTTACATTTCAAACGCTGATTTTTAGAAGAAATATATTTAAGTGATATATAAATATATATATGTCACTTAAATATGTTAAAACAAAAGAGGAACTACCAGATTATATTGATTTTAAATGTCCTATTTGTTTTGATAATATAAATATAGATGAACTTCTAGATGGAGATGAATTTCTAGATGGACAATATAATTGTGTAATATGTGAAAATGGACACCGAATTCATAATTCTTGTTTTAAAAAAATGAAAAAACACGAGTGTCCAATTTGTAAATCAAATGATATTCGGTTTTGTAAATCAAAACTAGGATATTCTTATGCTGAAAGAAAAGGTGGTAAAAAAAGGAAAACAAATAAAAAGAGAAAAATATGTAAAAAAGGTAAAACTAAAAATAATAGGCGTTTTATACCGGTGAAGATTTAAAACCGCACACCGTAGGTGTGCTTTGTTTCAAATCCTCACTGGTACCGCTCCCTTGAAGATTGAAAACGTGCCGTTTTAAATCTTCAAGGGTGTAAATATTCACCGGTTTAAACCGTCGATCACAAATTAGTTGTAAGTAAAGTCTGTAAATTCGCTTACAGACTTTATAGTTATTGAGTATAATGATGAATGGGACGTTGAATATTTTGCGTCCATTGTGGTTATTGTGGGGCGGGCTTGGTGGTTATAGAGGCCATCAAATATACAATGATTATGTTGGTCGCAAGAAAACATCATATTCTTATGTGATGGATGCGACATGTTCTTGGATTTATTTTTATATTTATTTTATTCCTCCTGCCTCTATTATTGGTGTGTATGGAGAGGCGGTTCTCTTAGAGAAAAAATATTTGCGTGCTTAGGTGGGCTTAGGTGGCCTTCACCGTCGCCTTCGGCTTAGCCTTCGGCTTCGTCTCGTCTTTCTCTTACCACCATTTACCTCCTCTTGCGACGATATCATAAAAAGGGGGTCATCAGTAATACTACATCGACACGAATTGTTAATATAAATCGTTTTGATGTTTGGCACCGCCTCTCCAATAAGTATAAGAAATTTCGCCGGATTCAATTTGCCATCAGGTTCAATTATTCTACTCAAAACAAATGGTTTCTTGGTGGATTCGAAATTTAAATAGAGGTAACCCAAAAAATGAATCGAAAACCCATCAATGTTAGGTATAAGACCTGGTTGGTTTTTAAATAACGCAAATGTGTAAAACAAATCGATGACATCGGGCAATAATTCGCTCTCTTCCTTTCTGGACAACGACTTTATGCGCATTTTATACTCAAATATAATTGTGTCCATCATAGTTTGGATAATGATGGCATAATGCGTGTGCTTCTTGGTAAACTCCGGCAAAACATAAAACATTGTGAAGAAGTTCGCATAAATATTGGACCCACTACTTAGCAATTGAATATTTTTACATATACATTCTTTCTTCGATGGCGACAACGATTTATGCGTTTTCATCATTTTACATGTCGTATTAATACTTCGACTTAGTTTCGCAATAATTCCATCATATTCTTCAATTTCCTTCTTCGCAATGTCAACCACTTTTTCGTAGTTTTCTTCGTAATCTTTGTCCATATCAATCACCACTTTTTGAATCACATTTGTTTCGTTTTTCTCGCAAAGTTCTTTAATGGCTTCGTTTTTTTCTTTATTTGTTTTGTTACTATTGAATCCACGTTTTTGGTTCGCCAATTTTGTCAGCGTGTGGTTCAAGTAGTGTTGGTTTGTTATATATATATCCAGCGTTTTCTTGTATTTTGCGGAACAATAGTCGCGATATATTTGTTTATCTTTGCGAAGAGGCATTTTCCCGCTTTTGTCGTAATATTCATACATCAAATGAACCCCGGCATTAAATGTGAAGTTCATACCGTAGTCGCCTTCGGCGACCACTGGAACATATTCTACGAGTTCGACATTTTGGTTCATTGTTCTGTTATCGGCCGGCAAAATGTATTCTTCGCCGCCGTGGCCATTACCAAAAACAAGCAGCCCCAGTATTTTATAGGGCGCGATTCTCAATTCGTTAGAAATGGATAAAATCAGTTTCACGAGAATATAAATACTATCTTCTAAATTTGGGTGCGTTTTCACAATTTCATTTACGATTTCTTGGATAAAACTGGTGATTGTTCTGTCTTCATCGCCTTCCGCATAGAGGCCGAATCCGGCATTAAAAGTTTTTATATCCTTAGTTTGAAATAGATTTCGAACGAATGATGGTATGGAAAATGGCTCATCTTTGAAATCTGCCGGTTTAATCCATGTAGATGTGTTCGTTTCCTTGTTGTAATAATATGGGCGATTATGTTTTAATGAGAACTGTTCGGTCCATTGTGATTCGGGTTTGCGTTTTTTGCCGAGAACACGTTCATCACTATTTGGTTCGTCTCCCATTTCCTATACTATATTTGCGATAAGATTTATTGGAGCGTTTACGTCGTGTTGAACGTCGTGTTGAACGTCTAAATTTGCGTCGTCTAGAACCGCATGGTGTTGAAGAGTTTATTTGGTTTTCCGAAGATGATATAATAAATTCTGGATTATCAGTATTTTCTTCACGACACGAATTGTGTATATATGTTGTGTATATGCAATTCTTTTACAGATACTGGGTTTTCAATAACTGGATTTTCTATATTCACGAATGTTGATGATTCTTCCATTTAACACAGCAATATATTATTTGTATATATTTTTGGTTTACTCATTCAAAATTGCGTTTTGAATGAAAAATGTTTTATGTGCCAAAGGTGTAATTCTTTGACAGTTTAAAAATCAGCACTAAAATCGAACACATCGCCAACCACTTCCTTATTAGCCATTGCGTATTCACTATTTGTTCGCTCAAAGAAATTGACTTTGCTATCAACACTAATTAATTCCATAAAATCCAGCGGATTCGACACCCCATAAATCTTCGACAATCCCAACTGTAAACATAATCGGTCTCCCACGAACTCCACATATTGCGACATCAGTTTCATATTCATTCCAATAAGGCGACAAGGCAACGCAATCGTAATAAACTCCTTCTCAATTTCGACAGCCTCTCGCACTATATTTTGCGCATCTGCCTTGTCCAGTTTTTCCAATATTTTACCGTAAAGCATAATCGCAAACTCGGTATGAAGAGCTTCGTCGCGACTAATAAACTCATTCGACAATGTGAGTCCGGGCATTAATCCGCGCTTCTTTATCCAATAAATCGCCGCAAAACTACTACTAAAAAAGATGCCCTCTACGCATGCGAAAGCAATAAGACGCGTGGCAAATGATTTCTTCGACGAATCAAACTGAATCCATTTGCGCGCCCAATCGGCCTTCTTTTGAATACAAGGAAATGTGGTGATCGCCGAAAACATCTGGCCTCGTTTCTCGCGGTCCTTGATATACGTGTCAATCAATATACTATACATTTCCGAATGGATGTTTTCCATCGCAATTTGGAAGCCGTAAAATGCGCGGGCCTCGGCCAACTGTACGTCAGCCATAAATCGAGTCGCCAAATTCTCCATTACAATTCCATCGCTCGCCGCGAAAAATGCCAGCACCATTGATATGAAATATTGTTCGTCCGCATTCAGTTTGCTCCAATCACCCAGGTCTCGCGACAAATCCACTTCCTCCGCGCGCCAAAAACAATCCACTTGTTTTTTGTACATTTTCCAAATGTCTTCATCTCGCACTGGAAACATCACATAACGGGCAACGTCTTCGTGTAAAAGGTAGTCTATCGAGTCGGGGGTGTCGTTGTTCATCCTAAATAATATACATCGTAGATTTTAAGTTTTTATTGGAGAAATATTGTTTCGGGTTTTCTTGTACGGCTACACACATTCAAACGCAGTTGTCGTTTATAAACGAATAAATAAATCGACAAACTATGTAATAATGAGCGACATTAGCTTTCCCAATTTAGACACAAAAATGATGTATAAAATGATTTTCATATATAATTCGCTCGAACAAGGATGGAGTGTGAAAAAACGCGATGGCAAATATATTTTCCAAAAGTCCCACGACGGAAAACGCGAAGTGTTTCAAGACGAATATTTAGAGAAGTTTATTATTGAGAATTCTTCGATGGATTCGTTGAAGTGAAGAGGCGCACTATATGGATGGGATCGCAGTTCTGTTTAGCAATAATGCTTTCCATTTGTTTCGCAATTTCGTCTTCCAATATTGGGAGTCTCATATATAACATCGGGTTAATGCTATTGTTTGTAGAGGCGTCAATGTATTTATTGTAATTGAATACAATAATTATGATTTTCTGGATGGATGGTATTTTGACGAATATTTCATCATATGTGATTTGGCTGTCTGGCTCCGTATTAATACACAATAATGTATTCCCAATTATGATTCGATAATCAATGCGGCAACCAGACACAAAAAGCGGATATGGATGAATGAAACCGTCGAATTTGGCTTGGATGAAATAGTGTAGGGCTTGTTGTTTTGTCTTGTATTTTGTTTGAAATGATAGAGGCTCATCCGGATACAAATTGACGAAGCATTGCTGACAATATCCCTTATATCTGGGATTTGCGGGCCCGTTTAAGCACGATTTGACGGAGCATTTTGTAGGTGGGCCATTTGTTATTTTCGGGTCGTAGTGTTCGCGACAATATGATGCGCATCCAGATGCTGGGCGGTCTCGACATCCAATATATTTACAAATCCGCGGCATAATTCTCTAAATATTGCCCCGACTTTTGAAAATGGGGGCGACCGATTCGGGGGTCGCAAAATGTGATATTTTGTGGGTCGGATGCCTGCTTCTACATAGTTGTAGGATAATTGTTTTTGGCAAATATTTCGACCCATTTAGTTTCGTATAAAAATCGTTAGTTCGCGCGATTATTTAGGAAAAAATATGTTTTCGAAGTATATACAAAAAAATGGGAGGAGCACTCATGCAATTAGTCGCCTATGGCGCCCAAGACGTTTTTCTTACTGGCACACCCGAGATCACCTTCTGGAAGGTCTCTTACAGACGCCACACCAACTTCGCGATGGAGTCCATCGAGCAGACCTTCAACGGCCAGGCTGATTTCGGCCGCCGTGTTTCCTGCACCATCTCCAGAAACGGAGATCTTGCTTACCGCACCTATGTCCAGGTTACTCTCCCCGAGATTAACCAGTCCATGGGAACCTCCGGCACTGGCCCCGTCTATGCCCGTTGGTTGGACTACCCCGGCGAGCAGCTCATTGCTCTCGTTGAGGTCGAGATCGGTGGCCAGAGAATCGATCGCCAATATGGTGATTGGATGCACATCTGGAACCAGCTCACTCTCTCTTCTGAGCAGCAGGCTGGCTACTACAAGATGATCGGCCACACCACCCAGCTCACCTACTTGTGCGACCCCGCTTTCGCCGATATCAACGGCCCTTGCGCTTCCACCGGTGGCCCCAGCCAGGTTTGCGCTCCCCGCAAGGCTCTCCCTGAGACCACCTTGTACATCCCCCTCCTCTTCTGGTTCTGCAGAAACCCCGGTCTTGCTCTTCCCCTCGTTGCTCTCCAGTACCACGAGGTTAAGATTAACATCGATTTCAGACCCATTGGTGAGTGCTTGTGGGCTGTCAAGAGTTTGAATGCCACCGATGGCTCATCTCAGTCTGTTACCACTGCCTACCAGCAGTCCCTTGTTGCCGCCTCTATCTATGTTGACTTCATCTTCTTGGATACTGACGAGCGCAGAAAGTTCGCCCAGAACCCCCACGAGTACCTCATTGAGCAGCTCCAATACACCGGTGACGAGTCTGTTGGATCTTCTTCTAACAAGGTCAAGCTCAACTTCAACCACCCCTGCAAGGAGCTCATCTGGGTCGTCCAGCCTGATTCCAACGTTGACTACTGCAATGCCCTCGAGGGTGGATCTACCCTTTACAAGGTTCTCGGACCCCAGCCCTTCAACTACACTGATGCCATTGATGCTCTCCCTCCCTCGATCGCCGTCTTCGGTGGTCAGGCTGAGACATCTGGTGCCACCGCCTTCATCTCTGGCGGTGTCTTCCAGATGCCCGGAGCTCTTGATGGTATTGTATCTGGTGCCCAGGGCAATGCTAACGGCTGGGACCACACCGTCTTCGATGCTAGTCCCGCCCCCAACTCTGGCTCCCTCGTCTCTGACGCTGGCACCTTTGTCCTCGCCGAGACTGCCCTCAACATGCACTGCTGGGGCGAGAACCCCGTCGTCACCGCTAAGCTCCAGCTTAACGGCCAGGACCGCATCTCTGAGAGAGAGGGTTCTTACTTCGACGTTGTTCAGCCCTTCCAGCACCACACTCGTGCCCCCGACACTGGTATCAACGTGTATTCTTTCGCTTTGAAGCCTGAGGAGCATCAGCCCAGCGGCACATGCAACTTCTCCAGAATCGACAATGCCACCCTCCAGCTTGTCCTTTCTTCTGGAACTGTTGTTGGAACCAACACCGCCAAGGTCAGAGTGTATGCTTACTCTTACAATGTGTTGAGAGTGATGGCCGGTATGTGTGGCGTTGCATATTCGTAAATTTTAATGCGAATAAATGTGTGTTCAAAAGACGCGCAAGTGGATTCAAAATCTGCAACATCTCCAAATTGCGGGAAACCCCTCAAGGTATGAAATACTAAACTATATGAGAAATTGTATAGTGGCTTATGATAACAACATAAGGTATAGTAAAAAGTTTCATATTATAGGGCAATCCGCAGCCAGTCTTCTAAGTCCGTTATGATAGGATATGAAGGCGGTTCAACGACTAAATGCTGATGGGCGTGAGAAGAATAATCACCTTCGACGATCGCTTAAGATATAGTCTATCCCCATTCGAAAGAGTGCTGTGCCCTTTTAAAAAGCACGGAGTAGCAACATCCGGAAATGTTTGTTGTGTTATTACTGGTATTAGAGCTTAAATTTCCAATTGTGTTTGATAAAAAAACCAATGTTTTTTATCAATCTTTTCATTTTTCATAAAGCATTTTTATATGTTGTGCTTTGTATTCTTCATTGCTGTATTTTTGTAGCATATTATCTTTTTGTTTTTGTTTTCGCTGCAGTGCTTCTTCGCGCATTTCATTTTGTGTTTTTTTATTTTTATTTTTTGCTATTCGATGTATTGTTTTTTCACCTATATCAAATTTGTCCGTGTTTTTATTAGAGTTATAAATAATTGTAAGCTTATTTATAAAGTCATCAAATAACAGGTCAAGTTTCATCACATTACATTCAAAACAACACGGTCTAATATTTTCAGAAACATAACCAATATTATTATCAAATCTGTCGATGCCATTAGTATGCGTATTGCTAGCCGGTTTATCGCAAATATAACAATTCCGAATTATAATATTATCATATTCTTCGCGCGTCATTTGAAAATTATAACCAAGTTTTTCTGCTCTGGTTTTATATTCATTATAACCACAACTAGTATGATTTGGGAAAATATCTGGATATAAATTACCGGAAATGCATTTTTGTATTGTTAAAATATGTTCAACACGTTGTACAAATGTTATATTGTCAAGAGAACCTTTAATAAAATTACACATCTTACAACAACTGACACAATTTTCAGTGATATATCCTTCTTTTTGATTTTTACGGTCAATACCATTAAAACCCTTTTCTTGAATAATTTCACAATAATAGCAGGGTTGTTTTACAAGTGATTCAAACTCATCCAATGTAAATTCAAATGGAAGTCTATATTCTTCTGCCCTTTTTTGATACATATAAAATGAAGCAGGAATACTTTTCTTTTTATTTTCATTATTCTCGATAACCTTTTCCGGATTATTTTCACGCCATTTTGCGGCATTGTGTGCGTTTCTTGCCATATATTCCTCGTAATTACCTTCAAGTTGTCGCTGTCGATAATTCATTGTTTTCAATGCCACCTTTTCCGGATTTGCCTTGTTCCATTCATTTTTAACAGCCACCCGCTCTGGCTTCTTTGAGTTCTTCCTGTCCAGTTCACGCACGTGTTCTTTATCACGCTTATCATTTTGTTTATTAAACTTATCGCGACACAATTTACATGTCTTGGTTTCCTTGCCACATTCGCCCACATAGAAATCAACTGGATTCGACTTACAACAAACCGAGCATTGTTTTA